>Ga0207431_10157_pt1 | contig 13671 bp, 12 predicted proteins | sample YelNats1bottle14_FD_187546 | JGI IMG/M metagenome (GOLD analysis project Ga0207431, IMG submission 187546) | Hot spring thermophilic microbial communities from Obsidian Pool, Yellowstone National Park, USA - site 1 bottle 14 (SPAdes) (version 2) | ecosystem: Environmental > Aquatic > Thermal... | reverse complement strand
AATGATCCTGGGTGCCGATACCGTAGCGGGGAACACCCAGAACCATACCGAACCTGGCCGTTAAGCCGCTACGGGCCGATGGTAGTAAGGGGGCGACCCCTTGCGAGAGTAGGTAGTGCCCAGGGTTCCTATATTCCCTTTCTAAAAGCCTCTGCTAATGCGCAGAGGCTTTTTCTGTTTTACATATCAAAATGGTGAGAAATATAAAAAAATAGTTAAGAAGCATACAAAGCGGTTACTATAATGATAAACAATGGTGTATGGGAGAATAAATGTTATAATCGTATGGTATTATTACATTAGTAATAAAAGCCTTTTTATAGGGGTTGGGGGTATGTATTATGAACATCACAAAGCGGAAGAATGTTATGACTCTTACTGCATTCTCGACTGCAGTGATGTTGTTTTTTGCACTCGTCTTTACTTTAGATAATATAAATCAACCAGCAGGTGAGATTATCCGATGGTCGTCAAAAATTGGGGATTATATAAGATTGGAAAAACCGCAATCGGTTGAATATCACGGTGTTTTTTCGTTTGATGGTATTAACGATACGCTGGTTTTTCAAAAAGTGATTGCAACGAGAATGGATATATTTATTAACGGCAAGTATATCACTACGTTTGGAGATGGGACTGGTAATCTTTGGCCTGACGCTATTACTCTAAGAATTCCCAATGGGATTTTAAAGAAAGACGGTAAAAACATCATAAAGGTAATGATATACGGTATTGTTGGTGTTGGAATTTATGGCAAACCGTATGTGACTACTCTTCATAATGCAAAGGTTATTGCAGGTGCTATAAATGTTTTTAGAAATAGTATTTCTCTTGTTGGTATTGGTGCATCCGCTATGATATTGTATTTACTTTTGATTGCTTTGGAAAGTGCAAGAGAAATAGAAAGAAGGGTCTATCTGAACATAATCATTGCCTCGGTATTCATGATTTTATCATTGCTACAGTTCGTCTACAGAGAAAGTTCAGGCAGTTCTGTAGTGTACCTTATTCTTGAACAATTTGCCCGTACAAGTCCAATCTTTGTTCTGACTTTTCTTATTTTTGCAACCATCGAACTCACCTCGCTCCAAGCCCATTTTAAAAATGGATTTAAAACCTTTACAGTCTTACTCCCTACGACTCTAACTTCAATTATGATATATTCAACAAAAATAAAATTTATACACATCTTAGCTGAAGTAGCAGACATTTATGCAGTAATGCTATTAGCTTTAATAGTATTTATAGTGGCAAGGTATAGAGTTATTGAATTTGTCTTTCCAGTAACGTTCATGCTCCTGACAGGTCTTCAGACATTTTATGTGTTAATGGCAAAAAGAGCGTCCGAGTTAACGATTCACTATGGAAGAATAGTCTTTTTGGTATATGTTGGGATGACTACGCTTGGAAAATTTAAAGAACTTTCTGAAAAACATGAGAATTTAAAAAAGGAAAATCTTATAGATCACCTTACTGGAGTAATGAATAGAAAGGCGATTGATATGATTCCAAAAGGAGGAACTTTGGTTTTAATGGATTTAGATGGATTTAAACTGATTAACGACAAATACGGTCATATTGAAGGTGATAAACTTTTGAAAAAATTTGCTGGAATAATTAGTAGTAACATAAGGACAGGAGACTACTTTATACGTTTGGGCGGAGACGAGTTCTGCATCGTGTTTAAGACTGTTGATCAAAAAGATATTCCAAAGGTGATGGAGCGACTTTACAATGAGTGTCGTAACCAAATAGGTATTGGATTTTCGTACGGCTATGGACCTTTTGATAATTTTGATACAGCCTACGATATAGCTGATAAGATGATGTATGAAAAGAAAAACTTGATACATAAATCTCAGAAAAGATGATAGAATATAAACGTATGCCATATATTATGGAGGTGGGTTGCATGAAACAAGCATACTTACGGGTTGTTTTCTTGCTTTTGATTATCTTCGTATTCTCAATAACTTCTTATGCACAGACTTCTGCACAGACTTCCGGCATTTTTGTAAAGAAAATCTCAGTAAGTTTTCCAGAATACCTTTTCAAATCTGTAGGTTCCAAGACCTCTTCAGTTCAATACATAAAACTTTTCGAAGACAAAGAAAGTAAGGGGTATATTTTGAAAGCATGGGTCTTTCAGCCAGTTTCTACAAAGCAAACAGGTGTTAATTACAAAATAAGAGCAGTTTCACCAGATGGCAAGAGTGAGTACTTTGAAGAGCTTGCAGGAGTGAGAGACGGATCGTACGTACGTTTACCTCAACTCTTGGTTATTATTCCAGCCAAATACACATTGTACGTCAATTCACAAGTTATCGATGGAGAAAAAAACGGCTCCTCAAATGGTGGTGATTTAAACGTGCCAATATTCGGCGATTCAGAACAAGCAGGTATAAGATTGTTATTAAGAACTGCAACAGGGTATAGAGAAGTCTCTGATGATGAACAAATCTCAAAAGATGATGTTGTATTTCTACAAATTGTTGCAGGAAGATTTCCAACTGGTGGCTACAGAATCGAACTAAATGAACCAGATATCGTCTATCCAGTTGGTAATAACCCTGGTAAAATAACATTCACGGGGACTTTCTACAGACCAAAACCAACTGACATGGTTACACAAGCATTTACAACACCTTCAAAAACCGTAGAAATCGGTAAGTTACCAGCAGGTCAGTACGAAATTGTAGTTGATATAAAAGACCTTGGCGAATTTAGAAAAGTTTTAAATGTTAAATAAATTTGCATACTAAATCAATGAAGCCGGGGAGTTAATTCCCCGGTTTATTTGCTTTTACACATTTGCGTATGTGGTATAATAGTCTAAGAATTTGCATACATAGATTTAAGAATTGAAGAATTGAGGTGTTGAGAGTGGAAAACTTGAGAATATCAAAGAAAGTAAAAAGAGCACTTGAGAATAACGTTCCCACTATAGCGCTTGAAAGTACGGTTATTGCACATGGACTTCCATATCCACACAATATTGAAACGGCAAAATTGTTAGAAGAAATAGCAATCGAAAATGGTATTGTCTCAGCTACCATAGGTGTTCTTAAGGGTGAAATAATTGTAGGCATGACATTTGACGAAATAGAACAGATGCTTGCAGATGACCCTCTAAAAATTGGAACAAGGGAAATAGCATATGCTGTTGGATTAAAAAAGAGTGCAGCTACAACCGTTAGTGCCACGATGAGAATTGCAAAGCTTGCTGGTATTAATGTATTTGCAACAGGTGGGATTGGTGGCGTACATGTTGGTGATTGGGATGTCTCACAAGATATAACGGAAATGGCTAAGACAGACGTCATTGTTGTGAGTGCAGGTTGCAAATCAATTCTTGATGTTAAAAAGACCATAGAATTCATGGAGACATTTCAAATACTTGTACTCGGTTACAAAACGGACAAATTCCCGCTATTCTACGAGGGACTTTCGAATTACAAAATCGATCATGTAGTTGAAAGTGCTTCTGAGATTGCACGAGTATACCTCTCTAAGAAAAAACTTGGTATCGAAGGTTCAATCATGGTAGCAAATCCTATCCCACAAGAATATGCAGTAGCCGAAAGTGAAGTGGAAGGCTACATAAATCAAGCACTCAAAGAATGTGAAGAAAAAGGTATTACAGGCAAACAAGTAACACCTTACATCCTCTCACGAGTTGCACAATTAAGCGATTACAAAACACTAAGGGCAAATATAGAACTATTGAAGAATAACGTGAGATTGGCATGCCAGATAGCAAAAGAAATAACAGTGAACAATCCTTAATTCCAAAACTTGAACAAAAGTTATTATTAACAAAAACGGAGAAAACATACTTAGCCGTACTCGAAACTCCATTCCATATATTAAAAAACAAGTATCTTCCATATCGATTGCTGGAAGATACTTATTATTCATACAACGAAGACCTTCACGAAGTGCTCAATAAACTTCTACCTTTTCTCGGACTTTCCGACGAAGAGGAAAAAATTGCAGAATACATAATTTACAACATAGACAGCAGAGGCAAAATCCGAGTTACACCAGACGAATTAGTTCAAAAATACAGCATTACTCCAGAAAATGCAGATAGACTCATCAATACTATACTATCAGAATTTTCTGAAGAAATAAGGCAAAATTCACAACAAGAAGAACCTTACTATATAGAACCAGATGTCATACTTGCGCCTGATAAAATTGAAGTTAGAAAGATTGAAGTCAAAGATCCAGTAATTGCCAAAGCACTCCAAATGCGCGAAGAAACGATTTTCAAAATCTGCGAAGAAGTGCGGAAAGTCAATGAATATTTCTTACGTGGTTACAGAAAATATCCGCAACTTCTTACTATGAGATACATAGCCAAATTGCTTGGTTTACACGTTTCAACTATTAGTCGAGCGGTGAGAAATAAATATGCAAGCACCCCTTTTGGAGTTCTCCCTTTGAGATTCTTCTTTGGAAAGACACTAAATAAAAGAATAATCCTCGAAGAACTTCAAAAGATACTGAGCATAGATGAATCTATTACTGATTCATACATTGCGCTTGTTTTGAAATCCATGGGTATAAACATCTCTCGTAGAACTGTAAATAAATACAGGAAGATGATAGAGAAAAAAACGGCAAATTCAGAACAGTAGAGGAGGTTAAATATATGAAAATCTTATTTGTAAGCGACACGCATGGTTCATTGAAATCTTGGGAAGATATTGAAAAAATATTCGATTTATCGACATTTAACAGTATATTTCATCTGGGCGATGTACTTTACCATGGACCGAGAAATCCACTTCCTGAGAACTACAACCCAAAAGAATTGGTTGAGAGGCTTAAGAAACACAAGATAAACTACGTTCGTGGAAACTGTGATGCGGATGTTGATTTGAAAGTGCTTGGTATTGACGAAATGCCAAAAGTTTCGATGGAGTACTTTGGCGACTTTTCCTTTATATTAGTGCATGGCGAAATATTTGAAGAAAACAATATCGAAGAATTTGCTAAAGATACAAACGCACAGTTCATCATTCATGGTCACACACATGTTTCGAAAATAGAAGAAATCAATGGAAAATATATTATCAACCCAGGAAGCACTTCACTTCCAAAGAATGGAACACCAAGGAGTGTTCTTGTTCTTGAAATCGAAAACGATATGCTTAGTGCAAGGTTCTATAATCTTGATAACGGGCAGGTGTACATGGAAGGAAGATGGAGATTGAAAAATTCCGAACTATTGAAGGAATAATTGAAACAAAGATAAACATCGAACGTTCAATATTCATTGCAACCATTTGTGGAGTTCAAAGTGAAGAAGAAGCCAAGGCTTTTATTGGCGAGATGAACAAAAAAAATCCAGATGCCACCCACAACTGTCCTGCATACAGAATAATCTCGCGCAACAACATTATTGAATTTTCTTCCGATGCGGGTGAACCATCCGGTACTGCTGGTTTACCTATGCTAAACACCTTAAGAAAACATCAAATACTCAATGTATCAGTTGTTGTAACTCGCTACTTTGGTGGTGTTAAGCTTGGTGTAAGAGGATTAATTGACGCGTATTCTCAAGCAGTCGACAAGGTTATACAAGAAGCCCAAAACAAAGGTCGCATACTTGTGAAAAAGAAAGCATACAAGCAAAAACTGAAGATTGATTTTCTTTCATACGGTAAAAAAATGCAGCAGCTTAGCTATATCGGAGTTACAATACTTGATATTTCTTACACAGAAGAATATGCTTATCTTGAGATAATACACAGCGAGCCGTTAGACATGCCAGAGATTGAAAGTACTGAAGTGGTATACATTTGAAATATGAATAAAAAAATTTTAAAAGGAGGAAAGCAAAATGATATCCAAAAGGGCACTTGAGACACCAGCAAGTCCTATAAGAAGGCTCGTACCATATGCTGATGAAGCCAAGAAAAGAGGAGTTCAAATTTACTACCTCAACATCGGTCAACCCGATATAAAAACACCAAAAGTGTGGTATGAATATATAGAAAAATACAAGCCGGAAGTAGTCGCATATACGCACTCTCAAGGTCTTTTGGAACTCAGAGAAGCCTTTGCAAAATACTATGCAAGGCACAATATACACGTAACAGCCGACGAAATAATAGTGACAAATGGTGGTAGCGAAGCTATCATGTTTGCGCTTGGTGTTGTCTGCGATCCAGGAGATGAAGTTATAACGATAGAACCATTCTACGCAAACTATCTTGGCTTTGCATCGTACTTAAATGTAAAACTTGTGCCAGTCACAGCACATCCAGAAGATGGTTACAGACTGCCACCAATAAGCGAATTTGAAAAAGTCGTCAGTCCAAAAACGAAAGCGATACTCTTTTCTAACCCATCAAACCCAACGGGAACTGTCTACACATACGAAGAAATGAAAACAATCGTTGAATTCGCCAAAAAGCACAACCTCGTAATAATCTCCGATGAAGTCTACAGAGAATTCACATTCGATGGCAGAAAACACATATCGATATACCACTTTGAAGGCATAGAAGACCAAGTTATAATGGTTGACAGCATTTCCAAACGATACAGCGCATGTGGCGCGAGAATAGGAACACTTGTAACCAAAAACAAAGAATTTTACAAAAACGCACTTAAATTTGGTCAAGCAAGACTCTGTCCTGCTGAAACTACACAATTTGGTGCAATTGGACTACTCACACTTGGGGAAGATTACACCAATTCGGTACGTGACGAATACCAACGAAGAAGAGATGCAGCTTATGAAGGAATGAAACAAATTCCAGGGGTTGTCGTCCACAAACCTGAGGGAGCTTTCTACCTATCAGCCAAGCTTCCCGTTGACAACGCAGAAGACTTTATCATTTGGATGCTCAAAGAATTTAATGTTGATGGCAAAACAACAATGGTCTCCCCACTGAGCGGATTTTACGCAACGCCCGGAGCTGGTATGAGCGAAATTCGAATAGCATACGTTCTTGAAGCTGAAAAACTTGCTGATGCGGTTAAAATACTTGGCGAAGGAATAAAAGCTTATAACTCAAGAAAATAAAAAAATCACTGACTACAAACAACAAAAGCGGCAGCCTTAAGCTGCCGCTTTTGATTTTCTCAAATCTCAGTGTTTAAGAACATTCATCCCATCAACCGGTATGAAGAAATCCTTAAGTGATTTATTTGAAGCAACATACATGGGCTTTTCAACCTTTATGTTCTTCGCAACATCCACATCAAAACCAGCAAAATCTCCACCTATTTTTGGAACAATGTATTCATTATTAGTTAGCGAAGCAAGATATCCTGAAGACATATAAACAATATACGAGCTATCTTTGACTGGCAAACCCCAATCGTTGATTTCACTGTACGAATAGAATTCGACCGCATATAGAATGGTGCTTAACTCGAATAAACCAGAACTATAAGATGCAAGAGAAATCTTAAGATTATCTGCAGTTGTTGACGTACTTACAGGTGTTGTTGGTAGATCTGCAGGATTAATCGAGCTTGTTGCAAACGGGGTTGTCGTTGGATAATTTTTTCTATACTCAGTATATTCAAAACCATTCGTCCAGTCGCTATAGTTCATTAAATACAAATCCTTATCAGCCTTCAAAGAAGATGGTATCTTCACATCAGGAGTGGCAAAAACATACGAAGAACCACCTACAAGCCATTCAACACTTATATCTTTAAACACTGTTGCGCTCTCAGGATCCTTAAGCTGAGCCTCTGTAATTACAACTACTTTATCTTCGTTAAGCTCAAAATCTCGAATCATAGCGATTTTCTCGATACCTGTTTCTGCCCAAGGTGTGCCAATAAAGATTACTAAATCAGCCTTTCCTTTTGGTAAATAATCAGCAACATAGGTCTTGCTATCCGATTCCGATGGAAATGGAAATCTATGTTCATGATGGAAGAACACAGATATATATTTATTAGCATAAGCACTTGGAACTGTGATAGTAACTGTAGCGGCATCCGATTGCGTTGGATACCCAACATCAATCGGAACAAAATTTGTTTCAGACAACTTTGCATTGAAAAAATAAGCATACTTTATGGTGTATTCCGTAGCAGGTTCACCGACAGCAACTGAGTAAAGTCCATTTGAATCATTAACTGTGAACTTGTAAACGCCATTTGTCCCTGTTAGTTTTATCCATGTCCCTGAAAGCCCATCTTTTGCATATACGACATATGCATTAGTAATATGACCATGACGGGATGTCTGTATAGTCACTTCCTTTGGATTTGTTCCAGAAGTTACGGGTACACAAGAAAAAATAACAAAAGCCAATACAGTCGTGACTACAGTGAATAAAATCGACCTCATAACTCTGCCACTTCGCAACATACTCTCACCCTCTTCAATTGGGGTATTATTACCCCATATAGTACTTTAGACCATTTGCTCTTGACAATCGTTCAGTTAGATATATGGTATAATCATTAATAAAGTCTCTACAACTTAAGGTTTGGTGGTGTACAATGGACAGAACTGACAGAACAGAGAGATTAGAAATAATACTCATATACTCCATAATCTTCGGGGTTATAGTACTGATCAACGGTGTTGTGTTCCTCGCAATTGTCAAAGCCAAAACGAACAACATTACAAACACACAAGTCTCAACTCATGAAGCATACAGTTTGGAAAGTGCTACACGACCGCAGGATTCACATATCCTTGCCTCTAAAAATACACTAAGAGAAACCACGGCAACTACGAACGAATCCTCAGATACATACTCAAATCTGAATAAAGAAATTGAAGATTTAAAAAAAGCACTTGCAACAGAACGTACTGTTGAATATGTAGTTTACAGTGTCGTTGACTATGAAGGAGGAGCGATTACATACGATGAAATAGGAGGCACAACAAAATACGGAATCGCATCAAATTTTCATCCAGATATTAACGTTTATAGCATTACACGAAAAGACGCATTTAACATCCTATATGCAAGATATTACCTTCCCAACCGTTTGTACAAATTCCAAAGTGTAAGAATCCAAGTTGCCCTTATGCATATGTGTGTTCTCTTTGGGAATAGAGCATTCACAATTGCGTATTCAACAGTTCCAGAAGAAAAATTAATAAACCTAAGAGATTCAGACGAAGAATTTCCGGTGATTGTGGAACAATTGAGGATCTCATTCAAACAACACGCAATGAAGGTAGGAATCAAAAATCAAAAATACCTAAGAGGATGGCTCAATAGAATCGAAAAAGTTTTCTACATAGGCTAAGTATGCCAATCAAAAATTCGCTAAAAGATGCGATGATTTTTTTAAAAATTTTAATTATCACTCTTGACAAATGAGTGCTAATTTGATAGAATATACTTGGCAAACAAAAAAACAAAAAATCTAACGGAGGTGGATATATATGGCAAAGAAAGAGTATGTTGTTGGAATAGACCTTGGTACAACGAACTCTGTCATTGCATGGATGAAACCTGATGGAGCTATCGAAGTTATTCCAAATGCGGAAGGTAACAGAACAACGCCATCCATAGTTTCGTTTACGAAAACAGGTGAGATACTCGTTGGTGAACCGGCAAAGCGTCAACTTATTCTCAATTCAGACAGAACTATCAAATCCATTAAAAGAAAAATGGGTTCTGACTACAAGGTGAGGATCGATGACAAAGAATACACTCCACAAGAAATCAGTGCATACATACTCAAAAAACTCAAGAAAGACGCAGAAGAATATCTCGGTGGTGAAATTAAAAAGGCAGTTATTACTTGTCCAGCTTACTTCAACGATGCTCAACGACAAGCAACAAAAGAAGCTGGTATCATAGCTGGACTTGAGGTACTTAGGATTATAAACGAACCTACAGCTGCTGCACTTGCTTATGGACTCGACAAAATGGAAGGTGAGCGAAAAGTTCTTGTCTACGACCTTGGTGGTGGAACATTCGACGTTTCAATACTTGAAATTGGTGGAGGAGTTATCCAAGTTGTTGCAACAAGTGGTAACAACCATCTTGGTGGAGATGATTTTGACCAGAGAATAATTGACTACCTTGCAGACGAATTTAAAAAGCAATATGGTGTAGATTTGAGAAGCGATAAACAAGCACTTCAAAGATTGAGAGATGCTGCAGAAAAGGCAAAGATAGAACTTTCTTCAAAACTTGAAACGGACATAAGCTTACCATATATTACAGCGACAGCAGAAGGACCACTACACTTAGAAATGAAACTAACAAGAGCAATGTTCGAATCACTTACAAGAGACCTTGTTGAAAAGACAAGAGAACCAATCGAAAGAGCTCTTAATGATGCTAAACTCTCACCACAAGACATCGACGAAATCATACTTGTCGGTGGTATGACAAGAGTTCCAATGGTTCAGAAATTTATAAAAGACATCTTCGGAAAAGAACCGAACAAGAGTGTAAACCCAGACGAGGCAGTTGCTATTGGTGCGGCTATACAAGCAGCAATCTTAGCTGGAACTGAAGGTGCAAAAGACAAAGACGTTGTCCTTGTCGATGTTACACCACTTACACTTGGTGTAGAAGTCAAAGGTGGCTTACTCGAACCTGTAATTCCAAGGAACACAACAATACCTGTGAAAAAGAGCAAAGTGTTCACAACGGCAGAAGATGGACAGACAAGTGTCGAAGTAAGAGTATACCAAGGTGAACGCGCTATGGCGAGAGACAACATATTCCTTGGCAGCTTCCAACTCGTTGGAATTCCACCGGCACCAAGAGGAGTACCTCAAATCGAAGTTACGTTTGATATAGACAGTGACGGAATAGTTCATGTTTCGGCAAAAGACCTTGGAACAGGGAAAGAACAATCGATGGTTGTCACGGGAAGACAACAACTCAGCAGTGACCAAATTGAAAAGATGATTAGAGAAGCTCAGATGTACGAAGAACAAGACAAGAGAAAACGCGAAGAAGTCGAACTAAAGAACAAAGCAGATGACATGGCATACCACATCGAAAAAATACTCAAAGAAAACGAAGGCAAGATACCAACAGATACAAAGAACAGACTTGAAGAAATCATCAAAGACTTAAGAGATGCAATCAACAGAGATGACATTGCGAAGATAAAAATGCTCTTTGATGACCTGCAAAGAGAAAGCATGAAGATAGGCGAATACCTCTACAAACAACAAGCTCAAGGCGGAACAGACACAAGTGAGCAGATGTAATAAACAATAAAAACAAACCCCAGTGGGCAAAAGCTCACTGGGGTTTTTTATTTAATACTGTACATTCAAGAACCATAAAAAGTTAAACCTCTGCATTTGCAGAGGTCTTTTTTTGTTTCTATTTATTCCCTATGCTGAAATAACATTTAAGCATACGAGCGTTTCAGTTGATTGTCTCTACTCCTCATAGTCACTTCTAAAACGAAATAAATCAAGAAAACGTTGAACAAGTGATCGGTTTCCATCCCTCATAGTCACTTCTAAAACTCGTTGATCGGGCACAAAGCCACAGCAGATGTCTGTTTCCATCCCTCATAGTCACTTCTAAAACTTGTATTCAATGTGGAAAAAAAGGGTAACACTTTTGTCAGTGATGAGTTTCCATCCCTCATAGTCACTTCTAAAACAGGGGGACAATTATGTAATTAAAATAAACATAGATCGGGCAATTGTTTCCATCCCTCATAGTCACTTCTAAAACTTTTATTCTTGGATGAGTTAAATAGAGCACCAACTTACGTTCGTTTCCATCCCTCATAGTCACTTCTAAAACTTTATGGTTATTAGATATAAAATTAAAATTATAATATCTGAACTGGTTTCCATCCCTCATAGTCACTTCTAAAACCTGTATTTAAAGATTTCTATAAGTATGTTGATGTTGTGTTTCCATCCCTCATAGTCACTTCTAAAACTTATTACTTAGACTTTTCAAAGATTAGACTAAAAGTTTTGTTTCCATCCCTCATAGTCACTTCTAAAACGCATTAGAAAGATTTTCGGACATGAATGCATTTGCAATAGGGTTTCCATCCCTCATAGTCACTTCTAAAACCCGGAAACATTGGCGGACGTGGTTAGAGAAATTAAAAGGGATCGTTTCCATCCCTCATAGTCACTTCTAAAACCGAGAGAATTGCGGTTTTTGGAAAGATTTGGGAGTTTCCATCCCTCATAGTCACTTCTAAAACACAGCAAGAGAGTTGAGATTCTTAGAGCGGTTCGGTATCGGTTTCCATCCCTCATAGTCACTTCTAAAACACTATGGGTATCTTTGACGGATTAAATCAACTAAGGGTTTCCATCCCTCATAGTCACTTCTAAAACCCATCGCTTTCGGCAAATCGACCTGGTCAACCCCCAACTCGTTTCCATCCCTCATAGTCACTTCTAAAACGAAGTTTTCGAACGTTATGGACTCAGTGCCTTTGAAATTAAGTTTCCATCCCTCATAGTCACTTCTAAAACTTTGTTGGAAATTATTGAGGTCACCCGTGATGAATTTATGTTTCCATCCCTCATAGTCACTTCTAAAACTAAAACAACACGCGAACGTATAATTGGGTCGTTTTTTGTTTCCATCCCTCATAGTCACTTCTAAAACACCTCGCATCTGTCGGCTTGTAAAACAGTTCTCGAACCAAAATGGTTTCCATCCCTCATAGTCACTTCTAAAACAATTACTTGCAACTCCGGTTCTCCAATTGTTTGACCTTGTTTCCATCCCTCATAGTCACTTCTAAAACTATGTTTGTAGAATAAACACCGATCGGATTCCAGAAATTGCTGTTTCCATCCCTCATAGTCACTTCTAAAACGTGGTTATGCATCGAGAAGCACCTCCTGAAGGTACCGGGTTTCCATCCCTCATAGTCACTTCTAAAACCTGGCGTGCGGGTGGACTCGAAAGGGGGCACAGGAGTTTATGTTTCCATCCCTCATAGTCACTTCTAAAACCCGGAAAGTTTATTCTGGAAAAATATCGCCTGGCTCTACCAGGTTTCCATCCCTCATAGTCACTTCTAAAACCCACCTTCTTTAGGTGAGCCGGATGAGTTCGTGGCAAGCAAGTTTCCATCCCTCATAGTCACTTCTAAAACTAAGATTGACGAAAGAAACGCTGAGAGACGTTGAATATGTAGTTTCCATCCCTCATAGTCACTTCTAAAACAGGTGTGGTAATGAAGTTTGTTGATGTTGGGCAAGTAGTCAGTTTCCATCCCTCATAGTCACTTCTAAAACTTGTTTATTTATATCGTGGAAAGGGGGTGAAAGTGAATGAGTACGTTTCCATCCCTCATAGTCACTTCTAAAACTTTTTGGTAAGGATTTGACAAATCTGGAATGGGAAGCTCTCGTTTCCATCCCTCATAGTCACTTCTAAAACGTTGTTGTCAGGTTGTTCAAAAGACTTGCTAAGTGATGAGGTTTCCATCCCTCATAGTCACTTCTAAAACAAACATAGCGGGCGTAAGTTTTGTATTTAGCTGTGATAGGTTTCCATCCCTCATAGTCACTTCTAAAACGCAAACTCGCCCTCGCCATGGCTATCCTCCTCGGGTTGGTTTCCATCCCTCATAGTCACTTCTAAAACTGATTGTATGGGTATGTTGGATAGTGTGAAAATTTATTTTAGTTTCCATCCCTCATAGTCACTTCTAAAACTCGTAAGACCCTCATAGATATTATACCATTATTTTTGTTAAATTTGA
>Ga0207431_10153_pt1 | contig 13806 bp, 11 predicted proteins | sample YelNats1bottle14_FD_187546 | JGI IMG/M metagenome (GOLD analysis project Ga0207431, IMG submission 187546) | Hot spring thermophilic microbial communities from Obsidian Pool, Yellowstone National Park, USA - site 1 bottle 14 (SPAdes) (version 2) | ecosystem: Environmental > Aquatic > Thermal... | reverse complement strand
CGGGAGGTATTAAAATACCTGCTATAAAAATAAGGTTTGAAGCAAAGAGGCTTTCTTCTTCCTTTAATACAAGCTTTCCGCTATATCCTCTGGAGAGCATGGCATTATATACTCTTTCACTGCGTTCTGCAGACCTTATAAACAAGCTTCCCACTAAATAGCCAAGAATTTTCATGGTATTCCATTCCCAGAAACCCCTGCCTCTTTTGAATCCTTTAGAAATTAAGGCTTTTTCCATGCTTTCCAGTTCTTTAGATATTACATCAAAATATCGGTAGGTAAGAAAAACCATATCTGCCAGAACGCTAAGAAGGCCTATTTTTTTAAACCCGGTTATGACCTTGGAAAAGGAAAACATCGTGTTAAAAGTAGAAACAATAAGAATTGCTTCAAAGCTTTTAAGAAATATGATAACGTATTTTTGATATCCGAAATCCATGTTAAGAATATATGCAAAGAAAACCATAAAAGCGGAAAATAAAACTGGTATTTTAGAATTTCTTACCGCCTCAATAAATCTAAAATTATATAGTGCAAATACCGCTAAGGTAATAACAAGGTTATATATTAAAAACCTTATGTCGTTAAAAAGTGATACTTCTATAATATAAATCACCAAACTCAGGGCTATAGCAGAAGAAGCGATGTTTTTCACGGTTTATACTCCCTGGTAATAGCTACGGGTAAATTAATTCTCTTCAAAAGAATTTTTATCAAAAGAGTGTATAGCGGGATGTTAACCGCCTGGGTAATCGCAGCGGTAGTCATTTTATAAATCAGCGGAATTCCAAAGAGCTTATTTAAAAAATAAGGAACAAGCAAAATGGAGGTTACGGTCTGCCCTACAGCAATGGCAAATAAAATTTCCCAGAACCTGTAATTTTTAGTTTTCATGATCTTCAACACGAGTGCGGGGATAATGCCCGTTAAAGCGCTGGTTAAAGTAAAATGCGGCATATAAGGCCCCATAGGATTTATTCCGTAACCCACTATATCACCTACGGCTCCGATAATTCCTCCGGCCATTGGCCCCATCAAAATCCCGCCGAATATCAAAGGAAGTCCTCCAAAGCCTATCCTGATAGCCTCCACATTTCCAATCGCAATTCTTATGCTGGCAATTCGGGTAAGTATAATATTCAAGACTATCAGCATCGCCATATAGGTGATTTTTCTTGCTGCGGAGTCCTTATTCACGACCTCACTCCCCTTCTATTTGTTCCTTTATTCACATTTTAACCTATCGTTAATATTTTGTCAATCTCGTTATCCACAACAATGCTATTTTAAGTACTTAATCCCTTTAAATAATTATTTTAATTATACCAAAAATATAAAGGCCCGCAACAGTAAAATTAAGCCGCCATAAAGGCGGCTTAATTTTACCTTACATATATGAAGTACAGAATAAAGGTTACCGCAAGAATGTACATCACCCAGTGGACCTCTTTTGATCTGCCCGAAAGGGTCATCAAAAGGGCATATGCCACAAATCCCACCGCAAGCCCCAAAGAAATGCTGAAGGTCAACGGCATCAAAATAGCTGTGAGGAAAGCAGGGAAGGCCTCGTAAAAGTCCGAGAATTTAATCTCATTCAAGCTGGAAGCCATAAATATACCGACTATTATCAGTGCAGGCGCGGTAGCCTGGGAAGGGACTGCCAGGGCTATGGGAGAGAATATGATAGAGGCAATGAACAGGAGCGAAACCACAACGGAAGTTAAGCCCGTCCTGCCGCCTGCGCTGACACCTGCGGCACTTTCTACATAAGTGGTGGTATTGCTTGTCCCCAGCAGCGAACCGATCACGGTACCGAGCGAGTCAGCAAAAAGTGCCTTATTACCCCTTTTTAAATTGCCGTTTTCATCGATCATACCCGTTCGGGATGCCACGCCCACAAAGGTGCCGATCGTATCGAAAAGGTCGGCAAAGAACAAAGAAAATATCACGGGATACATGGAAACCTTTAAAGCACCCATTATGTCCAGTTTTAAAAATCCAGGCGCCATGCTCGGAGGTGCTGAAATCAGGGTTGACGGAATTTTGGTAATCCCCATGGGTATTCCGAGAATGGTAGTAATAATAATACCAAGCAGCATGCCCCCGCGAACGCCTCTTGCGACGAGAACTGCGGTAATGATAAGCCCTATGGTTGCAAGGAGTGTCCCCGGATCCTTGAAGTTTCCGAGGTCTACAAAGGTCGCTGGATTTGACACTACAATCCCGGCATTTTTAAAACCTATAAAAGCTATAAAAAGTCCTATACCCGCACCTACCGCATGTTTCAAAGGAAGGGGTATTGCTTTAATCAGCAATTCCCTGAGCCCTGTAAGAGTAACAATAACGGCTATGATTCCGGACAAAAACACCGCACCCAGGGCTGTCTGCCAGGGAATTCCCATTTTGCCAACCATTACATAGGCGAAAAAGGCGTTAAGTCCCATACCCGGAGCTAAAGCAAAGGGATAGTTGGCGTAAAGCCCCATAAAAAGGGTTGAAATAGCGGCAGCTAAGGCTGTTGCCATAAAGACGGCACCCTGATCAAGCCCGGCATCCTTCAGTATAATCGGGTTTACCAGTATAATGTAAGCCATTGTGACGAAGGTGGTAAAACCTGCCAGTATTTCAGTTCTTACATCGGTACCGTTTTCCCCGAGCTGGAAAAACCTTTCTAAAAATCCTTCTTCTTTTGCTTTTTTGATGACAATCTCCTCCTTCAAAGCTGCAACCTCCTTAAATATTTTTACCCGAACCCTTAAAAATAATAAATCCCCTTTCTGTAAAATAAGGGGAATACTATGATTCCCCTATAGCCTTCGGCGGTTTACGGCCGCCCGGTAGAAACTTCCGGGCCATATTCCCGGAATTATACAGGGGTTGCGGGCAAATTTTTAATTTTCGTTTTAATTTTATCAGAATTATTAAATTTGGTCAATATGGAAGAGAACATTACTGTGGTTGATTTTATACATCATTCGGAAATAAAATAACAAATCATTTTCTGCGAACAAAAATGTATTGACATTTCAGGGGGTAAGATAATAAAATAAAATAAAACAACAAAAGGATCCCATGACTGGCGGCAGTGGAATTAACCACAGGGGAGTGGGATCAATAGGGAATGCCGACCGCCTGGGCAAAATAAAATTTTGTCCGGGCGGTTTTGTTTTTTATGCTTATTATATTTTCAAATTCATCTATATAAGCGCAAAGGAGGTAATAAAAATGCAGGAAGCCTGGAAGGGTTTCATCCCGGGTATCTGGGTAGAAGAAATAAATGTAAGGGATTTCATTTGCAAAAATTTCACCCCTTATTATGGAAACAGCAAATTCCTTTCAGGGCCTTCGGAAAAAACCCGGCGTCTCTGGGAAAAATGCAAAGAACTCCTATTAGAAGAAGGTAAAAAAGGCGGAGTTTTAAAAATAGACACAGCTACAGTTTCATCAATTACCGGCCACAAACCCGGATATATAAAAAAAGAGGATGAGATAATTTTTGGACTTCAAACCGATGAACCTCTAAAAAGAGCCGTTAACCCCTTTGGAGGCATACGCATGGCCAACGAAGCATGTAAAGCATACGGCTATGAACTCGACCCGCATATAAGCGAGATTTTCTCGAAATACCGCACCACCCATAATGAGGGGGTTTACAGGGCCTATACAGAGGAAATGCTTCTTGCGAGAAAGCTGGGGTTAATCACAGGGCTTCCCGACAATTACGGAAGAGGGAGGATAATCGGCGATTACCGGAGGGTAGCCCTTTACGGAGTTGACAGGCTTATTGAGGAAAAAAAGAAGGATCTTTGTGATCTTAAGTCTCCTTTAACTTTAGAAATTATTCAGCTAAGAGAAGAGATATCCATGCAGATTGAAGCTTTACGGGATCTTAAAAAAATGGCTCTTGATTACGGTTTTGACATTTCCTATCCGGCCAGAACCGCCTTAGAGGCCATTCAGTGGATTTACTTTGCCTATCTTGCGGCAATAAAGGAGCAAAACGGAGCGGCTATGTCCCTCGGCAGGGTAAATACCTTTCTGGATATTTATATTGAGCGGGACATTAAAAGCGGAATTCTTAGTGAAGAACAGGCTCAAGAGCTCATAGACCAGTTTGTTATCAAGCTAAGAATGGCAAGACAGCTACGCACACCCGAATACAACGAACTATTTGCAGGTGACCCCATGTGGATCACCGAAGCCCTTGGAGGAATGTGCTTGGACGGCCGGCCGATGGTAACAAAGACCACTTACCGATTTTTAAATACCCTTGTCAACCTCGGACCCGCACCGGAGCCGAACTTGACCGTATTGTGGGCTAAAGATTTGCCGGACAATTTTAAAAAATTTTGCGCAGAAATTTCCATTAAAACCAGTTCCCTTCAGTATGAAAATGACGATCTGATGAGACCCATTTTCGGGGATGACTACGGGATTGCCTGCTGTGTATCGGCTATGAAGCTGGGAAAGCAAATGCAGTTTTTCGGAGCAAGGGTGAATCTGGCAAAAGCTCTGTTACTCGCCATTAACGGAGGAAAGGATGAGAAAACGGGTTTAAAAATAGGCCCCGAATTGCCTCCCATGAATAAAGGCCCATTAAACTTCGAAGAGGTATTTAAAAGGTATACTATCGTTCTTGAGTGGCTTACAAATTTATATGCAGATACCATGAACCTCATTCATTATATGCACGATAAATACAACTACGAAAGGCTTCAAATGGCCCTGCACGATACCAATGTGGATCGATTGATGGCCTTCGGCATAGCCGGCCTATCGGTAGTGGCAGATTCCCTCAGCGCGATAAAATACGCAAAGGTCACTCCTGTTTTTAATTCCGACGGAATTTGCGTGGACTTTATTATCGAAGGCGATTTTCCAAAGTACGGAAACGACGATGACCGGGTGGATTCCATTGCGGTAAAAGTAGTAAAAACCTTTTACGGATTCTTAAAAAGAAAACCCCTTCATAGAAAAGCCCGGCCAACGGTATCCATCCTTACTATTACCTCAAATGTGGTCTACGGCAAAAAAACCGGCGCCACTCCCGATGGTCGAAAATCCGGCGAACCTTTTGCTCCCGGAGCAAACCCCATGAGCGGCAGGGAAAGGATGGGGCCGCTCGCCGCTTTTAACAGCATATGTAAGCTGCCCTACGATTACTGCAAAGATGGGATATCCTATACCTTTTCAATCGTGCCCCAGGCTCTGGGAAGAAGCGATGAAGATAAGGTAAATAACCTCACCGCACTTCTTGAAGGCTATTTTTTAAACAAAGGACACCATATAAATGTTAATGTAATGGATAAAAGGCTGCTTCTTGATGCCATGGAAAATCCTCATAAATACCCCCAGCTTACCATCAGGGTTTCGGGGTATGCGGTGCACTTTAGCAAACTTTCCCGGGAACAGCAGTTAGAAGTGCTTACCAGAACCTTTTTTGAAAGCCTGTAGCGCAAATTCAAAATAATCTGCAGAATCATTAAGAAAAATTGGAGTGTTTAAAAATGGGTATAAAGGGAAGAATTCATTCCATTGAAACTATGGGAATTTTGGACGGTCCCGGCATCCGCTTTGTGGTTTTTACTCAGGGCTGCCCCTTAAGGTGTGCTTACTGCCACAACCCGGATACCTGGGACCCCCGGGGCGGATATTTAATCGATGCAGCTGATTTATTCAATAAAATTTTAAGGTATAGAAATTATATGGAATTTTCAGGAGGTGGGTTAACCCTTTCAGGGGGCGAGCCCACCCTCCAGCCGGATTTTTGCGCCGAACTTTTTAAAAGGTGTAAAGACGCCGGTATAAATACCGCTTTAGACACCTCCGGCTATTGCGAACAAAAGAATCTGGAAAAAATTCTGCCCTACACCGACTTAGTGCTTTTTGACATCAAACATTTGGACCCAAAAAGTCATATTGAACTCACAGGGAGGGATAACAGCAAAATCTTGGAAAATCTAAGCTTAATTGAATCTAAAAAAGTAAAAACCTGGGTAAGATATGTTTTGCTACCCGGAATTAACGATACACCGGAAATTATTAATAAACTTGCGGATTTTCTTTCAGGCTTTAATTTTATCGATAGGGTAGAAGTTTTGCCATACCACAGATTGGGTGTTCATAAATGGGAAGAATTGGGCATAAATTATAAACTTAAAAAAATTAATCCTCCGTCAAAGGAGGATTTAAACTGCATCAAGCGAATTATAGCCCAGAGGGGGTTAAAGGTATCTTAAAGCTATACCATAATACCTTCTTCCTTTAGATATTCCGCCGCTGCTTTCAGGTTATCAACCCGGAAAATTATAAGGGTTTTACCCGGATTTTCTCCCATAAAGGCATACATATACTCAATATTCACCGATTTTCTGCTCAAAATCTCCAGTATCTTTTGTACCTCTTTAAAAGTGTGCTGAATTTCTACAGCTATTACTTCGGTAATTTTAACGGTAAATCCTTTTTCCTGCAAAACCTTCAAGGTTTTTTCGGGATCATCTACTATCAATCTTAAAACCCCGAAATCCGCAGTATCTGCAAGCATAAGTGCCTTCACATCCATGCCGTTATCGTTAAGGGCCGAAGTAACCGCATAAAGCCTTCCGGGAGTATTTTCAAGGAAAACAGAAAGCTGTTTGACTATCATCCGCATACCTCCTGTAATTATATTTTTCTTTTATCTATTATCCTTTTTGCCTTACCTTCGCTGCGTTCTATGGTTTTAGGTTCTACCAGCTTAACCTTTACGGAAATCCCAAGAGTAGTCTCAATTTCATTTTGAATTTTTTTACTTAAAATTTCAAGGGATCTCACGTCATCAAAAAACATTTTTTCCGAAACTTCCACATGCACTTCCAGAACATCCAAATGATCCACCCTGTCTACCACCAGCTGGTAATGGGGTTCCGTTTCTCCAAACTGCAAAAGCACGTGTTCTATTTGAGAAGGGAAAACATTCACACCTCTTATTATCAGCATGTCGTCGGTTCTCCCCTCAATCCTGCCGATTTTAACACTGGTTCTTCCGCAAGCACAGGGCTCTGCTATAAGCCTTGAAATATCTCCCGTCCTGTATCTTATTATGGGAAGAGCCTCTTTTGTCAGGGAGGTGAATACCAGTTCCCCTTTTTCCCCCGGCGGAAGCACATCCCCGGTTTTGGGATCTATTACTTCCACCAGGAAGTGATCTTCCTGAACGTGGAGCCCATTTTTATACGGGCACTCTATGGCTACACCGGGACCAATTATTTCACTCAGGCCGTATATATCAAGAGCCGTTATTTTCAACCTTCCTTCAATTTCCCTCCTCATGTTTTCCGACCAGGGTTCGGCGCCGAAAACCCCTATGCGCAGGTTCAAATCTTCCGGTTTTAGACCCATTTCCTCAATTACTTCGGAGATGTGAAGGGCATAGGAAGGGGTGCAGGTTAATACGGTTGTTCCGTAATCCTTCATGATCATTACCTGCCTTTTGGTGTTCCCTCCGGATATGGGAATTATCGTCGCCCCAATTTTTTCCGCGCCGTAGTGAAATCCAAGCCCGCCGGTAAAGAGGCCATATCCGTAAGCATTTTGGATTACATCGTTTTTTTGGATTCCCGAAGTCACCAAAGAGCGGGCCATGAGCTCCGTCCATACATTAATATCGCTTCTCGTATACCCAACCACCGTTGGCTTACCGGTAGTTCCTGATGAGGAATGAATTCTCACCACTTCGCTTAAAGGAACGGCAAACATTCCGTAAGGGTAGTTTTCTCTGAGGTCTTTTTTATAAGTAAAGGGAAGGTATTTTAAATCCTCTAAGGATTTCAGGTCTCCCGGTTCAAAGCCGGCGTTCTGTAACAGTCGCCTGTAGTGAGGAACATTATAAAATGCCCTTTCCAAAGTATTTTTTAATCTTGAAAGTTGCAGTTCTTTTAGCTCATCCCTTGGCATACATTCGTATTTTTCATTCCAGTACATTCCATTTTAACCCCCTTCTTTTATTAAAAAATAATCCCTAAATAAAAAAGCCCTTCATCCCTGATGGGACGAAAGGCTGCTTTCCGCGGTACCACCCAAATTGGCATAAAGCCCACTCTTTTCGGGCACGGATTTTAATCTATGCCCTATTGGTTTAACGGTCAAAACCGTCCGGGCCTACTTTGAGTTTCAACCCGAAGCTCGGAAGGGAACTTCAGCTATTTTCGCCTGAAAACGCTCTCAGTCGCCGGCGTTTTCTCCCTGTAAAGCGCTCCATAGCCTACTTTCTTCCGTCATCGCCTTTTGCTTATTGAAATTTTAATTGGTTAAAATTATACCACGGGAGAGCAGAGACGTCAATCATTATTTTTTAAATAATGCTATTTCTCAAAAGTTATATTATAATAAAATCAAAATCAAAGGAAAAGCAAATTAAAATCCGGGCGGGAATGTTTTATGAATATAAACCTCAATTCTCTTTTATCCCTTACAATTGAAACCTTTAAGAATATGCTCAAAACAGATGAAGGTAAACTTTTAAAAGAAATGCTATCCGAAAAATTGATATTGCCGGAAAATAGAACAAAAGATAATGATAATGATATAATAGCAAAATATGAAGCTTTTCAAGAAAAAATTCCTCTTTTATTCACCCGGCAAATAATTGAAAGAGTAATAAAAAACAATCCGGATTACAGCGAAGCAATCCTTTTTAAAGATTTATATAATTTTTTAAAAAGGGAATTTCAATCCCTGAGGAAGGAATTCACCTCTAAAAAAAATATCTTATCTTTTCAGGGTATTGATGAAATAGAACAAATTCTCTTAAAAAATATACACAATAATAGCGATTCTTTTATTAACTTTCGATTACTTTTAAAGTTAATAAATATAGCTTTTGCAGATCTGAAACACAAAACTCGCTTTGACATCATATTTTTAGAGGATAAAAAATTTATCCTCTTTAAGTCAGAAAATCAAAAAAACCCGGAAAACCGTTTTAATCTTAGCTTCTTAATAAACACAAAAAACTACGGAATAGTAGAAGCAAAAATTACCTGCTTTAATAAATCCCTGGGCTCTTCTCTAATTTTTGAAAACAGAAATTTTTGCGAGGAAGCAAAAAAATATTTTCAAACTTTGAAAAAAGAAGGAAGGCTTTCCAAAAGCCTTTCAGGTTTAAAATTCATTTATGACTCCGAAAGGCTGGAAAAATTTTTTGTTGAACGAACATTTTTGCTTAATAATGTAAAAATGGATTTTAAAATATAGATGGAAAATAAGAAGGGGAAAAGATAATGGATGATAAAGTGAACAATAAATTGAAAGCTGCAGCATTAAAATACGACAAAGATAAGGATGATGTTCCAATCCTTGTGGCAAAAGGTCAGGGAGAAATTGCCAGGGAAATATTAAAAATCGCCGAAAAAGAAAGCATCCCCATCTTGCAGAATTCCCCATTGGTGGATGCTCTAATGAAAGTAGAAATAGGTTTTGAAATCCCACCCGAGCTTTACAAAGTGGTGGCTGAAATCCTTGCCTTCGTTTATTCCTTGGATACCACTACCCCACGCATTTTTTCCCCATCCAAGTAAGCATCGTACAATCCCTCGAAAACCCAGACTGCCGGATGTTCTGTGGGCTGTCTTTTTGCACTTTTAAAGAATTCAAAGTTGATGATGTTGGTCTCAATTGAATCAAATACGGGCATGTAAAGTATTCCATCTAAATCCAAGTCCGCAAAAAAATGGGTACCGTAGGACAGTTCCGGCATAAAATTTTTTGTTTTTATTCCCAGTTCTACCAGCATCCCGCAGTTAGAAATTTCGTTGTAGGTGACCGGCACACCCAGGTTGGGATTGCTGGAACCCCATCGCCCCGGCCCTACAAGTATATATCTTTCTTTCTGCAGTTTTTCGTTTACCCTTCCCACTTCCCGGGCTACATCGTACTTGTCCGGGCTTTTATTATATTCTTCAAAATCTACGTATACGATGTGTTTAACATTTTTTAAAACGCCGTTTGTCAGCATTCTGTCCCCTGCAAGAATAATACTTTCTCTTTTTATATCCTGTGGAATTTCCACCTTGCTGTACTCTTCATAGCTGGTCAATGGCCTGACCTGCACCAGTGCAAACTTAGGGTCTTCCGGTTCGTAAGCCCATTCCACATCCACCGCAATTCCCATTAAATCTTCCAGATATCCGAACAAAAACTCTATAAGCCGGAAAAAGCGGGGTTTAAAAGCGGGAAAATTATCAAAAGTAAAAACTATCCTCTCCCCGGGATTAAGCTTTGTCAGCACCGGCGGAACATCCTTCAACATATTTTCCGCAGAAGAATATATGGATGCGAACTTATTAAAGTTCCTGTGATAGGGAATTAGGTCCAGCCTGTCGTTTATATTATAATCCCGCAATTCTCCGGTATCCATATCCAGCATATCAAAGGTCTCCTGGGAGTACTTTGCTATTTCCCAGGGATTATTTCCTTCGGGACGCAGGCTCAAATTTGTCAGCGAAAAAATTCTGGCATAACCCCTTCCGGTACTTCTTGTCCCAAGGCCAAAAACAATCCTTACCACTCCGTCTTCTTTTCTTATTCTTTCTGTAAACCTCCTGTAATTTTGAGAAAAGCCAACCCCCGCTATTTCAGGGTAAAATCCTTCCTTGCGCCTTTTGCCGAAAAGCTGCTGAATTATAACAGCCATTTTTTCATCGTGCAGGTTGTGTTTTTCCCGGTAAACAACGGCGTTTTTACCGTATGTACTTGCGTAAATCTGCTTTATAGCCCGGGTAATCTGTTTTAATCTAAAATCAATGCCACCCGTATTGGGTATAAAAGTTGTAAAATATTTACCCGCGAAAGAATATTTAATACTGTCCTCCAGATACGAAGAAGACCTTATGGCAAGGGGATAATCCATAATCGATACCACTTTTTCCAGAAAGCCAATTACATAATCCGGAAATTTGCCTTCCAGAATTTTTTGCTGTATTAAATTCAAATTCCCCGGTTCTTCCTTTATAATCCTGTCAATATTATTCAATCTTAAAAAGTCTTCGTAAACCTCCGTGGACAAAAAGTAACTTTCTGGTATTACCACGTTTTTTAAGATTTCGTATTCTCCTTTTCTTTCCTCTAAGTGAATTTTTGCGTATACCAGTCCTTTTGCTTTTCCACCGATGCACTCGGTACCCAGGGTTTTTTCCCTTATCTCTTTAATTTCTAAAGGATTAAACTGAATAAATTTTTTTACCTTTTCCTTTGTGGTATCCATCTTCTTCACACCTTCCAAGAAGTTTAATGCACTATTTTAGATAATAATTTTTGTATATAGGCAATTCCGTTGAATCCATATAAAGCCATTAATGTCCATATCACAGCCCATACCAAATCCCCCAGAAAACAAAATACGACATATTCAATAAAATCTATACCAGCCACACCCGACAACCAAATAGCGGGAGTTCGAGGAAGACCTATCAAACGACTTATAAAAACCACATAGCCCCCCTTTTTTTTATACCATCGCTCAACCCTCCGGTAGACCTCATCCTTTACCTTAAGTTTTTTTAACAGAGACTTTACAAATCTCTTGCCCTTAAACCTTCCTACAAAATAAGCCAGAATGTTTCCGGATAAATTGCCGAGGGTGATGTAAAGGATTACCTTGAAAAGATTTAATCTCCCTTTTTTTATAAGGTAAGCAGCGGCGACAAATACTATTTGAACCGGACCGGGCATCCCCGTTCCTTCATAAAATAAGAAAAGGAAAATTCCAGCATAGCCGTACCGAATTATAAATTCGTAAAGGGAGTTCACCTTTGCCACTCCAATATAGCTTCTTATTTTCCATAATAACACAATTATTCAAGAGTTCCTACTGCTTCTTCTACCCTTTTTACCAATTCACCGCTTTTTATTAGATGCGCAAGTTTTTTAATATCTTCGCTTAAAACCCTGTCCTCTTCAATTTTTGGGACAACATCCCTTATCAGTTCATAGGCCCTTTTAGTCCCTTTTCCCAGGTCTTTAAAACATCCTCCCTCTTCAAAACGGAAATCTATTGCCTGAGCCGCACAGAGAAGTTCAATGGCAAGGACGTTTAATGTGTTTTCTACAATTTTCCAGGCCTTTTTCGCCGCAATTGTTCCCATGCTTACATGATCTTCCTGATTTGCAGAAGAAGGTATAGAATCCACACTGGCCGGAAAAGAAAGGGTCTTGTTTTCCGATACCAGCGCCGCTGCCGTATACTGGCTAATCATGAGTCCTGAGTTCAAGCCGCCGTTTCTCGTTAAAAACGCCGGAAGACCTTCATTAAGGCTGGGGTTGACAAGCCTTTCTATTCTCCGCTCGGCGATGTTTGAAAGCTCCGATACGGCAATAGCAAGGTAATCCATATTGATAGCCACCGGCTCTCCGTGAAAATTTCCCCCCGATATTATTTTCCCTTCTTCGGGAAATATTAATGGGTTATCCGTTGCCGAATTTATCTCTATTTCAACAACGTTTTTAACATGGTTTAATGCATCCTTTACAGCTCCGTGCACCTGGGGTATGCACCTTAATACATAAGCATCCTGGACTTTGTAATGCCCCTGACGGCTAATAAATTTACTTTTATCCAGCAATTTTCTCATATTTTCCGCAGCTGCCCTCTGTCCCCTATGGGGTCTCACCCTTTGCACCTTTTCGTCAAAAGCATCTATTATTCCATTTAATGCCTCAAAGGTCATTGCCCCGCTGATATCTGCCGCTTTTGATAAATTAATTGCACCGGATATGGAAAGGCAGGCCAATGCGGTCATTGCTTGAGTCCCGTTAATCAAGGCAAGCCCCTCTTTTGCTTCGAAGACAACGGGTTCTATCCCCGCCCTCTCAAGGGCAACTTTCCCCGGAAGAACCTCTCCTTTATAAAGAGCCTCACCTTCTCCCATCATTACCAGCACCATATGAGCCAACGGCACCAGGTCTCCGCTAGCTCCTAAGGAACCCTGAGAGGGAACAAGGGGTACTATATTTTCATTTAGCATTTTTATTATAGTTTCAAGGGTAGATAGCCTTACTCCCGAATACCCTTTCGCCAGGGCGTTTATTCTCAAAAGCATCATAGCCCTTACCACTTCTTCAGGGAAATGTTCACCTACTCCTGCAGCATGGCTTCTTATCAGGTTTCTTTGAAGTTTTTTTGTATCCTCCGGTGATATTACTACATTACAAAATTTCCCAAAACCAGTGGTAACTCCGTATACTATTTCTCCCTTTTCTATTATTTTTTCTACATATCTCCTGGAATTATTTATTTTTTCTATAGCGATATTGGAAAGTTTTACCTTTTCACCCCTCACCGCCACATTAACAACTTCTTCTACCGTCAGATCTTCTCCTTTAATAATCATGGATTACCCCCCAAGCACTTAATTTATAAATTCAATTTTCTCTATTCTTTATACTAATGAATCCTTTTATACAAAAACCTTTATAGCCCGATTTTTCTTTATGCTGATACTTTAGCATTATAAAAGCCCCTAAAAGCCGAATAAGGGAAACCTTTCGGTTTCCCTTATTCACACTTAATTTTTAATCTTTTAGTCTGTATTAACAACAAGAATTTCAATAAAGCCATTGATAATGACTTTTTACGGCATGACCATTATTTTTTTATATTTTATTTCTTTGAGGAAATATAGGTATTTGTAAGCTATATTATAACGTATTTTAATATTTGTCAATAAAAAAATAAAAGATTTCGGCAGCGACCTACTCTCCCGGGATAACCCAGTACCATCGGCGCTGGAGGGCTTAACCTGTGTGTTCGGTATGGAAACCGGTGTTTCC
>Ga0207431_10151_pt1 | contig 13939 bp, 27 predicted proteins | sample YelNats1bottle14_FD_187546 | JGI IMG/M metagenome (GOLD analysis project Ga0207431, IMG submission 187546) | Hot spring thermophilic microbial communities from Obsidian Pool, Yellowstone National Park, USA - site 1 bottle 14 (SPAdes) (version 2) | ecosystem: Environmental > Aquatic > Thermal... | reverse complement strand
GGCGGTTACAAGATAAAGTACAGAATTATCGACTTCAAGAGAGATAAGGATGGTATTCCAGCAAAGGTTACTGCTATTGAATACGATCCAAACAGAACAGCTAACATAGCACTACTTACTTACGCTGATGGAGAAAAGAGATATATACTTGCTCCAAATGGTTTAAAAGTAGGCGATACAGTAATGTCAGGTGAAAATGCTGACATTAAGGTAGGTAATGCTCTAAAGCTTAAGGACATTCCAGTAGGTACTATGATCCACAATATTGAGCTAAACCCAGGAAAGGGTGGCCAATTAGTAAGAGCAGCTGGTGCAGCAGCTCAATTAATGGCTAAGGAAGGTAAGTATGCTCAAGTAAGACTACCATCCGGAGAAGTTAGATTAATAAGATTAGAATGCAAAGCTACAATAGGTGTAGTAGGAAATGCTGAGCATGAGCTAGTTATAATCGGTAAGGCTGGTAGAAAGAGACATATGGGTATCAGACCTACAGTTAGAGGTTCAGCTATGAACCCAGTTGACCACCCACATGGTGGTGGTGAAGGTAGATCACCAATCGGACGTCCATCACCAGTTACTCCATGGGGTAAACCAACTCTTGGATATAAGACTAGAAAGCATAAGAAGTATTCAGATAAATTAATAGTAAAGAGAAGAAAATAATATAAGGGGCAGGGCTAAGCTCTGCTTCCTAATGTTAACTTATGCGAAGGGAGGCACGAATTAACATGGGTAGATCATTAAAGAAAGGTCCATTTGTAGAAGAAAGACTATTTAAGAGAATACTTGAAATGAACAAAAATGGTGAAAAGAAGGTTATAAAGACTTGGTCAAGAAGTTCAACAATTTTCCCACAAATGGTTGGACACACAATTGCTGTTTATGATGGAAGAAAGCATGTTCCAGTGTATATCACAGAAGATATGGTAGGACACAAGCTTGGAGAGTTTGCACCTACAAGAACATACAGAGGACATGACGACACAGAAAAGAAATCAAAAGTTAGATAATGAAGGGAGGGCGCACTCATGGAAGCAAGAGCACATGCAAGATATATAAGAATGTCTCCAAGAAAAATAAAGGTTGTTCTTGACCTTATAAGAGGCAAGAATGTAAATGAGGCTTTAGCAATTTTAAAGCACACTCCAAGGGCAGCAGCGCCAGTTGTAGAAAAGCTATTAAAGTCAGCAATGGCAAATGCTGAGAACAATCATAATATGGACGTAACTAAGCTATATGTTGCAGAAACTTATGCAAATCAAGGACCAACACTAAAGAGATTTAGACCAAGAGCTCAAGGTAGAGCATATAGAATAAGAAAAAGAACAAGCCATATAACTATGGTATTAAAAGAAAGAGCATAAAAAGCATAACCAGAAGGAGGGTTAATAGTGGGACAAAAAGTAAATCCACATGGATTAAGAGTTGGAGTTATTAAGGACTGGGATGCTAAGTGGTATGCAAATGATAAGGATTTTGCAGACTTATTAATTGAAGATAACAAGATAAGAGAATATATAAAGAATAAGCTTTATGCAGCTGGAATTTCAAGAATTGTAATTGAAAGAAAGGCTAATAAGTCAGTAAAGATCAACATCCATACTGCTAAGCCAGGTATTGTAATTGGAAAAGGCGGTCAAGGTGTTGAAGAGCTTAAGAATGAAATAGCTAAGATGACTGGAAAGAACATAATTATAAATATTGTTGAAGTAAAGAATCCTGAAATAGATGCTCAACTTGTTGCTGAAAATATTGCTGCTCAAATAGAAAAGAGAGTTTCATTCAGAAGAGCAATGAAGCAAGCAATTTCAAGAGCAATGAAGTTCAATATAAAGGGTATTAAGACTGCTGTTTCAGGAAGACTTGGCGGAGCTGAAATGGCTAGAACTGAAAGATATCATGAAGGAACTATTCCACTACAAACATTAAGAGCGGACATAGACTACGGTTTTGCAGAAGCTCATACAACTTATGGAAAGATCGGTGTAAAGGTTTGGATATACAAGGGCGAAGTTCTTGGAAAGAAAAAGGAAGTTATCGAAACTGAAGAAGCAGCTAACAACTAATGTAACGGGAAGGAGGAAAATACCATGTTAATGCCTAAGAGAGTTAAGCATCGTAAGGTGCAACGTGGAAGAATAAAGGGAAAGGCTACAAGAGGAAACTTTATAGCATACGGTGATTACGGTATAATGGCAACTGAAGCTGGATGGATTACAAGCAATCAAATAGAGGCAGCAAGAATTGCTATCAACAGACATGTAAAAAGAGGCGGAAAGCTTTGGATAAAGATTTTCCCAGATAAGCCAATAACTAAGAAGCCAGCTGAAACTCGTATGGGTTCAGGTAAGGGTTCACCAGAATACTGGGTAGCAGTAGTTAAGCCAGGTAGAGTATTATTTGAATTATCAGGTGTTGCAGAAGAAGTTGCAAGAGAAGCAATGAGACTAGCTTCACACAAGCTTCCTGTAAAAACTAAGTTTGTTACAAGAAGAGACTTCGAGATGGGTGGTGAAGTAAATGAAGGCTAATGAATTAAAGGAATTACGTGCAAGCAATCTTCAAGAATTAAATAAAAAGGTTATGGATTTAAAGGCTGAACTTTTTAACTTAAGATTTCAACTTGCCACAGGACAGCTTGAAAATCCAATGAGAATAAGAGAAGTAAAGAAGTCAATCGCTCAACTAAAGACAATAATAAGAGAGAAAGAACTACTTGAAGCGAACAAATAATAATGAAGGGAGGTACATCCTGTGGAAAGAGGACTAAGAAAGGTTAGAATTGGTAAGGTTGTATCAGATAAGATGCAAAAGACTATTGTAGTTGCAGTTGAAGATATGGTACGTCACCCATTATACGGAAAGACAGTTAAGAGAACAAAGAAGTTCAAGGCTCATGATGAAAATAATGAAGCTAAGATTGGTGATATCGTAAAGATAATGGAAACAAGACCATTAAGTAAAGATAAGAGATGGAGACTTGTTGAAATAGTAGAAAGAGCAAAATAATTGTTGGTGAAAGGAGGGCTTTTATATGATTCAGCAACAAACCATACTAAAGGTTGCAGATAACTCTGGTGCTAAGGAAATTATGTGTATCAGAGTACTAGGTGGTTCAAAGAGAAAGTATGGAAACATTGGAGATATAATAGTTGCTAGCGTTAAGAGTGCAACACCCGGAGGTGTTGTAAAAAAAGGAGACGTTGTTAAGGCAGTTATCGTAAGATCAGTAAAGGGTACAAGAAGACCAGACGGTTCATATATAAGATTTGATGAAAACGCAGCTGTTATCATTAAGGATGACAAAACACCAAGAGGAACAAGAATTTTTGGACCAGTTGCAAGGGAATTAAGAGATAAGGAATTTACAAAGATACTATCACTTGCACCAGAAGTTCTATAATGCAAGGAGGTGGCTAAAGTGACAATGCCTAAGGTACACGTAAAAAGAGGAGACACAGTTGTTGTAATAGCTGGTAAAGATAAAGGTAAGGTAGGAGAAGTTCTAAAGGTTATTCCAAAGAAGAATAGAGTAATCGTTAAAGGTGTAAATATGATTACTAAGCATGTAAAGCCAAATATGGCAAATCCACAAGGTGGAATTATAAAGACTGAAGGAACAATTCATGCTTCAAATGTTATGCTATACTGCACAAAGTGCAATAAGGCAACAAGAATAGCTCACAAGCTATTAGAAGATGGAACAAAGGTTAGAGTATGTAAGAAGTGCAACGAGACTTTATAATCCTGAAAGGAGGTACACTAGATGATTCCAAGACTTAAGGAAAAGTATGAGAAAGAAGTGGTACCAGCATTACGCGAAAAGTTTGGATATAAGAGCATAATGGAAGTACCAAAGATAGAAAAAATCGTTATAAATATGGGTGTTGGTGACGGTAAAGATAATCCAAAGTTACTTGATGCAGCAGTTAATGACTTAACATTAATAACTGGTCAAAAGGCTGTTGTAACAAGAGCTAAAAAGTCAATAGCTAACTTCAAGATAAGACAAGGAATGCCAATCGGATGTAAAGTAACACTAAGAGGAGCAAAGATGTATGAATTCGCTGATAAGCTATTTAATGTTGCTCTTCCAAGAGTTAGAGATTTCAAAGGTGTATCAAATAAGGCATTCGACGGTAGAGGAAACTATACACTAGGAGTTAAAGAACAATTAATATTCCCAGAAATCGAATACGATAAGGTAGAAAAACTAAGAGGAATGGATATAGTATTCGTAACTACTGCTAAGACTGATGAAGAAGCAAGAGAATTACTAAGACTTCTTGGAATGCCATTCGCTCAATAATAAAGGAGGGAAAACTGTGGCACGTAAAGCATTAATCGAAAAGTGGAAGAGAGAACCAAAGTTCTCTACAAGAGCATATACAAGATGTAGAATATGTGGTAGACCACATGCAGTTCTAAGAAAGTTCGGTATCTGCAGAATATGCTTTAGAGAACTAGCTTATAAAGGACAAATTCCAGGTTGTAAGAAAGCAAGCTGGTAATGATTAAATGAAAGGAGGCAGAAAATATGGTAATGACTGATCCAATTGCTGATATGCTAACTCGTATAAGAAATGCTAATATTGCAAGGCATGAATATGTTGAATTGCCTGCATCAAAAATAAAGAAGGCTATTGCACAAATAATGTTAGAAGAAGGATATATCGCTAATGTTGAAGAATATATGGACGGGTCAGTTCCAATGATGAGAATAACTCTTAAGTATGGTCAAAACAAAGAGAGAGTTATATCAGGTATAAGAAGAATATCAAAGCCAGGTTTAAGAGTGTATGTTCAAAAGGACAACATTCCAAAGGTACTTGGTGGGTTAGGAACTGCAATACTATCAACTTCAAAGGGAATAGTAACTGATAAGGTTGCAAGAAAAGAAGGAGTAGGCGGAGAAGTAATCTGTTATATTTGGTAATATAAACGAATGGAGGTGCAGTCATGTCAAGAATAGGAAGATTACCTATTGCTGTTCCTCAAGGAGTAACTGTTACAGTTGATGCAAGCAATGTTGTAACAGTTAAAGGTCCAAAAGGAACTCTAACAAGGCAATTTAGCAAGTTAATGAATATAAAAGTAGAAGACGGTAAAGTTGTTGTTACAAGACCAAACGATGAAAAGAAGTCAAGAGAATTACACGGTCTAACTAGAACACTTATCAACAACATGATCATAGGTGTTACTCAAGGTTACCAAAAGGCACTTGAACTAGTTGGTGTTGGTTATAAGGTTGCAAAGCAAGGAAAGAAACTTGTAATTAACGTTGGATATTCACATCCAGTTGAAATAGAACCAGAAGAAGGAATTGAATTTGATGTTCCTTCAGCTACTCAAATAGTAGTAAAAGGTATAGACAAAGAACTTGTAGGTCAAGTAGCTGCTAGAATCAGAAGTGTAAGAGAACCAGAACCATACAAAGGAAAGGGAATTAAGTACGTAGACGAAGTAATCAGACGTAAAGAAGGTAAGACAGGTAAGAAATAATAGAAGGGAGTGAGCTACATGATTAATAAGCCATCCAGAAGCGAACAAAGAAAAAGAAGACATTTAAGAGTTCGTAAGAAGGTTTATGGCACAGCTGAAAGACCAAGATTAAATGTATATAGAAGTGAAAAGCATATATATGCTCAAATTATAAACGATGACTTAGGAGTAACACTTGTTGCAGCTTCATCACTAGATAAGGAATTAAAAGGAAAGCTAGCATGCGGTAGCAACAAGGAAGCAGCAAGAGTAGTTGGAGAACTTGTTGCTAAGAGAGCACTTGAAAAGGGAATTAAGAAGGTAGTATTTGATAGAGGCGGATATATTTATCATGGAAGAGTTAAGGAACTTGCAGAAGCTGCAAGAGAAGCAGGCCTTGACTTCTAATTGAGAAGGAGGGAAATAGATGAGAATCGATCCTAGCAAGTTAAACCTTAAAGAAAAGGTTGTTTATATAAACAGAGTTACTAAGGTTGTTAAGGGTGGTAGAAATTTCAGATTTAGTGCTCTAGTTGTTGTTGGCGATGAAAAGGGCCATGTTGGTGTAGGAATCGGTAAGGCTGTTGAAGTTCCAGAAGCAATAAGAAAGGGAATTGAAGATGCTAAGAAGAACCTTATAAAGGTTTCATTAACTGGAACAACAGTTCCACATGATGTTGTTGGAGATTTCGGTGCTTCAAGAGTACTTATAATGCCTGCAAAGGAAGGTACAGGAGTTATCGCAGGAGGTCCTGTACGTGCAGTGCTTGAACTTGCAGGAATTAAGGACGTTAGAGCTAAGTCTCTAGGTTCAAACAATCCAAGAAACATGGTTAATGCAACAATTAACGGACTTTCCAAGCTAAGAACTCCAGAAGAAATAGCAAAGCTTAGAGGAAAGACTGTTGAAGAGATACTAGGATAAGAGGGGGGATTTACATGGCAAAGTTGAAAGTAACACTAGTAAGAAGTATAATAGGAAAAAGACCTGACCATGTAGCTACTGTTAAAGCCCTCGGTTTAAGAAAAATAGGTCATACAGTTGAACATGATGACACTCCTGCAATCAGGGGAATGATTAATAAAATAAATTACATGTTAAAAGTAGAAGAAGTGCAATAAGGGAGGTGCTAAAATGAAGCTACATGAACTTAGACCAGCTCCCGGTTCAACAAAGGAGCCAAAGAGAAAGGGTAGAGGTACAGCTACAGGACAAGGTAAGACAGCTGGTAGAGGACAAAAGGGCCAAACTTCAAGATCAGGTGGCGGAGTAAGACCAGGATTTGAAGGTGGTCAAATGCCACTACACAGAAGATTACCAAAGAGAGGATTTACAAATAAATTTGCTAAGGAATATACAGAAATTAACATAGAAGCATTAAATAGATTTGAAAATGGAACAGTTGTAACACCAGAACTTCTTGAAGAAGCTAAACTTGTAAAGAATGTTAGAGATGGTATAAAGGTACTAGGAGAAGGAAATCTAACAAAGAGCTTAACTGTTAAAGCTCACAAGTTTAGCAAGTCAGCTATAGAAAAGATAGAAGCTGCGGGAGGAAAAGTTGAGGTGATTTAATTATGTTTAAGACCTTACGTAATGCTTGGGGGGTACCAGAACTTAGAAGAAAGCTCTTAACAACTCTGTTTTTACTTTTAATATTCAGGGCAGGAGTTTTTATTCCTGTTCCTGGAGTAAGAACAGATGTTGTTAAACAAATGGTAGAGGGCGGTCTGTTTCTTGGTTTCCTAGATATAATTTCAGGTGGAGCTTTTAAAGATTTTAGCATATTTGCACTTGGTGTAGTTCCTTATATTAATGCATCAATAGTATTTAGCCTACTAACAATTGCAATTCCAAGTTTAGAGCAGCTTTCAAAGGAAGGCGAAGAAGGAAGAAAGAAAATTGCTGAATATACAAGATATGCTGCTTTAATATTTGCAGCAATTCAAGGCTTGAGTATAAGTTTATACCTAAGAAACAATGGTGCTTTAACAAACGATAGTTGGTCACAAATACTCGTAATTATAATCACCTTAATCACAGGAACTATATTTCTTATGTGGTTAGGTGAAAAGATTACTGAACACGGATTAGGTAACGGAACATCACTAATAATTTTCACTGGTATATTAGCAAGAATACCAGCAATGTTTGCTCAAATTGTTGTATTAGTTAAAGGTGAATCAGTAAATATAATTCAAGTTGTACTCTTCCTTGTATTTGCACTGTTATTAGTTGCTGGTGTTGTTACTATGGACTTAGCTGAAAGAAGAATACCGGTACAATATGCACAAAGAAGAGTAGGTTCACGTATGTATGGTGCTCAAAGTACACACATTCCTATTAATGTTAACTCTGCTGGTGTTATTGCTATAATATTTGCAATGTCTGTAATGCAATTTCCACTTGTTATAACTCAGCTTACTTTGCCACCAACAAATAAGGTAAGAATGTTATTTGAAGGTGGTTGGTTAAGTCCAAAGTATCCAATATATCCAATTGTTTATGTGCTACTTATAATCTTCTTTACATGGTTCTATACAACAGTTACTTTCAAGCCAGATGAAGTAGCACAAAATCTACAAAAGAGTGGTGGATTTGTACCAGGACTTAGACCAGGTAAGCCTACAGAAGAATTCTTGACAAGAGTAATAAATAGAATGACTATAATTGGTGGAATATTTGCATCAATAGTAGCCGTAACTCCAATAGTATTAAGCCAAGTAAGTAAATTTGGTCAATTACAATTTGGTGGAACTGCTTTACTAATTGTTGTTGGAGTTGCTTTAGAAATAGATAAACAATTAAAGGCTAACCTAGTAATGAGACATTACGAAGGTTTCTTGAAATAGAGTAAATGGAGTTGATTTAAATGAGGATAGTACTTCTTGGACCACCTGGGGCGGGCAAAGGTACACAAGCAAAGTTAATTGTACAAAAATATAATATACCTCATATATCAACAGGAGATATATTTAGAAAAAACATTAAAGAAATGACGCCTCTAGGCATTAAGGCCAAGGAATATATTGATAAGGGTCAGCTTGTTCCAGATGAATTAACAGTAGAAATTGTTAAGGATAGGATTAAAGAAGAGGACTGTAAGAATGGGTTCCTACTTGATGGTTTCCCAAGAACAGTTGCTCAAGCTGACGCATTAAATGAAGTATTAAGTACGCTCGGTACTAAGTTAGATCATGTTATAAACATCAATGTAGATGAGAATAATTTAATTATAAGACTAACAGGAAGAAGAGTTTGCCCAAAATGTGGAGCTAGCTTCCATGTAGCCTTCAATCCTCCAAAGGTTGAAGGAATTTGTGACTACTGTGGAGCAGAAGTTGTTCAAAGGGCAGATGATTCAGAAGAAACAGTTAAAAATAGATTATCAGTTTACTACAAACAAACACAGCCATTAATAGAATACTACACAAGGAATGGTTTAATAAGAAACATTAATGGTGAACAGGATATAAATGAAGTGTTTAATGAAATATGTAAAGTTTTAGGGAGCGACATACAATGATTTATTTAAAATCAGATCAAGAAATTGAAATAATGCGTAAAGCAGGACAGATAGTCGCTGAAGCACTATTACTTATAGAAGAGGCTATAAGACCTGGTATCACCACAAAAGAATTGGATACAATTGCTGAAGAATATATATTACGCTGTGGAGCCCGTCCATCATTTAAGGGTTATCACGGGTTCCCAGCAACAATTTGTGCCTCAGTAAATGAGGAAGTTGTTCATGGAATTCCGGGAGAGCGAGTACTGAAGGAAGGCGACATTATAAGTGTTGACTGCGGTGCTTTTTATCAAGGTTTTCATGGTGATGCAGCAAGGACCTTCCCAGTAGGCAAGGTAGCTCCCGAAGCTCAAAGACTTATTGATGTTACCAGGGAGAGTTTCTTTGAAGGATTAAAGTATGCTAAAGTTGGCAACAGGCTTGGAGATATTTCAGCTGCAATTCAGGAGTATGTAGAAAAGAACAATTTTTCGGTTGTTCGTGATTACGTAGGTCATGGAATAGGAAGAGAAATGCATGAACAACCATCTGTTCCCAACTACGGTAAAAAGGGAAGAGGAATTAGATTGCAAAAAGGTTTAGTCTTAGCAATCGAACCTATGGTTAATATGGGAACATTTGCAGTTAAAGAGTTAGATGATGGTTGGACAGTTGTTACCTATGATGGAAAGCTGTCTGCACACTATGAAAATACTGTTGCCATACTAGACAACGGTCCTGAAATTCTAACTATTAAAAAATAGAGGTGGAATATATGGATAATATTGCCCTGGGACAAATTGTTCACTCAAGAGCAGGTAGAGATAAGGGTAGATACTTTATAGTAGTAGGGTTAATAGATGAGAACTATGTTCTTATAGCTGATGGTGATTTAAGAAAGATTGAATCACCAAAAAAGAAAAAAATTAAACATTTAGTTTTCCACGATAAATTTGCTGATGATATAGTAAAAAAACTAAAGGAAAATCAGCGCATCACCAATGCAGACCTTAAGAAATCTTTGCAGTCAATGGGTTTGTTATAAGGAGGTTTGGTTATCCTATGGCAAAAGAGGATGTAATCGAATTGCAAGGTACTGTTGTTGAAGCATTACCTAATGCAATGTTTCAAGTGGAATTAGAAAATGGCCACAGAATACTCGCTCATATATCAGGTAAATTAAGAATGAATTTTATAAGAATACTTCCAGGTGATAAGGTAACAGTTGAAGTTTCACCTTATGACTTAACTCGTGGTAGAATTATATGGAGAGGAAAGTAAGGAGGGATAGCCATGAAGGTTAGACCATCAGTTAAGCCAATTTGCGAAAAGTGTAAGATAATAAGAAGACATGGTAGAGTAATGGTTATATGTGAAAACCCAAAGCATAAGCAAAAGCAAGGTTAATTTTGCGCGGCTGCACTGAAGGCTTAATCGCTTCGGTGATTTAATAAAGATTTAAGTATAACACAGGAGGTGTAAAAACTCAATGGCTAGAATAGCTGGTGTAGATTTACCAAGAGAGAAAAGAGTAGAAATAGCACTAACATATATTTATGGTATTGGAAGACCAAGTGCTAACAAGATTCTTCAAGCTACAGGTGTAAATCCAGATACAAGAGTAAAGGATTTAACTGAAGAAGAAGTTAACAAGTTAAGAGAATATATTGATAAGAATTTTGTTGTTGAAGGTGACCTTAGAAGAGAAATAGCTCTAAACATTAAGAGATTAATGGAAATAGGATGCTATAGAGGACTAAGACACAGAAGAGGTCTACCAGTAAGAGGACAAAGAACTAAGACAAATGCAAGAACAAGAAAAGGACCAAGAAGAACAATTCCTAACAAGAAGAAGGCTGGAAAATAATAAAGGAGGGACACTGAATGGCGGCTCAAGCAAAGGCTAAGAAGGTTAGAAGAAGAAGAGAGCGTAAGCATGTTGACCGTGGAGCGGCACACATCAAGTCAACATTCAACAATACAATAGTTACTATTACTGATACTGCAGGAAATGCTATTTCTTGGTCAAGTGCTGGTGCACTTGGATTTAGAGGATCAAGAAAGAGCACTCCATTTGCAGCACAAATGGCTGCTGAAGCTGCAGCAAAGGCTGCAATTGAGCACGGAATGAAGACAGTTGAAGTATATGTTAAGGGACCAGGAGCTGGTAGAGAAGCTGCTATAAGAGCACTTCAAGCAGCTGGACTTGAAGTTAGCCTAATAAAGGATGTAACTCCAATTCCACATAATGGTTGTAGACCACCAAAGAGAAGAAGAGTCTGATGATTGGAGGTGTAGTGAATGGCAAGATATACAGGACCATCATGTAAGTTATGTAGAAGAGAAGGAGTTAAGCTATATCTTAAAGGAGATAGATGCTACTCAGATAAGTGTGCATTAGCTAGAAGACCTTATGCACCAGGACAACATGGACACAACAAGAAGAAGCTAACTAACTACGGTTTACAATTAAGAGAAAAGCAAAAGGCAAAGAGAATTTATGGTGTTCTTGAATCACAATTCAGAAAGTACTATGAAGAAGCTGAAAGACAAAAGGGAATTACAGGTGAAAACCTACTAAGACTTCTTGAGCTAAGACTTGACAATGTAATCTTCAGACTTGGATTTGCAAGCTCAAGAGCAGAAGCAAGACAACTAGTAAGACATGGACACTTTACTGTAAATGGTAAGAAGGTTAACATTCCTTCATATCAAGTAAGAGTAAATGATGAAATTGCTGTAAGAGAAAAGAGCAGATCAAGTGAAAAGTTTAAGGCTTTAATGCAAGTTGAGACAAATGTACCAAAGTGGTTAACTGTTGATAAAGAAAATATGGTTGGTAGAGTAGTATCACTTCCACAAAGAGAGGACATTGATATACCAGTTAACGAAACATTAATAGTAGAGCTTTACAGCAAGTAATTTAGTGTAGAATTATTTGCCCTCGCAAGTTGATACTCACAAAAAAGGAGGGTTAAATTAATGTTAGAAATTGAAAGACCAAGAGTTGAATGTGTTGAAAAAACAGAAGACGGTTCATATGCAAAATTTGTTATAGAACCTCTAGAAAGAGGATATGGAACAACCCTAGGTAATGCTTTAAGAAGGATTCTGCTGTCATCACTTCCTGGTGCAGCAGTAACTTCTGTTAAAATAGATGGAGTTCTACATGAATTTTCAACTGTTCCAGGAGTTAAGGAAGACGTTGTTGAGATAATACTAAACCTTAAAGGTTTAGCAATTAAAATGGAAGGCGAAGGAACAAGAACTGCTATCATTGATGTTAAGGGGCCAGCAGTAGTTACAGGTGCGGATATTAAGGTTGATCCTGATGTTCAAATAGTTAACTCTGATCATGTTATTGCAACTGTTAGTGAAGGTGGAAGACTGTATGCTGAGATAACTATCGGTAAAGGTAGAGGATATGTACCTGCTGATAAGAATAAGCATCCAGGCCAACCTATTGGTCTAATACCAGTAGATTCAATCTATACACCTGTTAAGAGAGTTAACTATACTGTTGAAAATACCCGTGTAGGACAAATAACTGACTATGATAAGCTAACATTAGAATTATGGACAAATGGAACTATAAAGCCAGAAGAAGCAGTTAGTTTATCAGCTAAAATACTTATAGAACACTTTAAGTTATTCTTGTCATTAACTGATTTAGCAGATAAAGTAGAAATAATGGTTGAAAAAGAAGAAGAAAAGAAGGATAAGGTTCTTGAAATGACTATTGAGGAGCTAGACTTATCTGTAAGATCATATAACTGCCTAAAGAGAGCGGGTATAAATACAGTTCAAGAACTTATCAACAAGACAGAAGAAGATATGATGAAGGTAAGAAACCTAGGAAAGAAGTCACTAGAGGAAGTACAACAAAAGCTAGAAGCACTTGGACTTAGCTTGAAAAAGAGCGAAGAATAGGAGGGATTTTAAGTGGCAGGATATCGTAAGCTAGGACGTCCAACTGACCAAAGAAAAGCTATGTTAAGAAATCTTGTAACAAGCTTTTTCAAGTCAGAAGACGGTAGAATAATAACAACAGAAGCAAGAGCTAAGGAAGTTAGAAGCCTTGCTGAAAAGATGATAACTCTTGCTAAAAGAGGAGATCTTCACGCAAGAAGACAAGTACTTTCATTTGTAACTGAAGAAGATGTTGTTAGAAAGCTATTCTCAGAAATTGCACCAAAGTATGCTGAAAGAAATGGTGGATATACAAGAATAATTAAGATGGGTCCAAGAAGAGGCGACGCAGCAGAAATGGTAATTCTTGAATTAGTATAATAGATTTAGAGGGATTAAGTTAAGTATATAAATACTTAATCCCTTTATATATTAAATTTAGAAGGTGCCTGCTATGGAATATATGGTTGAGGTTAATAATGTCTATTATTCTTATAAAAAACATGAGCAAGATAAGGAACATCTTGCATTATGTGGAATTGATTTAAAAGTTAAAAAAGGGGAATTTGTTGTTGTTATTGGGCATAACGGTTCTGGAAAATCAACTTTATCTAAGCATATAAATGCCATATACCTGCCAAAAGAAGGGGATATTATAGTTAATGGAATGAATACAAAGGATATGTCTAAACTTTGGGATATTAGGCAGACGGCAGGGATGGTGTTTCAAAATCCAGATAACCAAATTGTTGCTACAATAGTAGAAGAGGATGTTGCCTTTGGCCCAGAAAATATAGGTATTGAACCTGCAGAAATAAAAAAAAGAGTTGAATTTGCACTAAAGGCTGTTAAAATGGAAGAATATGCAAAACATGCACCTCACCTATTGTCAGGAGGACAAAAGCAGAGGGTTGCAATTGCAGGTATATTGGCTATGAAGCCAAAGTGTATAATTTTAGATGAACCTACAGCTATGTTAGATCCTTCTGGAAGAAAAGAGGTTATTGAAACAATTAAAAAGCTAAATAAAGAAGAAGGAA
>Ga0207431_10150_pt1 | contig 14039 bp, 16 predicted proteins | sample YelNats1bottle14_FD_187546 | JGI IMG/M metagenome (GOLD analysis project Ga0207431, IMG submission 187546) | Hot spring thermophilic microbial communities from Obsidian Pool, Yellowstone National Park, USA - site 1 bottle 14 (SPAdes) (version 2) | ecosystem: Environmental > Aquatic > Thermal... | reverse complement strand
TCCTTCACAAGAGGGGCCATTTTTATAGCTTCAGGTCTAGTCCCAAAAACAGATATTACCTTTATCCTGTCCAATTTTCATTCCCCTTTACATACCCTCGGATTTTTTGCTCTGGGAATTCAAAAACATCTTCCCGGTATAGGAGAAGGTAAACAATCCTATTGTTAAAGCGAGTAAAGCTTCCTTCATCCCTATTTTAACCATCAGCACGGCACAAAGGCCGAGGACCAAACTCATGGCATAAAGGAATATAACCGCCTGTTTCTGGGAAAGCCCGTTATCAATTAGGCGATGATGGATATGTCCCCTGTCCGCCTGCATAATGGGTTTGCCGTTCATAAATCTCCTCACAATGGCAAAAGCCGTATCAAAAATAGGAAGCCCCAATGCGAGCATGGGGACTATTAACGCCACCACCGTAGCGCTTTTTACCGCCGCATCTACTGCTACTGAAGAAAGGACAAATCCCAGAAACATTGCTCCTGTATCGCCCATAAAAATTTTTGCCGGGTTAAAATTGAAGGGCAAAAAGCCGATACATGCTCCTGCCAGAAGGGCAGTAAAAATTACCGGATTTCCCTGTTTTAAGTTCAAATTGACCAATAACATGGTGATAGAAGCAATTGCGGATATACCGGCTGCCAGCCCATCAAGGCCATCAATAAAATTCAGGGTATTGGTAATACCTACTATCCAGAAAAGCGTAATGATTATGCTGTACTTCCCTATATATAGCATACCGCCGAAAGGATTTGTCACCCATTCTACCCTTATTCCAAAAGCCACGGGTATTAAAGCAGCACCTATTTGTAAAAGCAATTTTACCTTGGGTGAAAGACAGTAAATATCGTCTAATATACCTACCGCTACAATTACCGATGAACCGATAAGTATTCCCAGTACCGAAGGATTTTTCAACGGTAAGGTCAATAATGCTGCAACAGTAAATCCCGCAAAAATAGCAAGACCGCCCAATCTGGGTATGGGCTTTTTATGAACCCTTCTTGCGTCCTTTGGGACATCAATAGCCCCCAATTTCCATGCCAGTTTCATGGCAAAAGGTGTAAAAATATACGAGAGGGCTGCTGCTATGAAAAAGGCGTACAAATACTTAGGCACGAAAATCGCTCCTTTTCGTCTTTATCTCTTTTATTTTAGTCCAGGCCCTCCGATTTGTCAATTTTCATTATACTGCAAAAGAAGGATTCCAGCCTCTTTTAGAAGGTTTACGGCAAACTCGTCCGGGTATTCTCCTTTAAATACTATTCTTTTGACTCCTGCATTAATTAACATTTTTGCACATAATATACAGGGCCTTGTGGTCACGTAAATAGTCGCCCCTTTTATACTGCTTCCCAGGGCAGCAGCCTGAATTATTGCATTTTGCTCCGCGTGCAATCCCCTGCAGAGCTCATGGCGTTCCCCTGACGGCACCCCTAATTTCTCCCTCAAACACCCTATCTCTTCACAGTGGGCTAATCCCGAGGGAGCGCCGTTGTAACCGGTAGCCACTATGTGTTTGTCCTTAACCAGGACCGCTCCAACCCTTCTCCTCAAACAGGTGGACCTTGTGGATACTACCGTTGCAATTTCCATAAAATAATTATCCCAGGATGGCCTCATGCTAAAACCTTCTTTTTTACTTTGTCCCAAAAAGCCTGTCCCCCGCATCTCCCAGACCCGGCACTATGTAGCCATGGTCATTCAATCTCTCATCTACAGCAGCGGTATAAATATCTACGTCCGGGTGTTTTGAATGGACAGCTTCAATCCCTTCGGGAGCAGCTATCAGGCACATCAATTTTATGCTGCTGGCTCCTCTTTCTTTCAAATAGTCCACCGCCATAGTAGCGGACCCGCCTGTCGCCAGCATCGGATCAAGTATTATTAAATCCCTTTCATGAACATCCTGAGGAAGCTTGCAATAGTACTCCACCGGCTTCAAGGTTTCAGGATCCCTGTAAAGTCCTATATGTCCGACTTTTGCTGCCGGAATCAGTTTCAACAGCCCGTTTACCATTCCAAGTCCCGCTCTCAAAATTGGCACAATGCCGATTTTTTTTCCGGATATCATCCTGGCCTTGCAGGGGCCAATGGGGGTCTTTATTTCTACCTCCTCCAAGGGCAAATCCCGGGTAACTTCATAAGCCATCAACATAGCCAGCTCCTCCACCAGTTCCCTGAACTCCTTTGCCCCCGTGTTTTCATCCCTTATCAGGGCCAATTTATGCTGGATAAGGGGATGGTCAAACACAAATACTTTTTTCACTATAATATACCTCCATTCTCATAAATTTTAATCTTTTTTATATAAAGGATACCTTTCGCAAAGCGCCCTTACCGCTTTTCTTACCTTCGCCACCTTTATTTCATCTCCCTTAGCAGTAAGGGCTATATCAATGAGTTCTGCAATCTCTTCCATCTCTTTTTCTTTCATTCCTCTTGAAGTAAGTGCAGGGGTCCCTATCCTAATACCGCTGGTGACATTGGGCTTTTGCGGGTCATAGGGTATGGCATTCTTATTTACGGTAATTCCCACCTCATCCAAATATTTTTCGGCTTCCAGCCCCGTCAAATTTTTATTCCTCAAATCTACCAGGATCAAATGGTTATCCGTACCTCCGGAAATTAGCTGATAACCTTTGTCCATAAGGCATTTCGCCAGAGCTTTTGCATTTTTAACCACCTGTTCCTGATAGAACCTGAATTCTTCCGATAAGGCTTCTTTTAAACAAACCGCTTTTGCTGCAATAACGTGCATCAGCGGTCCGCCCTGAATCCCGGGGAATATTGCTTTATCAATAGCCTGAGCGTACTCTTTTTTGCAAAGAATCATCCCACCCCTGGGACCCCGAAGGGTTTTATGGGTAGTTGTTGTTACAAAATCGGAAACAGGTACGGGGCTTGGATGAAGTCCCGCTGCAACCAAACCGGCTATGTGAGCCATATCCACCATTAAATAAGCTCCTACTTTTTTTGCAATTTCGGACATCCTGACAAAATCTATAATCCTGGGGTAAGCGCTTGCCCCCGCTACTATCATCCTGGGTTTATGCTCCAGGGCCAGCCTTTCCACTTCATCGTAATCGATATACCCCGTCTCTTTTGAAACCCCGTAAGGAACAAAATTAAAATACTTTCCCGAGATATTTACCGGACTTCCATGGGTTAGGTGCCCTCCATGAGCCAGGTTCATACCCATTACCGTGTCCCCGGGTGTTAAAAAAGCAAAATATACAGCCATATTTGCTTGAGAACCGGAATGGGGCTGAACATTTACGTGCTCGGCTCCGAAAAGTTTTACCGCCCTTTGCCTTGCCAATTCCTCAATTATATCCACATATTCGCATCCTCCGTAATACCTTTTGCCCGGATAGCCCTCCGCGTATTTATTTGTGAGGATTGTCCCCTGAGCCTCCATTACTGCTTTACTCGTAAAGTTTTCCGAAGCTATCATTTCCAGTTTGTACTGCTGCCTTAAAAGTTCCTTGTCTATTGCTTCGGCTATCTCGGGATCCACCACTCTTAAAATATCCATAAAATCACCTCTTTTTTTAATTTTGCCCCTGTTCGTAGTTTGTAATTTTATCAACTCTTACTTTATGCCTTCCTCCCTCGAAGGGAGTTTTCAACCATTCTTCCACGATCAAAAGGGCAAGCCCAGGTCCAATTACCCGCCCTCCCATAGCCAGAATATTTGCATCATTGTGCAGGCGGGACATGCGGGCCGAGTAAACATCATTGCACAGGGCAGCCCGGATACCTTTTACCTTATTTGCCGCTATGGATATACCTATTCCCGTTCCGCAGATGAGTATACCCCTTTCGAATTCTCCCTTTGCTACTTTTTCCGCTACTATTAAAGCCATATCGGGATAATCCACCGATTCCTTTGAGAATGTCCCAAAATCCTGAAAGTCGTATCCTTTTTCCTTTAAAAATTCAACCACTTTTTCCTTTAATTCATACCCTCCATGGTCGCTGGCAACGGCAATTTTCATTATGTTACCTCCATTCTTATTTTATCGTTTTTTGTTCAATCCTTTCGATAAGTTTTTGTAAATTATTCCAAAGTTCATCGGCTACTTTTTTATAGGTTTCTATACCCATCCCATAGGGATCTTCTATGTCTTCAAATTCTCCCTCGTTTATAAATTCTGTCAGAACAAAAACCCTGCCTTTTAATTTGGGAAAATTATTAAGTATATAATCCCTCTGACTTTTCGTCATTGTTAGAATGAGATCCGAATTAAGCAAATTCTCCCTGAGCTTTTTAGCCCTGTGGCCGCTCAGGTCAATTCCCCTTTCTTTTAATACCTGGATGGCTTCTGAAGAGGCCGGCATTCCATCTACCGCAGCTATCCCGCAGGAATCTATCTCGATATCCTTTCCCTTTTCCTGGGCCAGCTTTTTAAACAGAGCGGCGGCCATGCTGCTTCTGCACGTATTGCCGGTGCAGACAAATAAAACCTTAAGCATTAAATCCTTTGCCTCCTTTTAAACCGGAATTATTTTATATCCTGAAGCTCTCTTCAACCTGTTCATGACTGCAAGACCCAGTCCTCTTTCTGGTATGCCTTCAGCAAGAATAATATCTATCCCCATCCTGTCAAACTTTCTCAACAAAGAAAACAGGTTTGAAGAAATGGTAAGCGGTGCATCTCTATCGCCGGCTGAAAGAACGTTTTCCTGCCGGTATTCCCATCTCGTTTGTGCAGTTGCGAGGATGCCCACCTTTAATCCCTTTTTCTCAAAATCTAACGCTAATTCTTTTATTTTTTTTACCTGTTCCTTTATATCCCCCACCACCAGGAACACTTCCGCCCGGGGTGAATAATGCCTGTACTTAAGACCCGGAGACCTGGGCTTTTCACCCTCTTTTATATTTTCTTCCACATGCACCTGCCCCAGAACCTCTTCCAGCTCTTCCCTGGTAACTCCCCCCGGTCTTAAGATCACCGGTGCACTGCCGGTAAGGTCCAATACCGTAGATTCCACTCCGAACTTTGAATGTCCACCATCTATTACCGCATCTATCCTCCCCTTCATGTCTTCCATTACATCCTGAGCGTTGGTGGGGCTTGGCTTTCCCGATAGATTTGCGCTGGGGGCTGCTATGGGAACCCCTGATTCCCTGATTAATAGCCTTGCTACTGCATGATCGGGCATTCTGACCGCCACGGTATCAAGTCCACCCGTAGTTTTATAAGGTACCCTTTCGCTTTTTTCGAATATTATAGTAAGAGGGCCGGGCCAGAATTTTTCTATTAATTCATAGGCTTTTGCGGGTACATTTTTGGCGAGCAAAGATAGTTCTTTTACCTCCTGAATGTGAACTATCAACGGATTATCCTGAGGCCGGTTTTTTGCCCTGTATATCTTAATTGCAGATTCTTCCTCCAAGGCATTGGCTCCAAGGCCGTAAACGGTTTCTGTGGGAAAGGCCACAAGTCCCCCTCTTTTTATTATTTCTGCCGCTAATCTAACTTTCTCAATTTCCGGATTGTTTTCATCTACTTTTATGTATAAGGTTTCCATTATTATCCCCTCTTACCTGTATATTAAAACGCCGAACAAGGCTGAGAAAAATATTACCGCTATGGGATTAGCTTTTAAAAAGTATATACCGGCAAAAGTTACTGCAGCAATTGTAAACTCTTTTATTCCCGTAATGGAATTTCTTCCGATATTGATTGCGGCCTGCAAAATCAAAGCTATTACCACCGGTCTAATAGCCTGAAAAAAATACTCCACCGCCTTTATTTGGCTCCTGTACTTTTTTATTATGTACGCGAGAAAAAGAATTATTATAAAGGAAGGCATTGCAACCCCCAGTGTGGCAAATGCAGAACCCAAAACCCCTTTCACCTTGTATCCTACAAAGGTAGCTGCATTTACCGAAATGGGCCCCGGCGTCACCTGGGAGATGGCCAGTACATCCATAAATTCCTTGAAATCCAACCATTTATTTATTTCCACCACTTCTTTTTGAATCAGGGGAAGCATCGCATAGCCCCCTCCGAATCCAAAGAGCCCTACTTTAAAAAAGGCTAAAAAAAGTTTAATATAGTCAATCATTTTTCTTCATCCTTTTTTCATCTTTATATAACCCTCTAAATACCCCGATAAGTCCAAAAACCAGTATCAAAATCCCGGGATATACGTTTACAAACAGGAGTAAAAATAAGCTCATTATAAAAATAACATAGGATTGGTAATCTTTCAAAGCCTTTTTCCACAATGAAAAGGCGGCAGATAATATCAAAATAAAAATTGAGGGATATACCCCTTTTAAAGCTTTATTAAAATAGGTAATTTCACTTACTTCTCTGTAAAAATAAGCGATAAAAAGGATAGTTAAAAACGAAGGCAGAACGGTCCCAAAAAGGGCAAAAATCGCTCCCGTCAATCCCCCGAGTTTATAGCCTATGTACACCGAAGTGTTAATTGCCACCGCACCGGGTACTGACTGGGAAACTGCTATAATATCGAGAAACTCTTCTTCCTTCAGCCATTTATTTTTTTCCACCATTTCCAACTTCATCAAAGGGATCATGGCATAACCTCCACCCAAGGTGAAGGCACCTATCTTAAAAAAAGCCATAAACATTTTTACAAAAAAACTTAATCTTCCCCCGAGCATCGCCTACCTCCTAACTCAAAGAAGCTATAATAACCCTGTCCAGCCCTGCGAAATCTTTTTTTACCCTCAGGTTTTCCATGCCCTTTGATTTGAAAATCTTCATTACTTCATAAGCCTGTTTTTCCCCGATTTCAAGTATAATAAACCCTCCGGGCTTCAAAAACCTCCTGCTGCCTTCTATTATTTTTCGATAAAAATAAAGCCCATCAGGACCGCCATTTAAAGAGATCCCGGGCTCATATTTAACATCTAAGGGTAAATAATTTAATTCTTTTTCAGGAATATAAGGAGGGTTGGAAACCACTATATCCAAATCAAAAATATTATTTTCAAAAAAAGGTTCCCAGAGGTCCCCCTTCAAAAAAACAATCCTATCCTCTACATTATGTCTTTTCGCGTTTTCCCGTGCAACTTCTAAAGATAGTTCGGTAATATCCGAAGCATAACAGAAAACGTTTTTCAAATTATAGGCTATTGAAATGGCTATAGCTCCACTCCCCGTACATAAATCTGCAATTTTAACCAAGGAGTCCTTGCCGTATTTGTCCCTAAGGATATTTATCGCTTCTTCCACCAGAAGTTCGGTTTCCGGTCGGGGAATAAGAACTCCCTCTTTTACAAAAAAATCTAAGGAAAAAAATTCCTTGCTGTTAGTAATATAGGCTACGGGATAATGCCTTTCTCGCAGGGATATTTTTTTAAAAAAGTTATTGAGTTCATCTTCGGATAATTCGTATTCGGGATGGGAAAAAATAAATTCCCTGTTTTTAGAAATTACATGGGCTAAAATAACTTCCGCATCCAAAAAGGCTGATCCTATTTTCTTTTCCATCAGTAGCTCTCTTCCTCTTTTCAGAGCATCCCGCAACCTCATCGTCAATACCCCTTACTCTTCGGATTGGGCGAGTTTTCTCGCCTGTTCTTCGGCAATTAAGCTCTCTATAATTTCATCCAGTTCTCCATCCAGTATGCTTTCCAGCTTATGCAGGGTAAGTCCAATTCTGTGATCCGTTACCCTGCCTTGAGGGAAATTATATGTTCGGATTCTTTCACTTCTATCTCCCGTGCCTACCTGGCTTCTCCTGCTTTCTGCTATTTTCTGGTCCTGTTCCTGCTTTTTCATCTCCAGAAGTTTGGCTCTTAAAATCTTCATGGCCTTTTCTCTATTTTTTAACTGCGACCTTTCATCCTGGCAGGTAACAACTATACCCGTAGGAAAATGGGTTATTCTAACCGCCGAATCCGTGGTATTTACCGATTGTCCGCCGTGTCCTGAAGATCTGAATACATCAATCCTTATATCCTGAGGGTTAATCTCCACATCCACCTCTTCCGCTTCGGGCAGAACCGCCACGGTAGCGGTAGAAGTATGGATTCTGCCCCCGGCTTCTGTTACAGGTATTCTCTGCACCCTGTGCACCCCGGATTCATACTTCAATTTGCTGTAAGCCCCTTTCCCTATTATTTCAAAAACCACTTCCTTGAATCCTCCGAGCTCCGTGGGGCTGGTGCTCATCAGCTCTACCTTCCATCCCTGACGTTCTGCATAGCGGGTATACATTCTGTAAAGGTCTGATGCAAAAAGGGCCGCTTCTTCTCCTCCGGCTCCCGCCCTGATTTCCATAATTACATCCTTTTCGTCATTAGGATCTTTCGGAAGCAGCATTATCCTCAATTTTTCCTTTAATTCCCTTTCCCTTTCCTCCAATTTATCCATTTCGGCTCTTAAAAATTCTTCCATTTCTTTATCCTTTTCCGTTTTTAAAAGCTCTTTTGCCTCTTCAATTTCCTTAACCACACTTTTGTATTCTTTATAACAGTTTACTACTTCTTCTAAAGACGCATGTTCCTTTGCAAGAGCCCTCCATTCTTCCTGTTTTGCTATTATCTGAGGGTCGCTGATTTTTTCCGTTAATTCTTCATATCTTTTTAAGAGTCCTTCCAATTTTTCTATCAAAAGTTTTCCCTCCTATATTACGCACTTTAAGGCTTCCAATGCCACTTCGATTTGAGAGTCATCGGGTGGCCTTGTGGTCAAAAGCTGTAACCACATGCCCGGAAGGCTGAGAAGCTTTGCGATTTTAGAATCGCTCCTTCCGGCAAACCTGATAAATTCGTAGGAAATTCCGGCTACCAAAGGAAAAAGCAGAATCCTGGAAATAATTCTTAAAAGAATACCCGGCCATCCCAGAAAAGAAAATAGCAAAATACTCACGATCATTACTATTAATAAAAAACTGGTGCCGCAACGGGGGTGAAGGGTTTTATACTTTTTGGCATTTTCCACCGTTAACGGGTCTCCGTTTTCATAGCAGTGCACCGCCATATGTTCGGCGCCGTGGTATTCAAAAAACCTTTTAATATCCTTCATTATGGAAATTGAAAAAATATATAAAAAGAATATTGATATTCTGATAAGCCCTTCGATCAGGTTTAATACAACGGGATTTTTAACACCCTTCTCGAAAAATTTTATTAAAAAGGTTGGCAATACGATAAAAAGGGCAACGGCAAAACCTACAGCCATAATAACGGAAAGCGCTATATCCTTTGACGTAAGTTTATATTCTTCTTCTTCCACCACACTGGCTGAATAGGTAAGGGCATTAATCCCTATGACCAGCATTTCAATCAGAGACAGAGCTCCCCTTATCACGGGTAATCTAAAAAAAGGATGTCTTTTTTGCAGGGAATAATTTTCTTCTTTTTTCACCACTATATCCCTGCCCTTTCGAACCGCAATGGCCGTGTACTTAGGCCCTCTCATCATAACGCCTTCGATAACTGCCTGTCCCCCAATGGATGGTTTGGCTATTTTCATTTTATTTTCCCCTTTTCCCCAATATATGAATAAAGGTTAGAGCGTACACTCTAACCGTTTATTCTTCATCTTTTATACCAAATCTCTTCTTAAATCTCTCTACGCGGCCGCCGGTATCCACAAGCTTTTGTTTGCCGGTGAAAAACGGATGGCACTTGGAGCAGATTTCCACATGAATTTCGGGTTTTGTTGAACCGGTCTCAAAAGTTTCGCCACATGCACATTTTACAACTGCCCTGTAGTACTTTGGATGAATTCCTTCTTTCACCTTTCTCACCTCTACCTTTTGTGTCTTTTGTTAAAGCTATAAATTACCCTTGATATTATAGCACAGGTTTATTTTTAAAACAAGTAATTATTTAAAATATCAGGTATCTTTTTATTACATTACGATATCCAATTTTTCATGGCATTTTTCGCATTCATCGCCTTTTATTAGCTTCCTAGTATTATAATAATTTCTTTTTATCAGAGGCGCTCCGCATCTTTTACAGTAGGTGGTGCTGCCCTCTTCGTCGTCGATATTCCCAGTATATACGTAATAAAGGAAATTTCTGGCTATCTGTCTTGCCCTTTTTACCCTTTCCACGGGAGTAGGGGGCAAATTCAGTTTGTAGTTTGGAAAATACTTAGAAAAATGAAGGGGGATTCTCTTATCTATGGAGGAAATCCAGAAAGCAAGACGTTCTATTTCGTCATCTTCGTCGTTTAAGCCCGGTATAAGAAGTGTAGTAATTTCCACGTGGCAGAATTTCTTACTTATCTCTATGGTCCTCAGTACTGGTGATAATTTTCCAGCAGTGATATCCCTGTAAAAGTCCTCTTTAAAGGCTTTAAGGTCGATATTCATAGCATCTATATATGGAATAATTTCCCTTAAAGGTTTTTCTTCAATAAAACCGTTGGTCACCAGCACATTTTTTAAGCCCCTCTCTTTCGATATCCTTACCACATCGTATACATATTCGTACCAGATGGTAGGCTCGTTGTAGGTAAAGGCAATCCCTAAGTTGTCTTTTTGAGACTCTGCTATTTCTACGAGTTTTAATGGGCTGACCTCCTGAGTCGGTACCTGCGCAATCTGAGCGATCTGCCAGTTTTGACAGAATTTGCACCGAAAGTTACATCCAAAACTTCCAACGGAAAATATTAAACTGCCCGGGTAAAAATGGTAGAGGGGCTTTTTTTCTATGGGATCCAAAGCCCAGGAGGATATTCTTTCGTAATTAGTTGTATACAAAATACCATCTATATTTTTTCTTACCCTGCAGATTCCAAAATTGCCGTTTTTAATCCGGCATCCATGGGGGCATAGACTACAGACGACCAGATCCCCTTTTGGGTTTTGATAAAACATTGCCTCTTTCATTTTGCGTCCCTTCTTTTCGTTAAAAATGTCTCACCACTTCAAACCTCTCTATCTCATAATCTTCTTCCGGGGAGATTCCAGCCTTCCTTAAAGCGATCTCTAACTGTTCTTCTACCGTATCTATTCCTTCCAGGTCGGGAAGTAAAAGCCCCGTTCTTTTCCCCTTTCTTACTATAACCCCGTATTTCTTAGGATCCAGTTCCTTTTTGGATTTAACCTTCTCGGGTGGCATCAAAACATCTACCGAGTAGGTAAGGTCGGGGAGCTCTTCTTTCTCCACCGGGAAAAACCTGGGGTCTTCACATCCGGCGCTGATCGCATTCTGTATAATCTCCTCGGCTATATTTTCCCTGGTGGGGAAAATTGTTCCGATACATCCCCTCAACTGTCCGTGTTTTTTTATGGAAACAAATACCCCCGCTCTTTGAGTTAACATTTCTTCGGGAAGCCCTTGTGGAACATCAATAATTTTTCCCGTCTTTACATAAGTCTCCACGGTCTTTCTTGCCAGGCTAACGTAAGGATCTTCTTTTTGCCTTCTTTTTTCCACTTCTTTCATCCGTTTATCGTAAAGTTCTTTTAATTTGCCTTCCCCTTCACCGAGGGGCAGGAACCTGGCAACACAGTACCCCACCCCGAAGGGCCCTTCATAAGAAAGCACCTTTGGTTCTACCTTGAGACCATCAAGACTTCCCAGCATAATCCAGATTGACCTCAATCCGCATTCGCCGGCCTTTTCAATCAGGCTTAAATCCATGCTGTGAAGTCCTTCAATATCAAAATTTTGCAGGTGCTTGACCAGTATTTCATCAAATAACCTCCCCTTCGGGGAAAAACCCGCCGGAGCATCGGGAGTAAGCCTGTGAGAAAGGTCTCCGCTTGCTATAACCACGATCTTTTTACCGGTGATCTCTGCCGCTTCTTTTATAACGGTTCCAAATTTATAAAGGTCTTCATAAGGTAAAAGTCCAAAAGACATTACAACCAATTTAAATTCCCTGAAATATTTGGAAACAAAGTAGAGCGGAACAAGAACTCCGTGATCAAGTTCCTCCCTTACACCGAATTTCCTGAGAGGAATTTCGGAGGACTTTACAACCGGAATATTGTTCCTTTTTGCAACCTTTATTATTTCTTCCTTTAATATTTCGTCCTGTTCAAATTCCATTTTTATATCGGGTGCTCCGAAATCGGAAAAATCTCCCCTTAAAGGGAAATCGTAAACAAAAATGGCATCCTGAAATACCGGACCGTGGGGTGATATAAGGACTATGCAATCGGGGTTGAGGTGCTCTATTTCCATTCCTACAAAGCAAGCCGCTTCTACAGTTTTTATTATTTTTTCCGTCTGGCTGTTACCAATCTCTTCTATCATTACGGGTGCATGGGGCATTAAATAACCTGCTATTATATTCATATCCTTATCTTTTCCCACAATAGCTGGGGCCGGGATATTTGTATTCCGCCTGAAAAGGCTTAAAGATTCCCGGCAGGCGGTACTTCTTTAAGCCCTTTTAATATTTCTAATATATATTTTAATCCAAATTTTCCCGGTTAGTATCATTTTTTACGTAAGAGGGTTCCACATGCACTGTGACATTGCAGTGAATTTTTTCTTCAATTTGCCGCTCAATTTTTTCTGATAATTCGTGGGCTTCAAAAAAGGTCAGTTCATGGTTTAACACCACATGCATGGATATTTCCTTATAGGCCCCGTAGTCGTGGATAAAAACCTTGTGAACATCCACTACATGAGGAAATAAATATGCCGTCTCCTGAATTTCCTTAATCATCTCCTCCTGCGCAATTTCCCCTATTAACTTTGAGCAGGACTCATAAGCCATTGTAGCCCCGGTATAGATTATTAAAGCAGATACCAGAAAACCAAATACCGCGTCTACTTTATAGTACCCGTATTTTGAACTTATTATGGCTACTGCCACCAGCACCGATGCTATGGCATCGGTCCTGTGGTGCCAGGCATCCGCGATCAAAGCCTGGGCTGAAATCCTGTTGCCCAGTTCAATGGAGAACCTGCTCATCCATTCTTTAAAAATTGCCGAAACCAGCATAAAAAAAGCCACTAAATAGCTTCCAGCAACCTTTTCATTGGCTATAAACCTCTCGTAAGAGGATTTGCCAAATTCAAAGCCCACAACAGTTAAAAGTAACGCTATTAACAAAGAGGCCAGAAATTCTATCCTTCCATGCCCGTAAGGATGCTTTTCATCCGGGGGTACGGCTGAGAATTTAAAACCCAAAAGCACTGCGACGGAGGTCAAAACGTCGGAAGCCGTATGAATGCCGTCCGCAATGAGAGAAATACTGTTTAAAATCATACCCAAAAGTATTTTTATTATTGAAAGAAAAAAATTCCCTACTATACTAACCCAGCTCTCCAAATAGGCAATTTTTTTTCTTTCATCGGGCTTTGTATACTTTTCTTTTGCCGGGTCAAGTTTCAATATCTTTAAAATAAAAAAGTCGGTAGTATTTTTTATAATCTTATCCAGCAACGAATTCACTCCTTCCCGTAAAAAAAAGACTTGCAGGAGGTGAGTCCCGCAAGTCTTTCACTTGCTGCGCATAAAGCGCCCGGCTTTCGCCTGTTCTCGTTGACTATAATTTTAACAGGCAGAAAAATTATTGTCAACGATATAATGTTTTTCAGTTAACAATGATTATCATTATTATTAATTAATTTTATCCTATTTTCAATCATTAAATGTTATCTTATTCTATACCAAAAATGTTTATTTATCTATAAAGTGCTTTTTAATTTTGCTTCCGCATTCCTTTTTACCTTTTCTATATGTTCCTTAGTGACGGGTCTTTCAAAGCTTCTGAACCCCGCCAGCTTAAACCCGTGCTTTTTGGCCAGCCTGGATATTTCTTCTACCTGCTCTACCGTTAAATCCCTTCCCAAACTGAAATTTTCATACCTTTTTTCCAGTGCTAAAATCATTGTCTCCGCCATACAGGCATAGGCGGTTTTGGGCTCAAATCCAAAATTGAAATTAAAGTTAACATCACCGGGAACTTCTACGACCCCTCCTTCTATTATAAGAACATCATCCCTCTTTTCAGCAACTTCCTTTGATACATCCCTGGGCCTTGACACATCGCATACCACCGCCCCCGGCTTTAAATCTTCGGGTTCTATAATGGTATCAACACTGCTGGTTACGGTAATCACCACGTCGGCT
>Ga0207431_10149_pt1 | contig 14205 bp, 10 predicted proteins | sample YelNats1bottle14_FD_187546 | JGI IMG/M metagenome (GOLD analysis project Ga0207431, IMG submission 187546) | Hot spring thermophilic microbial communities from Obsidian Pool, Yellowstone National Park, USA - site 1 bottle 14 (SPAdes) (version 2) | ecosystem: Environmental > Aquatic > Thermal... | reverse complement strand
TCTGCCAATTCCGCCACCTCGGCACTGTATATTTTATTTGGGCAATGGTTATTTTATCATTTATCACTGAATTTTTCAAGATATGTTTTTAAAAAAGAATCCCGGTGCCCATAACGGACACCGGGAACCGAGAATTTATCGGGAATTTATATGTATGTTATTTCAATCTGAATATCCAAATATCACTGCCGCCAAGGTTCTTTGCAATGTCTCCATTCTTCGAGAAGGACATACCATAAACAACTATTGAGCCGTCTTCATCTATTAGTATATCATATCCATAATCTGCAAGAGTTCCACCATATGTTTTACTCCATCTGAGATTCCCATCGTTATCAATGTCAATAAGCCATACATCCGTAGCACCTTTCTGACCATCTACTTTGGATAGTGTGTGACCAACTATAGCAAATCCGCCATCTGGGAATTCAGCGCCAGAGTAAGCTATATCTTCTTCAAGACCACCAAATGTCTTTAACCAGAGTAGCTCGCCAGCTGTGGTAATCTTTGCAACAACAATATCCCAGAATCCCGCGTTCTTTTGGATATCACCATCAACAGATGTTGTGTAGCCAACAAGTATTATGTTCCCATCTTTTGCCTTAATGAGCCTTCCAACTTCATCTTGGTCAGTACCACCTATAACCCTATTTAACGTTATATCTTTGAGGTCTTTACTAACCTTGAAGAGCCAAATATCGGAACTTCCGTGATTGTATGGGATATTCCCTTCAAGAGAGTACGTAACGTTTGCTACAAGATAACCATCTTCAAGTTCTATTAAGTCTACAGCCTTGTCTCTATCCAACCCTCCAAAAATCTTGCTTGCTAATATATTTCCTTCAACATCGAGTTTGAGTAACCAGGTATCCCATGTTCCAATGTTACCTTGCGTATCACCATCTACAGAGTTCGTCGTACCAGCTATCAAGTAACCGTTGTCAGATGTAACAATAATTTTTGAGGGGATGTCATTACCTGTGCCACCATAGAGCTTCAGCCATTGTACTGTACCTGATTTGTCAAGTTTTGCAACTACGTAATCCCAACCACCCTTGTTGATTTTACCTTCAACTTCCTTAGATAATGTGTATCCAAGGACTATATATCCGTCTGCGGTTTCTTTGACGTCCGCTGCTTCATCCCAACCTTTACCACCAATTAACTTCATCCATTCAACTTCGAGGTCTTTTGTTAGCTTCAAAACAAGTATATCCGATTCGCCTTTGAAATCTTCAAGTTCACTTGATTGTGTACTTGCAACAACAATGTATCCGCCGTCACTTGTCTTGGTAAATCTTCTTGATGTGTCTTGACCGGAACCTCCAAGGACTGTTTGACGTTGTATGGTTGGAAGTTTTGTTCTAAATGTGAATGTCTCGCTTTCAATTTCACCAAAGATATTTCTTGCAACGACCTTCCAGTTGTAAACTGTACCAAAGTGCAGTTGTGGTAATGCGAATTCATTTATTTCTTCGAGCTTTGCAATAGATTCAAGACTTGTTGTACCAAAGTAAAGATCGAATTCTTTAGCTCTTTCGCTTGCCCATTTGAGGGTCACATCCACTGGTACTCCCTGTGCTCCATTTTCTGGGTAAACTGCTCTTGGTTGTTCCGGAATTTGCCCGGTTGTAAATTTCCAAATTGGTCCTTCAGCCTTTCCAAATCTGTTCTTTGCAACAACTTTCCAATAATATGTTGTGCCAAATAGTAAGTCTTTAAGCTCAATCGCACTTTCCTTTACATCGGACAAGAATATATCCAAAGTATTTTCAGAGAAACCAAAGTAAATATCGTAAGTGTCGGCTTTCGAACTTTCCCATCTGAGTACGAGGTTGTTGAACTGATCAATTGCACCATCTGTTGGTTCTGGGTTAAATGGTGCTGCTGGAACGTTTCCAACTGTGAATTTGAAGATTGGACTTTCCGCTTGACCAAATCTGTTCTTTCCAACAACTTTCCAATAATACGTTCCTCCAAGTTCGAGGTCTTTTACAACGAGTGTATTGCTTGTTGCATCCTCCACGATGAGTTCAAGCTCTGATGGGTCTTTACCAAAGTACACATCGAAGGAATCTGCACATTCAAATTCCCAAACAAGTTCTGGGTCTTTCCATACATCTACTTCTCCATCAAGTGGGCTTACAATCTGAACAAACTCTGGGGCTTTACCAGTTTTGAACATTTCTACGTCGCCTTCATTTGTTCCGAAGTCGTTCTTTGCAACTACTTTCCAGAAGAATGTTGTGTCCATAGATAACTCGTATGGCAAGGTAAATTCAGCTTCTGTAGTTGTAGCTACGAGTTCGAGTTTATCGATTTCCTCACCAAGATACACCTCGTATTCTTTCGCATCTTCGCTTGTCCATTTGAACGTTGGCTGGAGCCAGACTTTCTCACCTTTTGGTTCGGCAAGTTCGGGTTTTGTTGGAACGTCACCTGTGGAGAATATCCACACTGGTCCTTCCGTCTCTCCGTAGGCATTCTTTGCTACGACTTTCCAGTAATAAACCGTTCCAAGCTCGAGTCGTTGCGTATCGTATTCCGGTTCATCAACAGTTGCAACAAGTTGTAATTCATCCGGTGATTTTCCAAGGTAAACATCGTAGCTTGCCGCTCTTTCTGCCCGCCACATTAAGCGTGGTTCAATCCAAACCTTCTGTGCACCATCGTATGGAACAGGATTTTCTGGCACAGTTGGAGCATCGCCTGTTCTGAACGTGAAAACAGGGCTCTCAGTTTCGCCAAAGGCATTCTTGGCTACAATTTTCCATTGATAAGTTGTCGATGGTTTAAGGTTTTTGACTTCGTATTTATTGTCAAAGTAGTTCTTTTCAATCAACTGCAGACTTCCTTCTTCTCCAAAGTAAATATCATACATCTTCGCTCGTTGCGAAGACCAAGATAAAGTTACATTAGGCAATACATCCGTAGCACCGTTGGCGGGTTCAGCATTTTCAACTTCACCAGGAATGAACTCTGTGTTTTGGAAATCTATAAGGGCGTTGATAAGAACTCCACCAGAACCCACAAGGACATTAAGCGGAATATTTGCTAAGGAAATCCTATCTCTTACAACTTCTACTCCATCTTTTCGACCATACGCAACAATTCGTTCATCTTTCTTATCAACCAACCCAAGGACTTTGACGATAACATTGTATTTACCAGCCTTCAGTTTTGTTATCAAACCTGTCGCTTGACCCGTCTCTCTGTCGTAATTCAAAAGGAAGGGACCTTCAACGATTTCCTGGTTGAAGATTTCAACAGTTGCCCTTGTAATCCATATCCCGTTTTCTAACAGTGCTTTGTCAAGCTCAGACAACCTAAGACTGTACTCTTCGTACCCGCCTGGAGGTAAGATTGGGTCAACAACAGGTTCATACTTTTGAAGTAATGATTCAAGTGCTTCTCTAATATCCACGTTTGGATTTTCAAGTAGTGCTTTCACTTCGTAGTAAAATCTTGCTAACGGTGTTGTATACGTTACTTGAGAGAACGCTATAGTGGAGACAATGGTGAGAATAATAAATACCCCTAGGAAAACTTTCCGCATGTAATCTCCCCCTTTGGTTGTGATTGAAATCCTGCTTCAAAAAATTATTCTACTAAGACGAAACTTACTCACTTGTATATTGTACCACTAATCATTTCAAATTTTGCAATAATTTTTTGAAAGAATTCCAAAAAGTCTAGAGGATTTTGCTCGTGAGACTAACAAAAGGCAAAAATATGTGAATATTTTCAGAAAAAATATATTTCGCAATGGCTCTACACAAAATTATCTTATGAAACAAAATTTAAAGACTTATCAAGAGTATGAATGTAAATATTTACATAAATAAAATACCAGCGGACAACATCCCCGCCCTTTTGGGCAAATCATTTATGTAGGAGGGGTTGGTATGAAAAGGTTTTTCCTGTTAGCACTTTTCGCGGTTGTATTGACAACAGTCATATTTGCTGATGTTGTTTACAAACGTGATGAAACGTTGTATGCAGGCGGAGGTATGTGGGCACCACCATCAAACTGGAACCCAATCACTCCGTGGAATGCGGTCACAGGAACTGTTGGGTTAATTTACGAAACGCTGTATGGATATGACCCACTTAAGGATGAACTAATTCCTTGGCTTGCAGAAAGTGGAAAGTGGACATCGAAAAACACTTTCGAGATTAAACTTAGAAAAGGAGTTACATGGCATGACGGGATGCCATTCACTTCGAAAGATGTAAAGTTTACACTGGAACTTGCAAAGAAGATACCTGAGATTTCCTACAGCTATCTGTGGAATTGGATTGCAAAGGTTGATACACCTGACGATTATACCGTATTATTCACATTCTCATCTCCAAGATATCACGAATGGAACTACCAGTTGTACCAACTACCAATTATCCCAGAACATATATGGTCAAAGATGTCAAAGGACGAGATTTTAACAGGTGCAAACGAAAAGGCGATAGGCACAGGACCTTACATGCCTGAAACATATTCCGATGACAGAATGGTTTATCTAAGAAACGATAACTGGTGGGGCAACAAGGTCTTCGGGCAACCAAAACCAAAAAGGATAGTTTATTTAAGAGTTCTGAGCAACAACGTAGCACTTGGAATGATAATGAAGGGTGAATTGGATATTTCAAACTTCTTCCTACCAGGTATTCCAACGCTGAAGAAAACATATTCAGACATCCACACTTGGTTTGCAAAAGAACCCTATATGCTCTCTGATAATACCGCTTTCTTGTTTATCAACACCACAAAGAAGCCTTTGAACGATCCCAACCTTAGAAGGGCTATGGCATATGCAATAGATCCCAACATTATTTGCCGAACTGTCTTTGAAAGTCAGGTATTACCAAGTAACCCCGTTGGATTCTTGCCAATCAAAGGTTGGATGAAATACTATCCAGAAGATGCTGTAAAACAATTTGGCTTCAAGTATGACCCAAAAATAGCAAAGGATTTACTCGATAAAGCAGGATACAAAGATATCAATAAAGATGGTTACAGGGAAGCGCCCGATGGTAGCAAGTTTAAAGTCTCAATCATTGTCCCATTCGGTTGGACCGATTGGATGGAGTCAATTAAGCTTATAGCATCGCAACTACGAGCCGTAGGTATCAATGCTGAAGCTCAGTTCCCAGATTACAGTAAATATTGGGAAGACTTAACAAGCGGTAACTTTGACATGGCGATTAACAACTTCAACTCACAAATGAGTGTCTCACCATGGACAATGTTTAACTGGCTCTTCAACTCTAACTTTGATAAATACATGTACAATGGTAACTTCGGAAGGTACAACAATCCAAAACTGTTTGATTTAATAACACAACTGAATTCTACTCCTATGGAAGATATTGCCGCTAACAAGAAGATAGTTGGACAAATTGCTGAAATCTTCTTGAAAGATATGCCAGCAATACCACTTTGGTATAATGGTATGTGGTTCCAGGCAAGTACTCAGGTTTGGAAGAATTGGCCAGGTGAAAAGAGTCCATATGCATACCCAGTAACCTGGGGTGGAAGATGGCAAACTGGCGGAGTACTGATGCTTATAGGAATTACAAGTAAATAGTCCTATTAGCGTAGAAAATACCAATAGTGTGAGTTAAGTGCAAACGAAAAAGACTTTGAATTCTTAAGAGGTGTATTAGATGAAAAAGTATCTGAGGATGAAAATCTTTGTTTATCTCCTTACCTTCGTATTTGCAGTTACTATAGATTGGTTGATTCCCAGGCTCATGCCTGGGAATCCTATACTTGTTTTAGTCTCACGATTTGCTACGCTACCAGAATCTGCAAAGGTGGTTTATAGTTACTTGACAAAGGCATTTGGATTGGACCTACCTATGTGGAAGCAGTACATCAACTTTTGGATAGCGTTTTTCAAGGGTGATTTAGGCATAAGTATATATTTGTATCCAAAGCCTGTGCTCGATGTTTTGAAAAGTGCTCTTCCGTATTCCCTTGGTATTCTCATACCTTCGATTTTGGCAAGCTGGTTTGTCGGAAATACACTTGGCGCAGTTGCTGCAAGAAGGAAGAGGTTAGATTCTGTGATGTTACCTGTTATGTATTTTATCACCGGAGCACCATACCTTTGGCTTGGGATTTTGCTTGCTTACTTTTTGGGTGTTGTGCTCAGATGGTTTCCAATAGCTGGGGCATACAGTTTTGCCCTTAGGCCTCATCTTTCTTGGGTTTTCATTTCGGATTATCTTAAGCACTGGGTTTTACCTTTCCTTTCGTTGTTCATAGTCCAACTTGGTGGATGGGCAATAGGGATGAGGAATATGGTTATTTACGAGCTTGAAGCAAATTATGTAAGATATCTTGAAACTCTCGGTGCCAGTCGAAAATTAATTAGAAAGTACGCATTTAGAAACGCTATACTACCTCAGGTAACAGGCTTAGCATTGCAACTTGGAACTGTGATAGCTGGACAAGTAACAACGGAAGTGGTTTTTTCATATCCAGGAATTGGTTACATACTCACCCAAGCAATACTAAATCAAGACTATTTCCTTATTCAAGGATGTTTTCTTTTTATAATAATCGGTGTTTTAATTGCTAACTTTACTGTTGATCTTGTCTATATGGCGCTTGATCCGCGTATCCGGTATTCATACGGTGGTGAGATATGATGCGTGAAATCTTGTTTTTCGCATTTAGGAATAAAAAGTTGAGGATAGGATTTTCACTTGTTCTTTTCTTCTTGATTTTGGCGATAATTGGCCCGTATATTTCCAAGTACAAAGATCCACTAGAATACGTTGGTCCTGGCTATCAACCACCCAGCAAAGATTATTGGCTTGGAACAACTACGTTTGGTCAAGATGTTTTCACGCAGTTGGTACATGGATTGAGGTCTTCGTTTTTCATTGGTTTTTTCGGAGGCGGATTAGCAACTTTAATTGGTTTGGTTGTCGGATTTTTGGCTGGATACGAAGGTGGGTTGTTCGATGAAGTATTAATGATGATTACAAACATTTTACTTGTTATTCCAACGTTAGCGTTGTTGATTATAGTGGCTTCGTATCTGCCATACAGAGGAATTTTTATAGAGAGTGTCATCATTGGACTAACCGCATGGCCATGGACCGCAAGGGCGGTGCGAGCACAGACCTTGTCTTTAAAAGCTAGGGAATACGTGAATCTAGCCAGAATTACCGGGAGGAGTCATCTAAAAATAATACTCTATGAGATTATGCCTAACATGATGTCATATGTCTTTATGGTATTCATTCTTCAATTTGGAGGAGCCATACTTGCAGCAGTTGGCTTAGATTTTATAGGGCTTGGTCCAACAAAAGGCATATCGATAGGATTGATGCTGCAGAACGCGGTTCTTTGGAACGCAATCCAGCTCGGTATTTGGTGGTGGGCAATACCACCCGGACTTGTAATTACTTTGATAGTTGGTGCACTCTATTTTATGAATACCGGATTAGACGAAGTATTCAACCCAAGACTAAGAGAGATGTAAAAGCAAAAACAAGTTGCATTTGGATGAGGGAGTTGTGATAGCGATGCTAAAAGTTGAGAATCTGAAACTCTACTACAAGACCTTGAAAGGGTATGTCAAAGCTGTTGATGATGTTACTTTTGATGTTAGAGATGCAGAAATACTGGGCCTTGCCGGTGAATCTGGTTGCGGAAAATCCACACTTGGCAACGGCTTGGTATTGTTGAAACCACCGTTGAATTATTTCGGAGGTAACGTCGAATTAGACGACGAACGTTTGCCAATTAACGACTTTGAGAAGATGAACGAATTCAGGTTTAAAAAGCTCTCGATCATTCCTCAATACGCAATGGATGCACTGAATCCAACAAGGAAAATAGGAACGTACATAAAAGATGTATTAATTAGCAGGGGGATAGAACCTGATAGCATCATGGAGAGATTAATCGAGAGATTGAAATATGTGAATCTCAGCGAGCGAGTTCTAAAAATGTACCCAATAGAACTTTCTGGTGGTATGAAACAAAGGTTGGTTATGGTAATATCTACTTTGCTTAATCCTTCGCTTCTGATAGCCGATGAGGTAACTTCTGCTCTGGATGTCTCCTCCCAAAAGGCAGTTTGTCTGATGATTAAAGGTTTTAAAGACGATGGAATTGTGAAGTCTCTGATATTTATTACCCACGACTTGTCGGTGCTTTATCAAATAGCCGACAGGATAATGGTCATGTACGCCGGAAAGGTTGCAGAGATAGGAACTACTCAGCAGCTAGTAGAAAATCCTTTACATCCTTACACAAAGATGCTTTTGAATTCTTTACCGGAAGTTGGTGTTCGACACACAGAAAGGTTGCTCTCAGGTATTCCAGGTCAACCGCCTCAGCTTCTCAATCCTCCAACTGGGTGTAGATTCAAGGAACGTTGCCCGTTAAGAGGTCCTCAGTGCGATGAAGAACCTCAGAAAGTAGAAGCGGAAAAGGACCACGTTGCATACTGCTGGAAGGTGAAATCAAATGCTTGAGATTGTTAATTTATCGAAGGCTTATTCCGTTGGGGCTTTTGGCAGAGAAAAGTTCTATGCAGTTGACAACGTGACATTTAAAATAGAGGACAACGAAATCGTCTCACTCATAGGTGAAAGCGGTAGTGGAAAAACCACTATTGGGAAGCTGATTTTGAAGCTTATAAAACCAACCAGTGGTAAGATTCTTTACAACGGTATAGATATTTCATCGTTCAAAAATCTAAAGGAATACTATCGGCACGTTCAGGGGGTTTTTCAGGACCCGTACAGTTCGTATAACCCAATCTTCAAAATTGACCGCGTATTTGAAATGGTCAGAGAAGAATTTTATGCTTCAACGAGTCAGAACGAATGGCGAAATCGCGTCGAGGAAGTCATATCTTACATAGGTTTAAATCCAAAAGAAATACTTGGAAAGTTCCCACATCAGTTGAGTGGAGGTCAATTACAAAGACTATTAATAGCAAGGGCACTTTTGATGGAAACAAAATTTTTGGTCGCTGATGAAATTATTAGCATGCTTGATGCTTCGACAAGGATAGATGTTCTGAACACTCTTATCAAACTAAAGGAAACGGGTCTCTCCGTACTTTTCATCACTCACGACCTTTCACTTGGTTACTACACAAGCGACAAGACCGTTATACTCTACAGAGGTTCCATAATGGAGTACGGCTCAACTGAGAAAGTTTTCAACAATCCACTTCATCCATACACGAAAATGCTTTTGGAATCTGTCCCGACAGTACACAAGAAATGGACCAAATCGCAAATTGCGCTTGAAGGAAAAATTGTGCCAAATGGTTTTTGTAAGTTCTACGACAGATGCCCTCTCGGTGATACAAATTGCAAAAACGTCGTTTTGAAAGGAGTTGAAGATAACCATCAAGTTGCATGTGTTAAGGTGTAGTGTTGCAATACTTACTTTTGATTTATAGGAGGGATTTTTGTGTTTCCAAAGTCGTTTATGTTCGGTGCGTCACTTTCCGGATTCCAGTTCGAAATGGGGAATCCGAATGAAGTTAAAGAACTCGATACTCAGACCGATTGGTTTGTCTGGGTTAGAGACCTTGAAAATCTTTTAAATGGTATTGTGAGTGGTGATTTACCAGAAAATGGTGCTTGGTATTGGAGAAACTACGAAAAAATCCACCAACTTGCAGTCGATTTTGGAATGGATACTTTAAGAATTGGTATTGAATGGTCGAGGATATTCCCAAGTTCTACAAAAGAGATTCCTTTTGGCGAAGGGATGCTCGAAAAATTGGACGAGATTGCAAATAAAGAAGCTGTTGAACATTATAGAAAAATAATGGAAGATATGAAAGCAAAAGGTCTAAAGGTATTTGTCAATTTGAATCATTTCACACTACCACTCTGGATCCATGATCCACTCGCGGTGCGCAAAGGCAAACCAACATATAAGCTCGGCTGGGTAAGTGATGATACTCCAAAAGAATTCGCAAAATATGCAGAATACATTGCATGGAAATTCAGTAACATTGTTGACTATTGGTCAAGTATGAATGAACCACACGTTGTAGCACAACTTGGATACTTCCAAATAATGGCAGGTTTCCCACCAAGTTATTTCAGTCCAGAATGGTATATCAAGAGCCTCAAAAATCAAGCTATGGCACATAATTTAGCTTATGATGCTATTAAAAAACACTCCGACAAACCAGTTGGAGTTATCTACTCATTTACGTGGTTCGACACGGTGGAACCAAACGATAAAGGGATTTTTGAAAATGCAATGTGGCTTGCAAACTGGAATTATATGGATCAGGTGAAGGATAAAACCGACTATATCGGGGTTAACTATTACACTCGCTCCGCCATTGACAAATTACCTACCCCTATTAAGTTCCGAGACTTCGAGCTTAACTGGTATACAGTTAGAGGTTTCGGATACGCTTGTCCAGAAGGCGGTCTTGCACTTTCAGGAAGACCAGCAAGCGAATTCGGATGGGAGATATATCCTGAAGGGCTCTACTATTTGCTCAAAGCTATACATGAAAGATATAATAAACCATTGATAGTAACAGAGAATGGTATTGCCGACGATAAAGACAAATACCACTCACAAGTAATTATCTCACACCTTTATGCTGTTGAGAAAGCGATGAACGAAGGTGTTGATGTACGAGGATATTTACACTGGTCGATAGTTGACAATTACGAGTGGGCAAAAGGTTACAGTAAAAGGTTCGGACTTGCTTATACGGATTTGGAAAAGAAAACTTATATCCCCAGACCTTCGATGTATGTTTTCAGAGAAATCGCAAGGACAAGAAGTATAGACCAGTTCAAAGGATACGACCCTTACAATTTGATGAAATTCTAAGAAACCAATGAAAATAGTTAAGGGGTGTTTGAATGCCCAACATTTTTGACGTTGCTATGGAAGCAGGTGTTTCAATTGCTACGGTTTCAAGGGTATTAAATGGTGCGAAAAACGTCAGTGAAGATACTCGAAGAAAGGTACTTCGGGCAATCAAACATCTAGGCTATAAACCGATGCCTTCTTTACGGAAGGCATCGGATTTGCTATACACAATAGGTGTCTTATTGCCTGATTTAAGAGGGTATCATTACAATGAAATCGCTATGGCAATCGAAGATTACGCAAGCAAGCACAATTTTGAAGTGATGGTATCTGTTCCAAAAATGATGCCAGAAGTGGAAAAGCATGTTCTTGACCAGTTTTTCAAAAGAAAAATCGATGGAGTTATCCTTTGCGAACTCCTAGGTGGTTTAAACTACATTGAACCATTCATCAAAAGTGGTGTACCAATTGTAGCTCTTGATTATTATATTGAAGAAATACTATGCGACTCGGTGAATATAGACAACATCTCAGGTGCCCTAAATGCGTTAAAATACCTTTACCAAAATGGTCACAGAAAGATTCTCTTCTTGAGAGGTCCTCATTATTCACCTGCAGCTGTGCAAAGGGAAAAAGGGATAAGAAAGTTCTTGGAAAGGCACAAAGATGTAGAAATCTATTTCAGCGAAAATGAAGGATACGAACCAGAAGATGGTTATGAAGGAGTAGTGAACCATTTGAAAAAGTATGGAAAGAATTTCACCGCAGTCTTCTGCATTAACGACTGGTCAGCGATAGGTGCGATGCGAGCTTTGAGAGAATTAGGCCTCTCTATTCCAGAAGATGTATCGATAATTGGTTTTGATAACGCCCCATACTCGGAATTTTTGTATCCACCATTAACAACAATACATCAACCAAGGTGGGAAATGGGACAAACAGCTGCACAACTTCTCATCGAAAGAATCCTAGGAACAGGACCGAAGATACATCGAAACGTTGTTCTTCCAACAAAAATTGTTGAGCGTGCGTCGGTAAAGAACATTTCAAATGCTGTTGCAAAGTGAAGATTTTGATTTATAAGAGGTGAGTAATATGGTAGAAAGACACTTCAGATATGTTCTTATTTGCACCCTGTTTTTTGTTATGCTCCTAATATCATCCACTCAGTGTGGAAAAAATGAACCAAACAAAGGAGTGAATAGCATGGATCAGTCAGTTGCTGAAAGTGATAGCAAATCAACATGTGAATACAGCAAAATGATAGGTAAAGGAGTAAATATTGGAAATGCTTTAGAAGCTCCTTTCGAAGGAGCTTGGGGAGTAAGAATTGAGGATGAATATTTTGAGATAATAAAGAAAAGGGGATTTGACTCTGTTAGGATTCCCATAAGATGGTCAGCACATATATCCGAAAAGCCACCATATGATATTGACAGGAATTTTCTCGAAAGAGTTAAGCATGTTGTCGATAGTGCTCTTGAGAATAATTTAACAGTAATCATCAATACGCACCATTTTGAAGAACTTTATCAAGAACCGGATAAATACGGCGATGTTTTGGTGGAAATTTGGAGACAGGTTGCAAAATTCTTTAAAGATTACCCGGAAAATTTGTTCTTTGAAATCTACAACGAGCCTGCTCAGAATTTGACAGCTGAAAAATGGAACGAACTTTATCCAAAAGTGCTCAAAGTTATCAGGGAGAGCAATCCAACCCGGATTGTCATTATCGATGTTCCAAACTGGGCACACTATAGCGCAGTGAGAAGTCTAAAATTAGTCAACGACAAACGCATCATTGTTTCCTTCCATTACTACGAACCTTTCAAATTCACACATCAGGGTGCCGAATGGGTTAATCCCATCCCACCTGTTGGGGTTAAGTGGAATGGCGAGGAATGGGAAATTAACCAAATCAGAAGTCATTTCAAATACGTGAGTGACTGGGCAAAGCAAAATAACATACCAATCTTTCTTGGTGAATTCGGTGCTTATTCAAAAGCAGACATGGACTCAAGGGTTAAGTGGACCGAAAGTGTGAGAAAAATGGCGGAAGAATTTGGATTTTCATACGCGTATTGGGAATTTTGTGCAGGATTTGGCATATACGATAGATGGTCTCAAAACTGGATCGAACCATTGGCAACAGCTGTGGTTGGCACAGGTAAAGAGTAAATGAAGAATTTCATTTGAAAAATTGGAGGGATTTACATGAAGATACTTACCCAAAGCTTGCCTAATATCCCGTGGGAGGATAGACCAGAAGGTTGCAGCAACGTTATTTGGAGATATTCAAAAAACCCAATCATCCGAAGAGACCAAGCGAAAGATTCTAACAGCATCTTCAATAGTGCGGTTGTACCCTTCAAAGAAGGATTTGCTGGTGTTTTTAGAGTAGACGACAAACAAAGAAGGATGAACATACGTAGAGGTTTTAGTAAGGATGGGATTAACTGGGAGATAGACGATAAACCCATTGAATTCATACAAGAAACCCGCGAACCGGTAGAAAGTGAATACAAATATGACCCACGTGTAGTTTTTATTGAAGATAGATACTGGATTACTTGGTGTAACGGATACCACGGACCAACAATAGGGGTTGGATATACCTTTGATTTTGAGAAATTTTATCAAATTGAGAACGCTTTTCTACCGTTTAACAGAAATGGTGTTCTCTTTCCACGCAAGATTAACGGGAAATACGCAATGCTTAGCAGGCCTTCGGATAACGGTCATACCCCTTTCGGTGATATTTTTTACAGTGAAAGCCCAGACATGGTTCATTGGGGCGTACATAGATTTGTCATGGGAGCCGGTTACACACCTTGGCAATCGCTGAAAATCGGGGCAGGTCCTGCACCTATAGAAACAAGCGAAGGATGGTTGCTTTTTTACCACGGGGTTTTACTCTCTTGCAATGGATATGTTTACAGTTTTGGTGCAGCTTTATTAGACCTTGATAAACCATGGAAGGTTATTAAACGCTCGAAATCGTATTTGCTCTCACCACAAACTCTTTACGAATGTGTTGGAGATGTTCCAAATGTTGTATTTCCGGTTGCCTGTCTTGTTGATGGAGATACGGGGCGTCTCGCTATTTATTACGGTGGTGCTGATACAGTCGTTGCACTCGCTTTTGGCTATGTGCAAGAGATTGTCGATTGGTTAAAGTATGAAAATTGAAAGATGCGGTAAGTAAATAAGTAAAAAAGTGGCGGGTTTCCCGCCACTTTTTCTTACAATTTCTTATTAAATTACCCAAGTGCTCTTGGGTCGAACGCATCTCTTAGTCCGTCACCAATAAAGTTAAATGCAAGGACGACTATGAATATAAACGCACCGGGTATGAGTAACCATGGAGCCTTTTCGAG
>Ga0207431_10146_pt1 | contig 14387 bp, 15 predicted proteins | sample YelNats1bottle14_FD_187546 | JGI IMG/M metagenome (GOLD analysis project Ga0207431, IMG submission 187546) | Hot spring thermophilic microbial communities from Obsidian Pool, Yellowstone National Park, USA - site 1 bottle 14 (SPAdes) (version 2) | ecosystem: Environmental > Aquatic > Thermal... | reverse complement strand
TATAAGGGTTGAACATGAACTTTTAAAAAGAGGATTAAAATATACTCCAATTTCAATTAATTTAAAAAGCGGCTCAACAGTAATAACTGGAGTTAATATGGGAGGAAAGACGGTATCGTTAAAATTAATAGGGCTTCTATGTATGATGGCTCAAATGGGATTTTTTGTTCCATGTCAAGCATTAAAAACATGCCTCTTTGATTATTATTTTTGTGAGGCTGGAGATATGCAGTCTTTGGATACTGGTCTTTCAACCTTTGGAGCAGAAATAGTGGCCTTAAATGAGGCTGTAAAGTATAAAAATTTAAGGGGATTAGTTTTAATTGATGAAATAGCAAGAGGAACAAATCCAAAGGAAGGCAGGGCAATTTTAAAGGCTATTTTATCATATTTTAACAAAACGAAATCTATAGCAGTAGTTACAACCCATTTTGATGGGGTAGATGATGAGGCAAGACACTATGAAGTTGTAGGGCTAAAGATAGATAGTTCTTTAGAGAGTATATCATTTAAGGAACTAAATTTATATATGGATTATTCATTAAGAGAAGTTTATGGCAAGTATGAAGTTCCAAAGGATGCAATTAAGGTTGCAAGGCTTTTAGGGTTTGATAGTGACATTTTAGCTTTGGCAGAAAAATATTTAGATTAGGGGGGATAATATGGCATATATACATTTAAATGAGGAACTTATTAAAAGGGCAAGAGAAGCAGCAAGAAATATAGCAATTGATACTCAAAAGTTTATAGATGTTCATTCAACTGTAGCAATAGAAAGAACTATTGCTAGATTGTATGGGATTGATGGAGTGGATGAAAACGGAGTACCACTTCCAAATAGAATAGTTGATCACATAAAGGAAAATGGAGCCCTTGAGGATGGATTAACCTATTATTTAGTAAATGCTGTGCTTGAAACAAATCTTTCAACACAGGAGATTGCAGAAGAAGTAGCAAAGGGAAATCTAAATATTGTAAAGTTAAATAAGCACAGTATAGAAGAAATACAAAGGAAGGCTTATGAATTAGCATATCCAATGGTTGAGAGAATAAAGTCCAATAGAAAAAAGAGAGAGGACATGATAAGTAAAATTGGAGAAGGAGATAAGCCATATCTTTATGTAATTGTTGCTACTGGAAATATATACGAAGATGTAGTACAGGCACAATCAGCAGCAAAGCAAGGTGCAGATATAATAGCAGTAATTAGAACTACAGGACAGAGCCTTCTAGACTATGTTCCATATGGTGCAACGACTGAGGGATTTGGTGGAACATATGCTACGCAAGAAAACTTCAGAATAATGAGAAAGGCACTAGATGAAGTTTCCTATGAGGTTGGAAGATATATAAGATTGTGTAATTATTGCTCAGGTCTTTGTATGCCAGAAATTGCTGCAATGGGTGCGATGGAAAGATTAGATGTTATGTTAAATGATGCACTTTATGGAATACTTTTTAGAGATATAAACATGCAAAGAACAATAGTAGATCAATTCTTCTCAAGAGTTATAAATGGTTTTGCAGGTGTTATTATAAATACAGGTGAAGATAATTATTTAACTACTGCTGATGCGGTAGAAGCTGCCCATACAGTATTAGCTTCACAATTTATTAATGAACAGTTTGCTAAAATGGCTGGAATACCAGAAGAACAAATGGGACTTGGACACGCGTTTGAAATGAATCCAGACTTAAAGGATGGATTCCTACTAGAACTTGCACAGGCTCAAATGGCAAGACAGATTTTCCCCAAGGCACCACTTAAGTATATGCCACCTACTAAGTTTATGACAGGAAACATATTCAAAGGACACATACAGGATGCACTATTTAATGTTGTATCAATTTGGACTCATCAGGGAATACAGCTTCTTGGAATGCTAACTGAGGCTATACATACACCATTTATATCAGATAGAGCACTTTCAATTGAAAATGCTAGATATATATTTAACAACATGAAGTCAATAGGAGATGAAATAGAATTTAAGCGTGGAGGTATTGTTGAAAGAAGAGCAAATGAAGTATTAAGTAAAGCCACAATGCTTCTTGAAGAGATTGAACGCGAAGGATTATTTACAACACTAGAAAAGGGAATTTTTGCTGATATAAAGCGTTCAAGATATGCTGGAAAGGGTTTAGATGGGGTATTTACTAAGGGAGAAAACTATATAAATGCGTTTATACCTCTAATGTTAGGAGGTGTTGACAATGAGTAGTGGTTTATATTCAATGGAAAAGAAGGATTTTGATAAGACCTTTGATAAGACAAGAGTAAAAGCCTATGGAGATACAATGAATGATGGAAAGGTTCAGCTTTCATTTACACTCCCTCTTCCATATTCAGATGAGGCAAAGGAGGCTGCAAGACAGCTAGCTTTAAAGATGGGAATAGAGGAGCCAAATGTAACCTATATGATGGATTTAGGTGTTGGATATACCTTCTTTGTTGTATATGGTTCATGTATTCATTCAGTTGATGCAACAAAGATAGTTGTACCTAAGGTTGAAACAAATACTATGTCAATGGATGAAGTGGATGAATATATTAGAAAGAATATAGGAAGAAAGGTTGTTGTAGTTGGAGCTTGTACAGGAACAGATGCCCATACAGTTGGAATAGATGCAATAATGAACATGAAGGGATATGCTGGACATTATGGACTTGAAAGATATCAAATGATAGATGCATATAATTTAGGTAGCCAAGTTCCTAATGAAGTATTAGTGGCAAAGGCAATAGAAGTAAATGCAGATGCTATTTTGGTTTCACAGGTAGTAACTCAAAAGAACGTTCATATTCCAAATATGACAGAGCTTGTTGAAATTGTTGAAGCAGAAGGAATTAGAGATAGAGTTATACTTGTAGCAGGAGGGCCTAGAATAAGCCATGAACTTGCGAAGGAATTAGGATATGATGCAGGATTTGGAGCAGGTTCCTTTGCAGAAGATGTAGCGTCCTTTATTGTACAGGAGATGGTTGCAAGAGGCATTAAATAGAATTAAATAAATTATTTTTATAATAGCCCTATGTAAGGTTTAAAGTTTAAAATTACCTTCATAGGGCTTATGTTTTATAAAAAATAATATAACTAAATATGAAATTTTTTAAAATTTTTGCATAAAACCAGTCCATTTATGATATTATATATACAAATAAAGATAGGATAATTTGGGAGGGGTTTTATGAGAATAAAATGGTTAGGCCATGCCTGCTTTAAGATAACATCAAAAAGTGGAATAAGAATAGTAACAGACCCATTTGATGATAATCTTGGATACAAACTTCCTAAGGTAAGTTGTGATATAGTTACAACTAGCCATAATCACTATGACCATAATTTTATTGATTGTTTAAGTGGAGATTATACTGTTGTAAATAAGGTTGGAAATTTTTATATTAAAGATATTGCAATAAGAGGAGTACATACATACCACGATGAAGAACAAGGTGCAAAAAGAGGAGATAATATAGTTTATGTATTTGATGTTGATGGCAAGAAGGTTTGTCATTTAGGAGATTTAGGACATAGACTTACTAAAGCTCAGATTGAGATGATTGGAGATGTTGATGTACTTTTAGTACCTGTTGGTGGAATTTATACAATTGATGCTGAAGCTGCACGTGATGTATGCGAAAGTCTCAATGCAAAGGTAATAATACCTATGCACTACAAAACAAAACCATTAAAATTTGAACTAAACTCAGTTGATAAATTCTTAGAATATTATCCATATACAAAATTGGATAAACCTTTTATAGAGATAACAGATGATATGTTAAAGCAGAGACATATATATGTACTTAATTACGAATAGGAGGCAAAATTGCCTCCTTTTTATATTTCCTCTTGCATAAAACACAAACATGAAGTAAAATATAAAAGTTAAATAAATTGAATACAAAGGAGGCTTATCATGGCAACCAAGTACATATTTATCACAGGTGGTGTAGCTTCTTCTCTTGGAAAAGGAATAACCGCAGCATCCCTCGGAAGACTACTTAAGTCCCGCGGGCTAAAGGTGTCCATACAGAAGTTTGACCCTTATATCAATATCGATCCAGGAACCATGAGTCCATATCAGCATGGTGAAGTCTTCGTCACAGATGATGGAGCAGAAACAGATCTTGATCTTGGCCATTACGAGAGATTTATCGATGAAAACTTGTCTAAAAACAGCAACGTCACAACAGGAAAAATCTACTGGTCAGTTATCCAAAAGGAACGTAAAGGTGAATATCTAGGCGGTACAGTTCAAGTTATCCCACATATTACAAATGAAATTAAATCAAGAGTGTATAAAGTTGCAAAGGAAAATGATGTAGATGTAGTTATAACTGAAATTGGTGGAACAGTTGGAGATATTGAAAGTTTACCATTCCTTGAGGCAATAAGACAGATAAAATATGAAGTTGGACGTGAAAATGTATTGTTTATTCATGTTACTTTAGTACCATATTTAGGAAAAGCTGGAGAGTTAAAAACAAAACCAACTCAACACTCAGTAAAGGAACTAAGAAGCATTGGTATTCAACCAGACATAATAGTTTGCCGTTCAGAAAGACCACTGTCTCGTGAAATGAAGGACAAAATAGGACTATTCTGTAATATTGATGGAGAATCTGTAATACAAAATCTAGATGCTCCAACACTTTATGAAGTTCCTCTTATGCTTCATGAAGAGGGATTGGATGATTTAGTAATTAAAAAGCTAAATATAGATGCAAAGGAAATAGACCTTTCAGAATGGAAGGCTATAGTTGAAAGATTAAAGAACCTTAAGCATAAGGTTAAAATAGCTCTTGTAGGTAAATATGTTGAGCTACATGATGCATATATGTCAGTAGTTGAAGCCTTAAGACATGCAGGAATTTATAATGATGCAGAGGTTGAAATAGATTGGATAAATGCCTGTGATGTAGATGAAAATAACTATGAAGAAATATTAAAGAATGCAGATGGAATATTAGTTCCAGGTGGATTTGGAGATAGAGGAATAGAAGGAAAAATACTTGCTATAAAATATGCACGTGAAAATAATGTTCCTTTCCTTGGAATATGCCTTGGAATGCAGTGTGCGGTAATTGAGTTTGCAAGAAATGTTGTAGGGCTTAAGGGAGCAAATAGCTCTGAAATTGATCCAAATACACCATATCCTGTTATTGACTTAATGGATGAGCAAAGAGAAATTGATGAAAAGGGAGGAACAATGAGATTAGGCCTTTATCCATGTAAACTAAAGGAAGGTACCTTCTCATATGAGGCTTATAAGGATGAGATAATATATGAAAGACATAGACATAGATATGAATTTAATAATGAATTTAGAAGTCAAATTACAAAGATGGGAATGGTACTAGCAGGAACAAGCCCAGATGATAAGCTTGTTGAAATTGTAGAAATACCAAACCACAAATGGTTTGTTGGTGCACAGTTCCACCCAGAGTTTAAATCAAGACCTAATAGACCACACCCACTATTTAGAGATTTTGTAAAGGCTGCATTGAACAAGTAAAACTAAAGTGCCGTTATACGGCACTTTTTTATTCAGGATAGATAAGATTGATATGCTTAGATTTTAACTCAAAGCACACACTATCAGCAGTAAATGTTTCACCATCTAGATTTACTGCAAAAGGATTTTCAGATTGAATTTTGACTATTTTTGCTTTGTAAAAATTTACCTCTTTAAAATCTTTATGCTTTCCCTTTATATATTTATTTAAAAGGAAAGGTATCTTGATTTTATTCATTTTTCTTATATGGCAAATATCAAATTTGCCATCAAAAATATCTGCATTTGGTGTAGGCATAATTCCTCCACCATAATATTTCCCATTTGATATTGTTGTTAAAAGTGTATCAGTTTCAATATTTATATTGTCTACTGTAATATTTAATTTTTTTGATTGATATTTAATTAATGTATTAGCCAAATGAAATAAATAGCTTGCTTTACCCTTAAATATTTTTTTTCCTCTTTGAACCTTGTGGGCAATTTCTGCATCTATTCCTACGCTTGCTATGTTTATAAAATATTTATTATTACATTTTCCAATGTCACATCTTTTAGATTCTGCATTAATTAATGATGTTATTATGTTATTAACATTTTTAATATCTTTGTATATTGTTTTAGCAAAATCATTACCTGTACCGCAGGGGAGTACACCAAGGGCTGCTTTTCCATCGATTATACCATTTAAAATTTCATTTAAGGTACCATCGCCACCAACAGCAATTATTTTTTCAAATTTGTTTTTGTTATTGTTGGCGATATAAGTTGCATGTTCTGGGTATTTTGTTAGCTCTATTGAATAGTTTATTTTATTTAAATTACATATTTCTTTTATATTTTTTACAACATCAAGAGCATGTCCATTACCTGCCTTTGGATTAACAATAAAAAGCATAAATTTCCCCCTTTAAAAGGGTGGTTTATAAACCACCCTTATTTTATGTTTAAAATTCTTCTTGCTTCTTGAGGTGTTGCAATTTCACGACCTAACTCCTTTGCTATTCTTACAACTCTTTCTACAAGCTGTGCATTGGATTTTGCAAGTTCACCTTTATTATAATATATATTATCTTCAAGTCCAACTCTTACATGTCCTCCAAGAAGTATAGCATAAACAGCCATAGGAAGTTGGTATCTTCCAATACCAGCAACTGTCCAAGTTGAACCTTCTGGAAGTGATCTAACCATATATGTTAAGCTGTCTATATCGGCAGGCATACCTGATGGAACCCCTAAAACAAAGTCAAAGTGTAGAGGTGCTTCTAAAAGACCCATTTTTAGAAGTCTTTTTGCATTTTCAACCATACCCCTATCAAAAACTTCTATTTCAGGTTTTACATTATATTCCTTCATTTTTTTAGCAAAGTTAATTAGAGAAGGGAAGCTGTTTACAAACACTTCATCTCCAAAGTTTATTGTACCTGCATCAAGTGTTGCCATTTCAGGCTTTAGTTCAACAGGTGCAAGTCTTTCCTCATCACTCATTCCAACTGCTCCACCTGTTGTAACTTGAAGTATTGCATCTGGGCATTTTTCTCTAATTGCATCTAATATAACTTTAAATCTGTCTTTGCTTTGAGTTGGAGTGCCGTCGTCTTCTCTAACATGGATATGTAAAATTGATGCACCAGCCATATATGCTTCATAGGCTGATTGTGCCATTTCTTCAACTGTATAAGGTACAGCAGGATTTTGTTCCTTTGTAACTTCAGCACCAGTTAGTGCACAGGTTATGATAAGCTTTTCCATTCTCATTACCCCCTATTGAATCTTTGTTTATCCTTTGGAACAACACATGTTCCTGATGCCCTACAAACAACAATAGGATTTTCAAGAACATCACAAGCAGAATCATTTCCAGGAATATTTGCAGATGTTATAACTTTCCTAGCTTCAAATTTCATTTTTCTTGATGTATTTCCAACTTCAACAATTTCGCCAATTGCTTCAATATAGTCTCCAGCATAAACAGGAGCTAAAAATTCTACACTATCGTAGGCTCTAAAAAGACCTTCATCTCCGTCATGGCGTATTAATAGTTCTGTTGCTACATCTCCAAATAGCTGTAGCATTTTTGCTCCATCTACTAAGTTGCCAGCGTAGTGGGCATCGTGGCTAGACATTCTTACCCTAATTATAACCTTTTCACCTATTGGCATAGTATTACCCCCTTAAATATTTTCATAATATTTATATTCTTCAAAAAACATATAAATCCTTTAAAAATAAGATTGACAAAAAAATAATTTTTTCGACAAGAAGGAATTTTAAGTTAAGTGAAGAATATATGAATATGGAGGTGAGGGAGATGATTATGGATTCTTCCATAAAGGCAGCGGTTAAATGTAGCGAATGTGGTAAATACACAAGTTTTTATATAAACTTGTTTGAAGCAAAAAGGCCAACCAGTAGAAGATGTAATTGCGGTAATGTTGTGTTTAAAGTAAATGCAAATAAGGGAGAAGTTGATATAGATATTCCATGTATAGCATGTGGTCAAGTGCATAGATACAAGTATAAAATTAAAGAATTGATAGATAAGCAAGTAAATATACTTTCATGTCCTATTTGTGGTATGGAAATTGCATTTTTAGGGAAAGAATATTTGGTAGATGATATGGTTAATAGGTATATGGAGGATATGCTTGAGTTATTAACTCATCTTGGAGTTATAGATAAAACAAAAAGATGGGTAATAAAATAAAAAATGGGGAGTGATTATATGAAACTATTCATTGACACTGCCAATGTAAATGAGATAAGAGAGGCAGAAAAGTTAGGAATAATTTGTGGAGTTACTACAAATCCTTCACTTATTGCAAAGGAAGGAAGAGATTTTGTTGAAGTTGTAAAGGAGATTACTGAAATTGTTGATGGCCCAATAAGTGCTGAGGTTATAAGCCTTGATGCTGAAGGAATGATTAGGGAAGCAAGAGAACTTGCTAAAATTCATAAAAATATTGTAATAAAGATACCTATGACACTTGAGGGGCTTAAGGCAGTGAAGGTTCTTTCAAAGGAAGGAATTAAAACAAATGTTACATTAATCTTTTCATCGGCACAGGCTCTGCTTGCAGCAAAGGCTGGGGCAACCTATGTAAGTCCATTTGTAGGAAGACTAGATGATGTTGGACATGATGGTATGAACTTAATTGAAGAAATTGTAAGGATATTTGATAACTATGGAATAGAAACAGAAATAATAGCTGCAAGTATTAGACATCCAATGCATGTTGTTGAAGCAGCACTTGCAGGTGCACATATTGCAACAGTTCCATATAAGGTGTTAATTCAAATGGCAAAGCATCCAATGACAGATATAGGAATAGAAAAGTTCTTGAAGGATTGGGAAACAGTACCAAAGAAATAAATTGAATTTAAGTCCAGCTAAAGACTTATGTTTTTAGCTGGACTTTTAATTTTTTTATACATACATCATGTTAATATATAGAAAATGTCACAATTCACTTGGGTGGCACTAAATAGTGTAGCATGAAAATTACAATTGACAAACAATTAACGAAAATAGTATAATTTTAAATGTTGTTAAGAAGTAAATAGTATATCACATTAGGAGGAAATGTTATGATTACAGATTTAGCACTGGGGCTTGTTAGAGTTACAGAAACAGCTGCTATTAATGCATCAAAATTTATGGGGCGTGGAGATAAAAATGCAGCAGATGAAGCAGCTGTTGAAGGTATGAGGAGAATGTTTGATTCACTACCAATAAAAGGTACAGTTGTAATTGGTGAAGGCGAAATGGATGAAGCACCAATGCTTTATATAGGAGAAGTTTTAGGAAGCGGGGATTATGAAGTTGATATAGCAGTTGATCCACTTGATGGAACAAGCTTTGTGGCAAAGGGAATGCCAAATGCTCTTGCGGTTGTTGCAATAGCAGAGAAGGGTTCGCTTCTACATGCACCCGATATGTATATGGAAAAACTTGTTGTTGGTCCAAAGGCAAAGGGTGTAGTATCACTAGATGTTCCATTGAGTGAAAATATAAAAAATGTAGCTAAAGCATTGAATAAAGATGTTTCAAATGTGACTGTTGTAATTCAGGACAGACCAAGACATCAGCATTTAATGGAAGAAGTAAGAAGGGTGAATGCTAGACTAAAATTATTTAGTGATGGGGATATTCAAGAGGCACTTGCAACTTGTTTTGAGGAAAGCGGTGTTGATATAATGATAGGGATAGGAGGAGCACCAGAAGGAGTTATAACTGCAGCAGCTGTAAAATGTGTTGGTGGAGATTTTCAAGGAAGACTTTGTCCTATGAATGAAGAAGAAAGGCAAAGATGTTTAAGGATGGGTATAAAAGATTTAAGTAGGGTTATGCAGCTTGATGATATTGTAAAATCAAATGATGTTTATTTTGCTGCAACAGGTGTGTCAGATGGTAATCTACTTAAGGGTGTAGTTTTTCTAGGAAAGGATAGGGCAAAGACAAGTTCCATTGTTATGAGGGCAAAGACAGGAACAATAAGATATATAAATGCTATACATAATTTAAGTAGGAGAGGGTATTAATAAGTTAGTATTTTGGAGCCTAATGGCTCCTTTTTTTATTTTAGACTAGATATGGTTTTAAAGTTTTATGGTTATTGATGGAAAATGTCACAATTCACGTGGGTGCCACTTTATTAATTTATTTAACAAATAATGTAGCACAAATAACATATATGTTATATTATATATTGACTTTGAATATATAAAGTGTATATAATATAGATAGCATTTTGGAATGGGGGAGTAATATGGATATTGATTTAGCATTATCTTATGTTAGAGTTACGGAGGCTGCTGCAATTAATGCATCAAAGTTATTAGGAAGAGGAGACAAAAACGCTGCAGATGATGCCGCTGTGCAGGCTATGAGGAAAATGTTTGATTTAATACCTATAAGGGGAACAGTTGTCATTGGTGAGGGAGAAATGGATGAGGCACCAATGTTATATATTGGTGAGGAAGTAGGAATAAGAGATGGAGACAGCTTAGAGGTTGATATTGCAGTAGATCCTCTAGATGGTACTAATCTTGTTGCAAAGGGACTTCCTAATGCCTTATCTGTTCTTGCTGTTGCACCAAAGGGAGGACTTTTACATGCACCAGATATGTATATGGAAAAAATAGCTGTAGGTAGAAGAGCAAAGGGGGTTGTATCTTTAGATGCTCCACTTGAGGATAATATAAAAAATGTTGCAAAGGCATTAAATAAAAAGGTGGAAGATGTTACAGTTATTATGCTTGATAGAGAGAGACATTATGGACTTATGGAGAAGGTAAGAAGGGTTGGAGCAAGAATGAAGCTTATTACAGATGGAGATATTGCAGCTGCTATTGCAACAGGATTTGAGGACACTGGTGTTGATATTATGGTAGGAACAGGTGGTGCACCAGAAGGCGTTATAGCTGCAGCAGCTTTAAAATGTTTAGGTGGAGATTTTCAAGGAAGATTGTGCGTAACAAATGAAGAGGAAAGAGTAAGATGTATACAAATGGGAATAGATGATTTAAGTAGAATACTTTACATTGACGATATAGTAAAGGCTGATGATGTATATTTTGCAGCTACAGGAGTTTCAGATGGAGATCTTTTAAAGGGTGTTTTATATTTAAGTAAAGATAGAGTAAAAACCCAATCAGTTGTGATGAGGTCTAAGACAGGAACAGTAAGATTTATAAATACAATACATAATTTAAAAAAGGTTCAAGTATAAATCACGTAAAGGTGTAATTCACCTTTACGTGATTTTTATTTAATTAGTTATTATTATTTAAGATATATTAGTTATACTTTACATTTTAATTTTAGAGTATTAAAATAGAATTAGTCTAGTCTCATATTCTGTTCCATTCTTTTGTTTCCCCAGTATAATCGGAAAATAAAATATTCTAATCTAACATAGAGTTTAGTATCCTTGTTTTATGTAAAATTATGGAGGTGTAGTATGAATTTTGAAGAGTTAAAGAGTAAAACGCTTGAGGAATTGAGGCAAATTGCAAAGGATTATGATATTAAATCTGTTTCAAAATATAGAAAGAGCGAGCTTATTGAAGAAATACTTAAAATTGAAGAAGAAAAGAGCAAAGCAAAAAGTGAAGAGATTGTTTTACCAGAAATAGAGGATGAAAAAATAGATGATATTAGAGATGAAGAGATAAAACTCCATGATATTGATGCAGAAAAGCGTGAAAAGATACAGGAGCTTCTACAGGATGCAGATACAGTTGAGGGAGTATTTGAACTTGTTGAAAATCAACAATATGGATTTTTAAGACTTGATAACTATCAACAAGGTCCAAGAGATATTTATGTTTCACCTTCCCAGATTAGAAGATTTAATATAAAAACAGGAGATTTAATAAAGGGAAAAGCTAGGTTTCCAAAGGAGACAGAAAAATATAAGGCACTCATTTATCTTCAAGAAATTAATGGAATGCCTCCAGAGAAGGTACAGGGAAGAAAAAGCTTTGAAACATTAACACCAATTTATCCAAATAGAAGACTAAGCCTTGAGGTTTCAAGCGGGGATTTAGCAACACGATTAATTGATATATTAGCACCTATAGGAAGAGGACAAAGAGGCCTTATAGTTGCACCTCCAAAGGCAGGAAAAACTGTTCTTTTAAAAAAGATTGCAAATGCAATTACAACAAATCATCCAGATGTTGAGCTTATAGTTCTTTTAATAGATGAAAGACCTGAAGAAGTAACCGATATGCAAAGGTCTATAAAAGGAGAAGTTGTATATTCAACCTTTGATAATGAGCCAGAAAATCATACAAGAATAGCAGAACTTGTTCTTGAAAGAGCAAAGAGGCTTGTTGAGCTAAAGAAGGATGTTGTTATACTTCTTGATAGTATTACTCGCCTTGCAAGAGCCTATAACCTTACGATAAACCCAACTGGAAGGACATTATCTGGTGGTCTTGATCCGGGAGCATTAATTCAGCCTAAGAAGTTTTTTGGTGCAGCAAGAAATATTGAAGAAGGTGGAAGTTTAACAATACTTGCAACAGCTCTTGTTGAAACAGGAAGCCGTATGGATGACGTGATTTTTGAAGAATTTAAGGGAACAGGTAATATGGAAGTACATCTTGATAGAAAACTTCAAGAAAGAAGAATATTCCCAGCAATAGATATATATAAATCTGGTACGAGAAGAGAAGACTTACTATTAAATGATGAAGAAAAGGCTGCAGTTCTTGCAATAAGAAGGCTTCTTGCCAATGAAACCACTCAAGAGGCAACAGAAAAATTATTAAATGCAATAGCAAGAACAAGGACAAATAAAGAGTTTGTTCAGATGGCTGCAAAAGTGTTAAAGGACTAATTTTTATATTGAAAATTAATGATAAATATGATATAATCTAAAAAGTTGACGGAAGGTACTACATAAAGCATATATATTTATGTTAAGAAATTAAGAAAGAGGTGAAATACATGAGAGACATCCATCCAAACTACAACCATGATGCAGTTGTTAAGTGTGCTTGTGGTAACACATTCACAACTGGATCAGTTAAGAAGGAATTAAGAGTTGAAATCTGCTCAAAGTGCCATCCATTCTTCTCAGGAAAGCAAAAGATGATAGTTGAATCAGGTGGAAGAATGGATAAGTTCATGAAGAAGTACAATCTAAAGATTGAAGAATAATTTTTTTCGACCGGCATGCCGGTCTTTTTTCATATACTAGGATGGAGGGATAATATGTACGGCCCAAAGGATCACGGATATATTGAGGTTATAGTAGGTCCAATGTATAGTGGAAAAAGTGAAGAACTTATAAGAAGAATAAAAAGAGCAAAGATTGCAAAGCAGAATGTAGTGGTATTTAAACCAGTTATAGATGATAGATACAGTAAAACATGTGTAGTATCCCACACAGGAATAAAGGAAGAAGCAATATGTATATCTAAATCAGAGGAAATATTTAATTATGTAAAGGATACAACAGATGTTGTGGCAATTGATGAAGTTCAATTTTTTGATGAAAAGATAGTTGATGTGTGTAAAAAGCTTGCAGATAAGGGCAAAAGGGTAATTTGTGCTGGTCTTGATATGGATTTTAGAGGAGAACCCTTTGGGCCTATTCCAAAGCTTCTTGCTATTGCAGAATTTGTAGATAAGATTCAAGCAATATGTGTTGTTTGTGGAAATCCTGCAACAAGAACACAAAGGCTTATAAATGGGAAACCAGCAAGATACAGTGACCCAATAATTTTAGTTGGAGCAACAGAAGCTTATGAGGCAAGATGTAGAAAGTGTCATATAGTTCCTAAGGAGTGATTTAATGAAGGGTGTTGTAGATAGAATTGAGGGGAATATGGTTATAGTTGTTCTGGAGGATGAAGGTATAGTTGAAGTTAATATTAGGGATTTTGATAGTAAAGTAAAAGAAGGGGATGTTGTGTATAAAACTTGCTGTACCTGGGTAGTAGATGAACAAGATACTTTAAAAAGAAAAAAACAGGTAGAAAAGTATTTAGGTTTGTTTGAGGACTAATATAGATTATCCAATGAAAAAATCCAATATCTTATCTTATGATAAGGTATTGGATTTTTTATTTAGATTAGATATTTTTGAACATTCGACAAATTTTTACATAATATATAGTAGAAAAAATAAAGGGGGGCCATATATGCCAGATATAAAAAATAATATATCTATGGATGTAAAACCAGAAGAAGCAAGGGGATTTTGTAATCCAACACAAAACGAGCAAACCATAGAAGTTACAAATATAGAGACAAAATGTTTATGCAAAAACTATCAATATGGAAGGAAGAGATATGTTAAGATACCTGTAGTTCTTGCAGAATTTACCGTTCAGATAGATACAGAAGCAGA
>Ga0207431_10145_pt1 | contig 14394 bp, 14 predicted proteins | sample YelNats1bottle14_FD_187546 | JGI IMG/M metagenome (GOLD analysis project Ga0207431, IMG submission 187546) | Hot spring thermophilic microbial communities from Obsidian Pool, Yellowstone National Park, USA - site 1 bottle 14 (SPAdes) (version 2) | ecosystem: Environmental > Aquatic > Thermal... | reverse complement strand
ACGGAAAGAAAGTTGACATTCCTTCCTATCAAGTAAGACCAGGGGATGTCGTGTCCATAAAAGAAAAGAGCAGGGCAATAGAGCCTGTCAAACAAGCGGTAGAACTCAATAAGGGTAGAGCAGTTGCAGCTTGGCTCGAAGCAGACTACGACAACTACAAAGGAGTTTACGTGAGAAATCCAAAACTTGAAGAGGTTACGGATCTTCCAGTCAATGTGCAGGCTATCGTCGAATTCTACTCGAGGTGATGTTAATGCTTCAAACCTTTGGAAGAAAGTTCAAACTCGAGGAACAAACAGAACACGAAGATCACTACTATGCAAAGTACTCGATGGCGCCGCTTGAAAAGGGATACGCAGTAACGGTTGGTAATACACTTAGAAGAGTCTTGCTCTCATCAATCCCAAGTTTTGCGATTACTGATGTACGATTCACAAAACCAGAAAAGTATCATGAATTCGACACAATCGAAGGTGTCAAAGAAGATATAATGGATATTCTTCTAAACTTAAAAAAAGTTCAACTACGTGTTGAATCATATGTCGAATCACCTGTAAAACTGTTGATCGAAAAGAAAGGTCCAGCTGTGCTCACGGCAAAAGACATACAATGTCCTGCCGGAGTCGTGGTGGTAAATCCGAATCATTACATAGCCACGCTGAATGAAGATGCGGATGTCGAAATCGAACTGTATGCTACATTTGGTAAAGGTTTTGTTCCAGCGAGTGAAAGAAATGAGAGACCAGAGATTGGTTGGATTGTACTCGATGGAGTTTATAGCCCTGTAATTAAAGTTAATTGGCTTGTTGAAAATGTTCGTGTTGACAAAAGGACAGACTTTGAGAAACTAATACTTGAAATATGGACGAAGAAGAGTATCAAACCAGCTGAAGCACTTAAGCACTCTCTCAAGATAATTCTTGACCACTTTAACTTCATTGAACAAAGTCTAAGTGATGTTGAAGAACTTCCGATGCCAGCTTATCAAGAACCAGTTCATCTTTCGGAAGAGTCCATATCATCCGAAGATGTTGCTTCAAAGAAGGTTGAAGAGCTTGAATTGTCTGCAAGGTCGCTTAATTGCCTTAAGAGAGACAAGATAGAAACAATAGGAGATTTACTCGAGAGGTCTGAAGAAGAACTCCTCAAAATTAAGAATTTTGGAGTAAAATCACTCGACGAAGTAAAAGACAAGTTGCGAGAAAAGTTTGGTCTTTCACTGAGAAAGGGGGACAAATGAGATGAGACATCGAATGAAAAGAAACAAGCTCAATAGATATGGTACACACAGGGTATCTCTCATGAGAAACCTTGCCAAGGAGATTATTGACCATGGAACGATAATGACAACAACAGTTAAGGCGAAGGTTGGAAAAGAGTATGTTGAAAAACTCATAACAAAAGCAGTAAAAGCTTACAAGATAAAGAATGAAAACAAAGCCGAAAGTGTTGCACTCAGAAGACAGATATTTGCGGAACTTGGTGACAGACAACTTGTAAATAAACTTGTAGATGAGATAGCGCCAAAATTTGCTACAAGAAATGGCGGTTACACAAGAGTAATTAAGGTAGGCGCAAGAAGAGGAGACGGTGCAGAACTTTCAGTTCTTCAACTCGTCGAGGAATAATCAAAAATTGTGAATTGATTACTTAGCTAAAAAAGAGGGGCGCAATGCCCCTTTTTAAAGTGTTAGTACTTAATTTGAGAACATTCAGGAGGTGCAAGAATGCAAGTCAAAGAACTTTCAAGAGATAAGAATGTTATTATTCGAGAGTACGATTTCGATTTTGAAGATATAAAAAGACTTGAAGACAAAACAGTAAATGAGTTGAACAAGAGAAAATACCAAATAGAAGGATTTAGAGTTGGTAAAGTTCCTAAGGAAGTCTACAAAGCGAGACTTAAAGAAGCGTTTTATGAAATCTATGTCGCCGATGAAGCCATCAAAGAAGTTGATAAAAAGTTAGATGAAGAAAATCAGCAACTTTTACTTCCACCAGTGATAGCTGATGCTAAATTCAGTGCTGAAAACGGTAAAGTAACAGTTGAACTTCACTTGGAACCAGAGATAAGTTTCGACCCAAGTAAGATTAAGGTTAGAAAAGCAAAGGAAGAGGAAGTTCTTGACGGATACGTAGACATGAGAGTAAAATACGTTGTAGAAGAAAACGCTATTATTGAACCAAAAGAAGGAGAAGCAAAAGAAGGAGACTTGGTAAAGGTAAAAGAAACTGTCATGCTCGATGAAAAGAAGCTCAGAGATGGTGAAGAGAGGGAATATGTACTCTTAAAAGATGATGAAAGAGACGTCGTTAAACAGCTCTACGGAAAGAAAAAAGGCGATGTTGTTGAGTTTGAAAAAGTATTCGAAAGAGAGAATGAAAAGATAGTCTACAAATATATTCTTGAAGTTGAGGAAGTCTATAATAGAATCCTTCCGGAGTTCAACGACGAATTTGTAAAATCTCTTGCTGTTGAGAATATCGAAACCGTAGAGCAGTTGAAAGATAAATTCAGAGCTGAAGGTAAGGAAATTTACGATAGAGAACTCGGAGAGTCTTACAGAGCACAGATAATTGACCAAATACCACAAGCAACTGAAATCGATGTAAGCGAGAAGACAATCGAAAGGGCTGTCGAAAACATCATAGATAATCTTAAAGAAGATGGAAAATACGACTCGTATGTGCAGAACTACGGTAGTGAAGAAAAGTTAATTGAGGAATTGAAAAATTACTACGTTAACCTTATTAAGAAGGACCTCGTTGTTAAAAAGATTGCAGAAGAGAATAATATTAAGGTAGAAAACGAAGATATAAAATCATACGCTGAAAGAGTCTCGGTGGAATGGGGAGTTAGCCCAGACAGAGCTGAGGCAATAATCAAAGGAAGGCAAGACATTAGAAATGAAGTTATAATGGAGATAATAGAATCAAAAGTTGCTAAGGTGCTTTCTGAAAAAGTTGAAGTTGAGGAAGTATCTTTCAAAGAAGAAAAAGAGCAAGAAGGAAAAGCCGAGTAATAGTAAGCCAGCATCCTCTTAGGGAGATGATAAGTAATGGATAAAGAAATGAAGAAAATACTTGATCAATACGTTCCGATAGTTATAGAAACAACAGGTAGATACGAAAGAGCATACGATATTTATTCGCGATTACTCAAAGACAGAATCATATTTTTAGGCAGTGCAATTGACGACCACGTTGCAAATCTCGTTGTAGCACAGCTTTTGTTTTTGGAAGCGGAGAATCCCGACAAGGATATCCAGCTTTACATTAATTCGCCTGGAGGATTAGTTACAGCAGGTCTTGCGATATACGATACGATGCAGTATGTAAAATGCGATGTTGCAACGATCTGTGTTGGTCAAGCTGCATCGATGGGTGCGGTCTTACTCGCAGCAGGTGCAAAAGGGAAAAGATTTGCACTACCAAATAGTAGGATAATGATTCACCAACCACTTGGTGGAGCGGAAGGGTCTGCAAAGGATGTAGAAATACTTACGAAAGAACTACTTAGAATAAAGCATATCATAAACGATATTCTGAGCAACCATACAGGACAACCGATTGAAAAGATAGAAAAAGATACGGACAGAGATTTCTTTATGAGTGCACAAGAAGCACGTGAATATGGTATAATAGATAAAGTGATTATGCCTGGTGAGAGATAATTTGGTAACTTTACATCATAAATTTATTGTAGGGAGGAAGAGAGTATGTCAGGTCACAATAAATGGGCGAATATTAAACACAGGAAAGCTGCCCAGGACGCGAAGAGATCAAAGATATTTACAAAGCTTATTAGAGAAATTGTTGTTGCAGCAAGGGAAGGCGGCGGAAATCCAGACACCAACCCAAGGTTGAGAGCTGTTCTTGAAAAGGCACGCGAGGCAAACATGCCAAAAGACACCGTTGAAAGGTCAATCAAAAAGGGTACAGGAGAGCTTGAAGGCGAAAAGTATGAAGAAATAATATACGAAGCATATGCTCCTGGTGGAGTTGCACTTTATATCCTTACATTAACAGACAACAAGAACAGAACCGCTCAAGAACTTAGACATATTCTTAGCAAAAACGGTGGCTCACTTGCAGAAAGTGGTTCAGTTGCTTGGATCTTTGAAAGAAAAGGTGTTATAGAAATTCCTATGGAAAAGATTTCCGATATGGACGAATTCACACTCATGGCGATTGACGCAGGTGCAGAGGACATAGAAGAGGGAGACCCTGTTCTTGTTTACACAGCACCTGAAAACTTAACAAGTGTTAAAGAAACACTTGCAAAGAACGGTTTTGAAGGAGAATCAAAAATAACATTCAAGCCGAAGAATAGTGTAAAAGTTAGTGGCTCTGATGCTGAAAAAGTTTTGAAACTTGTCGATGCACTTGAAGATAACGACGACGTCCAAGAAGTATTTGGTAATTTCGATATAGATGACGCAGAACTTGAAGCAATAATGGAAAAACTTGAAGGATAATATATTTTCAAGAAGTTGGAGTGAAACCATCTGAAAAAAACTACAGGTTCTTGGTTGCAAATTACAGTTATCGTACTTTTGCTTGTGATGAATATACTCTTAATTGGAGAGACGCTATATTTCGGCGTCTCTCCATTTGATGCTACTTTTAAGCTTAGCGCAAAATATGATTTCTCATTCTGGCAATTTAGAACGCTTTTTAACATAGACATACCACTGAGTCAGAGATTTGCTGTACCACATATCAAACCCGATTTTTCAAATGTTTTTGAATACTTTGAGTTTATTAGCGAGCCGTATAAGGTAACATATACAGACTTGAACAAAGAGATACCTTTTACAACATTCGTAAATCCCGCTCAAAAATGTTGGTATGTAACGTGGTTAAACACCGGTTACTTTGGAGAAGGGTTAATTCACAAAGACGATTACCTATCAATAATAAGTTCCAAATACAAAGTAAATTTATCGTTTAAAATCAATGGTTTGAACATTTTTGCTGAGCATTCGGATAACGGTTTCAATTTAGGATTCGGGAACGGTATATATCTATTTATGGGTGAAAAGACTGGTTTTGGAGTTTTATACAACTTTGAAAAGACATTAATCTATGTTTTGGTATTCTATTCAAACAACCAGTTTCATTTAAAGAACGGATTTACTATGAAGGACAATAATTTTGAAATCAATATCGTAAATGATGAAATAGATGGTCAAATGAACGTATCTGGAAGGATACAGTGGAAGGTGGGTGATATGTATGTCGTTGGACGACTTCAAGGAAAAGAAGTTCGGATTTATTTCGAATTTCCAATCTGGTGATGTTCAAGAATTGCCTTGGGACCAATTCGAATGGTTCGTTGAGAAAATTAAAGAATCAATGGGACTTGACCTTTCAGGTTACAAGCCAGAAAGAATGAAAAGACGTATAGAAATGCTTATTAGAAAATACAACTGTAAAAGTTATAAAGAGTATTTTGAAATCATCATAAAAGATAACAAGAAAAAGGATGAATTTCTCGATAAACTAACCATAAATGTTACTGAATTTTTCAGAAATCCAGAAAAATGGGAAGAACTGAAAAAGGTATTCTTACCACAGCTTCTCCAAGAAAGCGGCGCGAAGTTTCGAGCTTGGAGTGCTGGGTGTTCATCTGGAGAAGAACCTTATTCTCTTGCCATACTTTTGGAAGAACTTAAAGCACCAACGAATGCGAAAGTACTTGCAACCGATATAGACATGGGTGTTTTAACAAGAGCGCAAATCGGTGAATATGAGGAAAGGTCTATGGTTAGCACTCCACAAGAATACATTCAAAAATACTTTATAGTACGTGATGGCAGATACATAGTAAAGCCGAATGTTAAAGCAAGAGTTCAGTTCAAAAGACATAACATGCTTCAAGATCCTTTTGAAAAAGGATTCGATATTATTATGTGCAGAAATGTTGTTATATACTTTGAAATGGAAGCAAAAGAAGAATTATACAAAAAATTTGCGGAAAGCCTTAGAGTTGGCGGAATCCTTTTTGTCGGTAATACCGAAAGAATATTCAATTACCGAAACATTGGGCTTGAAGTCGCATCACCTTTCATATACAGAAAAGTTAAGTAAGGAATGATCGAATGTTCTGGATAGTACTTTCCTTAGTATTGGATCAAATTACAAAATACTGGGCGACGATATACCTTACTGGCGGTGCTTTTAAGCGAGTGTTCGGATTCTTCTATCTAACATACGCAACCAACAGGGGGGTTTCTTTTGGACTTCTTGCTGGTGTAAAAGAGGTTGTTATATACTTAACGCTCTTGACAATAGTTCTCCTCTCCGTGGTTCCGGTATTATTTAAACTGAGTAAATTTAACGAAGTGATGATTGGGTTCATCGTTGGAGGAGCACTTGGAAATCTCGTTGATCGTATAAGGTACGGCTACGTTGTCGACTTTCTAACGTTTCCCTACTGGCCGACTATAATAAATGTAGCCGATATTTTCATTTTCATCGGAAGTATTGGAATAATGTTGAAATTAATTACTGCTGAATTGCAAATGAACGATAATAGCAGAAAAGACAAATCATTTAGTAAGCATGGTGAACGTTATGGAAGTAAAGAATATGGGGAGCATGGATATACAGGTAACGAACAGAGAAGATGGTTGGCGACTCGACAAGTTCGTAATGGAAAAGACTCCAGACTGGATCTCAAGAACGTTTATCCAGAAAGCGATAAAGAATGGCGAGGTACTGGTCAATGGAACTTCGAAGAAACCGAGCTACAAGGTGAAGTCTGGGGATATAATTACCTTGACAGTTCCAGAGAAACCACAGATTCCGGACATTCTGCCGGAGAATATTCCTCTTGATATAATATATGAAGATAAAGATATTCTCGTAATAAACAAGCAACCCGGCATAATAACCCACCCCATTCCATCACACACTTCTGGGACGATTGTCAATGCTGTTTTATATCACTGCAAAGACTTGCAGGGAGTTGGTGGGGTACTACGTCCCGGTATAGTACATAGACTTGACAAGGATACAAGTGGAGTGATGGTCATTGCGAAAAATGATTTAGCACACCAATCACTTACAAAGCAATTCAAAGATAGAGTTACTGAGAAGGTTTATGTATGTTTAGTAAAGGGTGTACCTTCGAAAAACGAAGGCAATATTGAAATAAATATAGCAAGAAACCCACTTTTGAGGGTTAAGATGACCGTTACCGAATCTGAATATGGGAAGCCTGCACAGACATACTACAAAGTAGTTAGAAAATTCGGAAACGTTGCATCTGTCGTCTTTGCTTATCCAAAGACAGGAAGGACACATCAAATAAGGGTACATATGAAATACATAGGACACCCTTTACTTGGTGATGAAGTATACGGACGTGCAAAAGAAGATGAGAGGTTTGATATCCACAGACAAATGTTACACGCTTTGAGCCTATCCTTTTACCATCCAAGAACAGAAAAACGTGTAAAATTTATAGCTCGTATTCCCGAAGATTTCACACGTGCAATAGTGAATATAGAGGAATTTATCCGAGGGAATACCGTGAAGATTTAAACCCCCTCAGTTTCCTGAGATTCTTCTTCACTGTTTACAGCGATGTCGATAATATCTTTTAAACGCTCATTAAAAATGTCAATTATAGCCGGGTCGAATTGTCTTGCTTTCATTTGATTCATGTACTCTACGGCACGTTCAATAGACCATGCCGGACGATAACATCTATTATGTGTGAGCGCCTCAAAAACATCTGCAACTTGAACAATTCTTGCTTCTAAGGAAATCTCATCACCTTCCAAACCGTAAGGATATCCCGTACCATCCCACTTTTCATGATGTTGAAGTGCAACTACCGCGCCAATTTCAAATACTTTCAAGTCCATGTTTCTAAGTAGCTCAAATCCAATTAAACTATGCTCTTTCATTATTGCAAATTCCTTTTCGTCAAGTTTGGCCGGTTTGTTTAATATGTGATCAGGGATTCCAATCTTCCCAATATCATGCAGTGCGGAAGCTGCCTTTAAAATCTTCGCTTCATCCGAGGAAAAACCGTAACCTTCTGCAAGTAAATAAGAGATATCAGCTACACGATTGACATGATCCCCCGTTTCTTCCGAGCGAACTTCGACAATCTTTGAGAGCATGATTACAAGTCCTTCTTCAAGTTGTGGGGATTGATGTTTCATAGAATGTTCGAGGTTTTTCAACAGACTTTCGGCGTATTGCTTTTCCAATTTGAATAGAGGTCTTGAGGTATATATTGCAAATTGAACTTCGTTACTTTGCGGTTGTATTCTGAAAGTGTAACTATTCTCCAATGAACTATTATCTTGTTTAATATTAGAAGGAGGAAATATCCTCTTTCCATTGAGTAAGATCTTTCCACTAATAGAGATTGAAGAATCCTTTAAAGACAAAAATGTTCTAAGTTGAAAGAACGCGTTAATGAGCAATTCAGGTAGATCCATTTCTTGAGCATGAGAAGTCACCATTTCAAGTGATGTAACGGCAGTTTCGAGTGCATTTATATCCTTGTAAGTTCTGAGCATGGAGATGATTGTTAGTTTTGTCATAAATTCCGTTGTTTTATTTTTGTCTATATAGGCATTAACATCGTAATCTTTTGTCAGAAAATCAGAAGGTATCTTCTCGGGATTGGAGGTCATGAGAACAATTCTCGTCTTTTTGTCATAAAATTTGTGTCTAACATGGTTTATAACTTTGATACCAGAATCATCCTCTTCCATAACTAAGTCAGTCAGAACGAGAGCATACTTTTCAGGTACGAAGACTTTGTAAAAATCGTTGTATCCATATGCATGTTCGACTTCGAGCTCCATACCTTCGATAGTAATTTCACTAATCAATTGTCCAAGTTCCGCATGAATAGTCTTAGAATCATCAACTACGAGAATCTTGTACTTAGTCACTCAGTCACCCCCACTTTTTGAATCGATAATGTTAACTAAAAGTATTGAAACTTTCCAAAAACCGCATTATCCTTTAAATATGAGACACCCCCCAACCAACTCTTGACAAAGCAGGTTCACCAATTTTTTTATCATTGCACGTGTGTCTGATGTGGTTTATAACTTTAATTCCCGCGTCATCGCTCTCCATTACTAAATCGGTTATCACAAGCGCGTATTTTTCTGGGACAAAGATTTTTTTGAACTCCTCGTATCCGTAAGTGTGTTCAATATGTAAATCTTTACCATTCCAAATGAGCTCGCTTAATATTGATGAAAGTTCTGCATGGACTGTTTTGGAATCATCAACAATCATAACTTTTGTTCTTTCCATACGCAGACCTCCAAAAGTGATAGTTGGCAACAGATAACAAAAAGTCTAATCGCTTTTAAAAGATTTCACAAGAAAGAGATGTTAACTTCACAAACATATTATATCATAGAAATTATTGAACTGAAATATTTTATTTAGGACATTTCCGAGAATAGAAAAGGTGATATAATTATAAACGAATACTTAAAACTATCCAAAACAGGGGGGAAGGAAGGTGAAGTTAATTGAGCTCATCAGCAAAAAAGTAACAAAACTTTTTATTGTAACAATGATATTGTTAGCGGTAGTTGTGATGGTGTCGGGGATTTACATAATGTACGTCTCTGCGTTGAATATCCGTAATATCCAGTACAGTATTTATGAGAACAGAGTTGAAGAAGCATTGTCGGAGCTTAAGAAAGATGATGAGATTATATCTCAGATTATTGAAATGTATTTAGAGGGTTTAAAAGGTTTACCTTATTCGTTTCTTTCACAAGCGCTAAAAAACGATCTTTACAGGGGGAATTTGGAATATTGAGATTTTTCAAGGTAGACAATGTTCCGAGGTTTTTATCTTTGGAGGATGTTAAAAAATACAATTACAGTTACTACATATACAATGAATTAAAGTCGTACGGAATACTAAAGAGTATTTATCTGATTGTCAACGGTGATGTATTCGAGGCAAGAGTTTCAAAAATCTACGCCCAAGGGATTTTAGACAAAATAGCGAAAATGCTGGCAAGCCTTGGAGCTAATAAGCTCATCGTGTTGGATTCGAAAGGCGAAGCAATATACGGTGTCGACAAAGACTTGAAACAAATACCAGACGATAAAATGCAGGAGTATATTACACGACTAAAGCCTCTCACTAAAAAGTTGCCGTCAGACAGTAACTATTTGGAAGAAACGAGTCTACACAAAGTTTACGTATTTGGAAGACTCACTGTAGATATTGGAAGAAACAGCATATTTACCCCTGTATACTTTTATGTTGAATACACAATTAATCATTATCTGACACCCATTGTGGTGACGCTCATATTAATACTTGCTGTCAATTTTGGTGCCATATTCTTTGTTGCACAGCGTAGCAAAAAGATAGCGGAAGCAGTTACTTCTCCATTTGGACCATTGATATCCTCCATGAAAGAGTTCCTCATAAATAAAACTTACAACCCCTATCCTGTAAAAACTGATATCCAAGAGATAGAAGAAATTGCAAATGAATATAACAAGCTCGCTCAGGAAATAGCTGCTTCATTTGAAGAAATGCTTGCAATGAACGAAGCTTTGGAAAATTCCTTCAACAAATTGTTAGAACTTGAAAGAGAGATAGAGGAGTCTTACTTGTCATTTGCGCGCCAACTATCTGTTATTGCAGAAAGTTACGATGAGACGACCGGTAACCATATTGAACGGGTTGGTGAATTGTCGGCGTGGTTTGCGGAAAAGTTAGGTCTTGAGCCAGAAAAAATAAATAAAATCCGGGCTTTTGCTCCGCTCCATGACATTGGAAAGATACTAGTTCCAAATGATATACTCAACAAACCTGGTAAGCTGACCGATGAAGAATTTGAGATTATGAAAAAACATGTTGAGTATGGTGGTAAGCTTCTTGGTGATTCCGAGTATTTTGAAATAGCACGAAACATAGCACTTTATCACCATGAAAAATACGATGGTAGCGGTTACTTGAAAGGACTGAAGGGAGAAGAGATACCAATAGAAGCAAGGATTGTGGCGCTTGTTGATATATACGATGCGTTGCGGTCAGAAAGACCGTATAAAAAAGCCTTATCCCATGAGGAGGCTTTAAAAATTATTCTTGAAGGTGACGGAAGAACAAAACCTGAACACTTTGACCCTATGGTGTTAGAAATACTTAGAGAAAACAGCGAAGAGATAAAGCGCGTCTGGGAGGAGATCAACAACAGAAGGTAGATATGTTTTGAGGTATGGTTGTGAAAACAAACTTGATAAATCCTACTATATGTGATAAAATAAAGTTTGGGTTTGGAGATTCTTGGTGATTTTATAATCTGGGCGTAGTTCAGATGGCTAGAACGCCAGAATCGGGATCTGGTGGTCGTGGGTTCAAGTCCCACCGCCCAGACCAGATTGTTTGTTTTAATAAATAAAACTATGAAACACCTGGTTATGCCAGGTGTTTTTTTATATTAAGAAAACGAATATAAATTTTGAATTCAGAAAAATATGATATAATTTAAATAAGGATAACAAAGGGGAAAGTTTAAAATGAAACTGAGTGATACCATAAGTAAAAAGATGACAACACCTTTTATAATAGGTACGATTCTGATAATTGTAGCCTCCGTAATAGCTGGACTTAGCACAATGTATTTAATAAAGGTAAATCTTCGCAATATACAGCAAAGTATATACGAAAACAAAGTAGAAGAAATAGTATCTGAGCTAAAAAAGATGACGAACTCATAGGCAAGATAGTAAGAATGTACTTAAATGGTGTGGAAACCTTACCTTATACGCTCCAAGCATTAACATTGAGAAATGAAATTTTCATTAACGAATCGGGACATTTAAGGTTTTCTAAGGTAGTGGGAGGATAAAACCTGAACACTTTGACCCAATGTTGTTAGAGATACTTAAGGAAAATAGTGAAGAAATAGAAAGATTTTGGGAAAAGATTAATAACAACCGATAGAAATCAAAAAGCCCCGATTGGTCGGGGCTTTCACTTTTTGTTTCACTCCAGTTCTATTTTCCAATTTTTTGATTCAAATCTCTTACCATTGTTTCAAGCGTTGAAATCCTTCCAGATAACATCTGAATTTGTTTGAAAAGCTGTTCGACAGAGGTATATAGTGTAAGGATATCAATATTGTGAGTATCAATCTTTGCAACGATTTGAGAGAGTTGCTTGTTAAGGTCTGCGAATTCTGTGTTTTTAAGGTTACTAACCTCAGCTTGAATAGCCTCAATTTCTAAAGAGATACGTTCAACGTCTGAAATGTTTGCTTTTGAAGAAAGTGCATCGTAAATGTTGACTATATCTTGATTGTACATATCACTGTGTAGTGACAGTGTCTCAAGAAGTTGGGATAATGCATCTATTGTTGATGATAAATTCTCCAAATTCGATACACGGTCTGACAAGTTAGATGTTGTTTCGTAAAGTTTTAGAATGTCACTGTCTTGGATGTCCACTGCAACTCTTAGACTTTCAACTTGATTTTTGATTTCATTAATATCGCTTGTAAATGTTTCAAGGGATTCGTCAATGGTTGTGTGTACGTATTCGGTCAATCTATCTTCCAGTAACGACAAGCTTTTGGAGAGTTCGTAAACCATATCCCTAATGGAAGGTAAGCCAGTGCTTATGGTAGAATCCAGGTTCAATAGCCCTTCTTCTAACTTAATAATCCGCTCTTCAAGAGTTTGAGACATGGCATTAAAATCCTCAACACTTGCTTTTGAATTGATTAATTCATATAACATCGAGATAGTTTCTTCAACGTTTGCCAATCTTTCTTCAGTATCTGCTTTGCTGAGAATTTCCGTTTCCTGAACGGTAATATCTCTTTGCTCGGCAACCTCACACATACACTCTTCACCTTCAGCATGCTGGTGACCAAGTGTCGTTGGAGAAGATTCATCTGCAAATATGATAGCTTGTAAAAGTACTAAAAGACCTACGACCGCAAGAATGAACATCTTCCTCATAACTCTCTCCCCCCTTTAGATGAGTTTGAAAAAACAGCCCACGTTTTATTATACAACAAAATAGTAGAAAAACAAAACGGCGCTACTGCGCCGTGAAAAAGTTCATAACTATTTATTAAATCGCAAATTAAAAACAGAACCCAATCTTTCGCGTTGGAAGTGTTGTTTTAGGTTCTCCAAAGACGATAATCATTTGATGTACAGGTTCTGTCCTTGGTACGTCTATTTTTACAGTAAGTCCGATGTTGCTCAGAGCTTTGTTAAATGTTAATAACCTTGAATAATCGTGCATTGAAAGCACAAAATTACCACTTTTTACTAAGTTGACGATTTCGTTGTGCAATTTATTTTCCCTTTCCATGTTGAAATCTGGAAATCCAACGGCGTAGATGGGACCCTTTTTGGGCCTATGTATATTTAGATTTTCTACTTTTCCGACCATGCCTACTATCATTGTTGGTGGTATGCCTTTTCCTTTGTACGTGTTGTACAGGGATGCATTTCCTGAGGCGACAGGAACTTTGAAATATTCACATGCATCCTTTAGTCCTGCCATCTGTGCAGCAAGTCCCAACGGCTGAATGTCTGGATCTGGATAGTTGATGCCATCGGTTATTGCAAGAGGTGTTGCACCGACGGAGAGAGTCTTTCTAATACTTTCGAGGACAGTAATATATGCTCCCCAGTACGGGTCTTGCGCACCTATATCCGCTCTGCTATGAATGGAGAGTGAGTAACCAACTGAATTACTTGAATCTTTCACACGCATTACAGCTACTCCGAATCCAGGTGGGAGTATCGTATCGGTTCCAACCATATAGTCGTACCTCTCAAAGACATCATGAGCGTCGACATCTTTGAATCTAACCCACTTGAACTTTGGCATAGAACTTGGCTTATAATCGTAGATTTCCTCTTCTGGCGAATCTTCTAAAAGTTTTGTGGGAACATCTAATATGACTTCATCATTGTATTTTGCTATATATCTTCCATTATCCGTTACCTCGGCAACAATCGCACCAACGAGCAGATGTTTTCTTGCTATTTCCAATACCTTCTGTGCCTTTTTTAGCGATGTTACAACAGCCATTCTTTCCTGGCTTTCACTTATCAGTATCTCTATTGGCAACATGTCAGGTTCTCTTAGTGGGACCCGATCGAGATGGACAACAGCTCCAAGATTACCGCGTGCGACAAGTTCGCTTGTGGCAGACAACACGCCACCGGCTCCAAGGTCTTGTGCACCATCGACAAGTCCATTTTCTACCATTTCGAGGAATGCTTCAATGAGTAGTTTTTCAGCAAATGGATCACCAACTTGGATTGAGAGCTTTGTTGCCTTCTCACCAGTTAAATCTTCCGATGCAAACGAAGCACCATGTATGCCATCCCTACCGGTAGCTCCACCGA
>Ga0207431_10143_pt1 | contig 14566 bp, 15 predicted proteins | sample YelNats1bottle14_FD_187546 | JGI IMG/M metagenome (GOLD analysis project Ga0207431, IMG submission 187546) | Hot spring thermophilic microbial communities from Obsidian Pool, Yellowstone National Park, USA - site 1 bottle 14 (SPAdes) (version 2) | ecosystem: Environmental > Aquatic > Thermal... | reverse complement strand
TTCCCATCCCACCTTCAGCGAAGCTTTAATGGAAGCCGTTCACGATGTTCACGGAGAATCGGTTCATAATGCTTGAAATGGAGATGATCACATGGCATATACGATTGCTTTAGCAGGTAAGGGAGGTACCGGTAAAACCACCCTTGCCGGATTTACGGTAGATTATCTTGTGGAAAAGGGATTGGGGCCCGTACTTGCGGTGGATGCTGATCCGAATTCCAATTTGAATAACGTCCTCGGGGTGGAGGTGGAGTTCACCTTGGGGGAAATTCGAGAAGAAGTAAAAAATATGGATAATCTTCCGGGCGGCATGACAAAGGCCGATTACCTGAATTTCAGACTGCAGCAAGCCATCGTAGAAGGTAAGGGATATGACCTGCTGGTTATGGGAAGGCCCGAGGGATTGGGATGTTACTGTTTTGCAAACGGCATTTTAAGAGAAGCAACAGATAAACTATCGAATTCTTACTCTTTTATGGTAATAGACAACGAAGCAGGACTTGAACACCTTTCCAGGAGAACCACAAAAAAAGTCGATCTAATGTTTGCAGTAAGCGAATGTTCTAAAAGGGGAATAGATGCCGCTTACAGGGTAAAGGCATTAATTGAAGAACTTAAACTGGATGTAAAGGAACTTTTTCTAATTGTAAACAGGGTACCAAAAGAGGGAATACAAAAGGAATTGCTGGATCACATCGAAAAATACAATATTCCTCTGGCAGGACTGGTCCCTCTTGATGAAAACATATATGAATACGACAACAAAGGTATACCCCTGGTGAATTTACCCCAAAAAAGTGAGGCTGTAATGGCTTACAGGAGTATACTTGATAATATTCTTTTACCCAGGGTTACTGTAAAAAAATAGGGATATGGAGGCGAAAGATATGGCATATAAAAATCCCCAGCAAAAATTTCAGGGTAAAATAAAAGAAGTTGTTTTGGGTGAAGGCTTAAAATTAGGCGGGGAATCGGTGCTTCCTTTCTACTCTTTTGACGGAGATATAGGAAACACCCCCAAGGTTGGTATGGAGGTTTGGGATATACCTCCTGTTGATTGGCCCGAAGGATTGATGAATATTATTAAGGATGTGGCCGATGATCCTGCAAAATGGGCAAAGTTTTATACGGAAAAATACAACCCCGACTTTATAACCCTCAGGTTTATAGGAGCAAATCCCGATACCCTAAATAGAAGTCCGGAAGAGTGTGCTGAAATTGCCAAAAAAGTGGCAAAGAACGTTGATGTTCCTCTGGTTATTGCCGGATGCGACTCTAACGAAAAGAATGCGAGAATTTTTACAAAGGTAGCGGAAGCCCTTCCCAATAAAAATTACGCTTTTCTTTCCGCGGTTGAAGGTAATTATAAAGAAGTCGGAGCTGCGGTGGGGTTGGCTTACGGGAACCTGGTGGTAGCGGAATCCTCAGTGGATTTGAACCTGGCAAAGCAGCTCAATATTTTACTTACTCAACTGGGTGTAAAACCTGAAAGGATGCTTATGAATCCGGGAGTGTCCTCGGTAGGGTACGGGTTCGAATACGTTATTACCACCCTGGACAGGATAAAACTTGCTGCCTTAGAGCAAAACGATACAATCCTTCAGGTGCCCATAATAATGCCTGTATCCTTCGAAACGTGGAAGGTAAAGGAATCCGTCGCTTCAAAGGAAGATGCCCCGGAATGGGGGGACAGGGAAGAAAGAGGAATTGCTATGGAAGTGTCCACTGCGGTTGGTGTGCTGACAGCCGGTGCAAATGCTGTTATCTTGAGGCATCCAAGATCCCTCGATGTGGTAAGAGGATTTATCAATGAAATGGTCAACTAATTGTGAAGGGAGAGGTAATTATGGCTTTAACAGGTATGGATATATATAAAATGCTTCCCAAGAAAAACTGTAAAGAGTGCGGTTTTCCCACCTGTCTTGCTTTTGCAATGAAATTAGCCCAGGGGGGCGTAGAAGCAGAAAAATGCCCCTATATGTCTGAGGAAGTAAAACAAAAACTTTCCGATGCCACCGCTCCACTGATGAAAACGGTTAAATTCGGATACGGTGAAAAAACCTATACCCTGGGAGGAGAAACCGTTCTTTTCAGGCATGAAAAGACTTTTGTGAACAGAAATAGATTTGCCGTAATGTTCAGCGATGTGATGTCCGAAGAAGACATCAATGGTAGGATTGAGCACATGAACAAAGTAAGTTACGTTCGCATAAATGAGAGAATGTATGTGGAAATTGCAGCGGTGAAATGTGAAAGTGACAACAAAGAAAAATTCCTGGGACTTTTGAAAAAAGTCAAGGACGAATGTAAAGATGCCGTGCCCATGATCATTACCGAAAATGCGGAAATTGCAAAAGCAGCGGTGGAAGAGGTAAAGGACTTAGGACCGATACTCTACGGTGCAAACGATCAAAACTACGAAGAGATGGTAAATATTGCAAAGCAGTATAATATTCTTTTAGGTGTTGAGGCGAACAATTTAGAAGAATTGTATAAACTGGTGGAGAAAATACATGCTCTGGGTTATAAAGAATTAATACTGGGGACAAAAGCGGTAAGCGCCAAAAAAGCCTTTGAAGATGTGGTAAACATCAGGAGGACCGCTCTAATTACCCAGGACAGGGTCTTTGGATACCCTGCAGCAGTTTTTGTAAACCGGTTATCGAAGGATAAATTCCTGCAGCTTTCCTATGCCACCGTGTTTGTGGAAAAATATGCGTCAATAATAGTCCTGGACGATATTGATTATTCTATAGCTTTGCCGTTATTTGCCTTAAGGCAGAATATTTATACCGATCCGCAGAGGCCTATGAGGGTGGAACAAGGTATATACAGGATAGGACAGGCCGAGGAAAATTCACCGGTTCTCGTTACGGTGGATTTTGCCCTGACCTATTTTATAGTTTCCGGTGAGGTGGAGAGGTCAAAGGTGCCTTCATGGGTGCTGGTACCCGATGCGGGGGGATACTCCGTGCTTACAGCCTGGGCAGCAGGGAAGTTGAGCGGAAAATCGATTGCAAAAGCTGTGAAGGATTTTGGGGTAGAAGAAAAGGTAAAAACCAGGGAAATCATCATTCCCGGGAAGGTAGCGGTTTTAAAATCCGATATCGAAGATGCCCTGCCCGGCTGGAAAGTCGTTGTGGGTTCCGAAGAGGCAGCTTTGCTTCCGAAGTTCCTGAGAGATTATATCTCCAAAAGGGCGTAATCGAGTTTGACAATTCAGGAGGTGCGTATTATGGCAAGGTTTTTAACAATTGGAGAAAGGATTCATGTGATTTCGCCGGTCATCAGGAAAGCGCTTCAGGAAAGGGATCCAAAACCCATCCTGGAAAGAGCGAAGGAACAGGTATTAGCAGGGGCCCATTACCTTGATGTAAACATTGGCCCTGCTGAAAGGGATGGAGAAGAGTTAATGCAATGGGTGGTAAAACTTTTGCAAGCAGAATTCCCAAATATTCCTCTTTGTTTGGATACTGCCAATGCCAAGGCGATAGAAGCGGGGTTAAAGGTTTACGATCCAAAACCGGGAAAGGCTATTATAAACTCTGCCGATGCAGGGTCAAGAATGGGTATGCTGGAAGTTGCGGCCGAATACGGTGCAATGGTAATAGGCCTTTGTGCTAAGGAGGGGATCCCCAGGGACAATGATGAAAGAATCACCTATTGCACTGAAATCCTGGATAGAGCTATGCAGCTCGGGCTCAACCCTGAAGATATTCTGTTTGACCCGCTTTTTGTGGTGGTAAAGGGGATGCAGGATAAACAGCAGGAAGTATTGGAAGCCGTAAGGCAAATTTCCGAAATGGGCTTAAAAACTACCGGAGGACTGAGCAATGTATCCAACGGATGCCCCAAAGAGTTGAGAGGTCTTATCGAGGCGGTATTTTGTTCGATGGCAATTCAGTGCGGATTAACTTCTGCCATTATAAATCCCTGCAACAAAATGCTTATGGATGTAATCAAAACGGCAGAAGTAATAAAAGGCTGGAATTTATACTGTGATTCTTACCTGGAACTTTAAAAGTGATTAGTGGCCTGAAGGCCAAAAATAAAATCCTTGGAGGGATTAAATTATGACATTATTTGATATCATTTTTACCGGTTCAAAACAGGCTTTAGAGGCGGCTAAAGGTGTGGTTCAAGACGCAATTTCGAAAAAGGGAGAAGAAGGCAAGGTAGCTTTCCCGGAAACAGCTTACAGCCTTCCGACCTTTTACGCAGCTACCGGGAAAAAGCTCGGTACTCTTAAAGATTTAAAGGATGCTCTTTCAATTGTAGAAAGTCTAATTGTAGAGGAGCAGAGCTTAGAGAAAGCATTAAATGCAGGACTTGCAACGGCGCTTTCTGCGGAAATAATAGAGGCTTGCAAATACGCTACCCAGGAGAAGCCCTATTCCGAGCCCTGTGCTGGCTTTATTTCCGATGCTATAATCCGCTCCCTTGGCGTTCCCCTGGTAACGGGAGATATCCCCGGAGTAGCGGTGGTCATTGGAGAAGCACCTTCTGCGGAGGAAGCGGGGAAGGTGATTAAGGGTTATCAAAATAAAGGGCTCCTGGTATTCCTGGTGGGGAAAATTATCGATCAGGCAATAGAGGCTAAGGTAAAAATGGGACTGGAACTCAGGGTTATACCCTTAGGATATGACGTCACTTCCGTAATTCACGTGGTAACGGTTGCCATAAGGGCAGCACTTATTTTCGGAAACGTCCAGCCGGGCAACTTAGGGGATTTGTTAAAATACACAAAAGAAAGGGTTCCTGCTTTTGTAAACGCTTTAGGCCCCTTGAGCGAGATCGTGGTATCTGCAGGAGCCGGAGCTATAGCCTTGGGGTTCCCGGTTATTACCGATCAGGAGGTTCAGGAAGTACCCCATTATTTAATAGTTCAAAAAGACTACGAAAAAATGGTGGCCACTTCTTTAGAAGCAAGGAATATAAAAATAAAAATAACTGAAATACCCATCCCCGTCGGTTTTGCGGCAGCCTTCGAAGGAGAAAGGGTAAGAAAGGAAGACATGTACGCCGAGTTCGGAGGAGGAAGGACTCCTGCCTGGGAGCTTGTTAGAAAAAGAGAAATGGCGGAGATTAAAGACCATAAAATTGAGGTTATAGGTCCGGACATTGACACCTTAGGGCCCGAGGGCGGTAAACTGCCTTTGGCGGTTCTGGTGGATGTAGCGGGTAGAAACATGCAGGAGGACTTCGAACCCGTCCTTGAAAGAAGGATTCATTATTTCTTGAATTACATCGAAGGTGTAATGCATATAGGTCAAAGGGATATAATGTGGCTTAGAATAAGTAAATCCTCTTATGAAGCGGGGTTAAGGCTCCATCATCTCGGCGAGGTACTATATGCAAAAATGCTTGACGAATTTGGAAGCATTGTCGACAAGGTTCAGGTGACCATCATCACCGACAGGGAACAAGTAGAAGAACTTGCGAAAGAAGTAGCAAAACCCCGATATGAAGCGAGAGACGCAAGGCTTGCGGGGTTGACCGATGAAAGCGTTGATGAATTTTATTCCTGTACCCTCTGTCAATCCTTTGCCCCCGCCCATGTATGTGTTGTAACACCTGAAAGACTTGGACTCTGCGGGGCGGTAAGCTGGCTCGATGCAAAGGCTACAAAAGAGATTAACCCCACGGGAGCCTGTCAGCCTATTGTTAAAGGCGTAGCAAGGGATGAGGTAAAAGGTATATGGGATTCCGTTAATAAAGCGGTGGAGGAATTATCTCACGGAGCAACAAAAGAAATCTGCATATATTCTTTAATGGATAACCCCATGACCTCCTGCGGATGTTTTGAATGTATATGCGGCATTATGCCCGAAGCTAATGGGGTAATTATAGTAAACAGGGAATACACAGGGATGACGCCTCTTGGGATGACTTTTGGAGAACTTGCGTCTACTACCGGCGGTGGAATGCAGACACCCGGTTTCATGGGATTGGGCAGGCAGTTTATTACCAGCAAAAAATTCATTTCCGCTGAGGGCGGTATTTTGAGATTGGTATGGATGCCGAAGGAATTAAAAGAGGCCTTGAGGGAAAAGATAAACGCAAGGGGGAAAGAACTGGGTTATGACAATTTTGCCGATATGATTGCCGATGAGACGGTGGGAACGGATCCCGATTCGGTAACCGAATTTTTGACCAAAGTAGGCCATCCGGCGCTTACCATGGATTCAATAATGTAAGGAGGTAAGAAAATGTATTTCCCACAGGATTATAAGTACCACAAAGAACACACCTGGGCAAAAATAGAAGGAGATATGGCGGTTATTGGAATTACCGATTATGCCCAGGATAAATTGGGAGAGGTGCTGTTTGTGGACCTTCCCGAGGAGGGAAGCAGTATTAAGCAAAACGAGGTATTTGGGTCGGTAGAATCGGGCAAGGTAGCTTCCGACCTTTATGCCCCCCTTAGCGGCGAAGTGATAGAGGTCAATGAAGAATTAGCGGATAGCCCCGAACTTATCAACGAGTCGCCTTATGAAAAAGGATGGATGATAAAAATAAAGATTGAAGATCCTGCGGAAATTGAAAATTTACTGGATTACAATGATTACGAGAGTATATTAGAGTAAAATAATTACAAAAAAATTATCCATATTTGCCGGTAAAACTCCTGCGGTTTTTAACCGCAGGAGTTTTTCATTCTTCTTTGATTAAAAAATTTTCTTTAATCCTGAATATCATACAAAAACCAAACTTTCAACTATTTTTAATTAAAAAGTTAAAGTAATTAATGAATATTAATCCTCTTTCTTGAATATCTATTTATAAAAGTATACCAAATACCATAGGGGGGGTCGTTATGAATTTCATGTTATTATTTGTATGTCTTGCTATTTTTGCAATAGGGGACATACTGGGAGCCTGGACAAAGGCAAAGCTATCTTCCGTTTTTGTAGCGTTAATGCTTTTTTTGGCAGGATTTTTGACAGGCGTTATTCCCAAGGACATAATTAACCAGGCTGGCTTAAGTCAGATTGCAAAATGGGCTTCACCTTTTATAATTTTTCACATGGGGACAATGATAAACTTTAAAGAACTAATTAAGGAATGGAAAACGGTTGTATTATCGATTATTGCAATGGCAGTTGCAGCCTTGTCTATTTTTATCATTTTGCCTTTAATAGGTAGAGAAGCGGCAATAGTAAGTATACCCATTATAAACGGAGGAATTGTAGCTACTCAAATAATGACTCAAGGAGCTATGGAAAAAGGGTTTTCCCAGGCTGCTGCCTTAGGTGCAATCGTATATGCCGTACAAAAATTTGTGGGAACACCACCCGCATCCTTATTTGGGCTTAAAGAAGCAAACATTATCCTTAATGAACATAGAACGGGCATTAAAAGGGAAGTATTTATAAAAAAGGAGGAAATTTCAAGGGAAAAGGAGAAAACCTTTTATGAAAGATTTGAAAAATATTTTACTCCGTTTACATGTCTTGGAGTAACGGCATTTTTTGCATGGATGTCGAGGCTCTTAGAAAGTATAACGCCTGTAAATTATTCTATTTGGGCGCTGATTTTAGGAGCGCTGGTGGGATATTTTGGGCTAGTTCCTCCGAAAATCCTTGAGAAGGGCAATTCAGCCGGACTATTGCAGATGGCCATTTTTGCAAGCATTATTCCCTCTCTTGCGGAAATAAACGTAGCGGACTTGGCAAAACTGAGCTTACAAACCTTACTGGTTTTTGCCGTTGTCTTAATAGGAATTTTCATATTTATTTACCTGATACCATTATGGAGGATTGTGGGCTCGAGGAATTTAGCGGTGGGAATAGCGGTGGCTCAATTACTTGGTTTTCCGGCAACCTACCTTATAGCCAACGAGATAGCTACTGCTGTATCAAAAACGCAGGAAGAGAAGGAATTAGTGCTCCAGAAGATAATGCCTGCTTATGTGGTAGCGGGTTTTGCCTCCGTAACAACTATTTCGATTATTATTGCGGGAATTTTTGTAAAATTTTTATAGGGGGGATGAAAGGTGGAATTTGATCTTTTGAAGTACAATTATCCTTCGAGAAGAAATGTGGTCCTGTCAAAGAAGGGGATGGTGGCAACTTCTCACCCCTTAGCCGCTCAAGCGGGTATGGAGATAATGAGAAAAGGCGGCAATGCGGTAGATGCGGCAATTGCGACGGCCGCATGTTTAACCGTGGTAGAGCCTACCGGAAACGGCATCGGAGGAGACGCTTTTGCAATCGTATGGTATAAGGATAAAATGTACGGATTAAATTCCAGCGGACCAGCGCCAAAAGGAATAACTGCTGAAAAATTATTGGATATGGGATTAAAGGAAATGCCAAAGTACGGCTTTATTCCGGTAACGGTTCCGGGAATTCCCGCAGCCTGGGCAGCGCTTAATAAAAGATTTGGAAGGCTCAGCTTAAAGGAGGTTATGGAACCGGCAATCCGTTATGCCTATGAAGGCCATCCGGTATCGGTGAATGTTGCAAAATTATGGAAAAAGGCTTACGATACTTTTATTCAGCTGAAAGGGGAGGAATTTAAACCCTGGTTTGATACCTTCTGTCCTGACGGAAGACCGGTAAAAGCTGGAGAGATTTGGAGCTCAAAAGATCACGCCCGTACCCTGGAATCCATAGCGGAAACTTATGCGGAATCCTTTTACCGGGGAGAATTAGCGGAAAAAATCGACGATTTTTCGAGAAAATTCGGCGGTTTTTTAAGGAAGGAAGACTTAGAATCCTTTGAACCGGAATGGGTAGATCCGGTAAGTGTAAACTACCGGGGTTATGATGTATGGGAAATTCCTCCAAATGGTCACGGAATCACGGTATTAATGGCGTTAAATATATTGAGCGGCATGAACTTTGATTCGAAGGAAACCGTAGAAACCTATCACAAGCTCATAGAGGCGGTAAAACTTGCCTTTGCCGATGCACAAAAACACATAGCAGATCCTAAGTATATGAAGGTTTCCGTGAAGGATCTATTGAGTTTGGATTATGCGGAAAAAAGGAGAAAGTTAATCGGAAATGAAGCGATGGTGCCCGTCGCCGGTGAGCCTAACAAAGGAGGGACGGTTTACTTGGCAGCGGCTGACGAAGAGGGGAATATGATTTCATATATTCAGAGCAATTACATGGGGTTTGGATCGGGTCTGGTGGTGCCGGGAACGGGAATTGCCCTGCATAACCGGGGGAATAATTTCTGTTTGGATAAAGAGCATGTGAATTGTATAGCTCCCGGTAAAAAGCCTTACCATACCATAATTCCGGGATTTTTAACGAAGGATGGGAAAGCTGTAGGGCCTTTTGGAGTGATGGGTGGATTCATGCAGCCGCAGGGACATTTACAGATTCTCGTAAGCATGCTGGATTTTAAACTGAATCCTCAGGATGCCCTCGATGCCCCAAGATGGCAGTGGGTGAAGGGCAAAACTGTCCAGGTAGAACCGGGTTTTCCTGCAAATATTGCTCAGGCTCTTGCAAGAAAAGGCCATGATGTGGTGTACGAAACGGAGTCAATAAATTTTGGAAGGGGTCAGATTATTTGGAGGACTGACGACGGTGTATTCATAGGGGGGACGGAACCGAGAACGGATGGATATATAGCAGTATATTAATAAATTAATAATAAACGGTCTATAGTATAAAAGGCTATTGGACACCAAACCAATAGCCTTTTTGCTTTAAAGAGTTTACATTAAAAGAAGTTTTACCGCAATTACGGAAGCAATAAAGCCGGCAAGGTCGGCAATCAAGCCTGCAGGTAGGGCGTGCCTCGTATTTTTTATACCTACCGATCCGAAGTACACTGCTAAAATGTAAAGGGTTGTATCGGTAGCACCGTTCATTGTCGCTGCGATCCTTCCCAAGCAGGAATCAGGTCCGTAGGTTTTAAAAATTTCCACCATTATACCCTGGGCTCCTCCACCGGAAAGCGGCCTGATTATAGCCATTGGCAATACTTCCGCGGGAATTCCCGTAATTCTGGTTAATGGAGCAAGTAAAGAAATAAAAAAATCCATGGCACCGGAAGCTCTAAATATTCCCACACTTACCATTACTGCCATCAAATAGGGGATAATCCTTACAGACGTAAAAAAACCCATTTTTGCACCCTCTACAAAGACCTCGTATATTTTTATTTTTTTTATGTATCCGTAAGTCATAATAAAAAGTATAAAAATGGGAATTGCCCATTGAGAGAAAATATTTATTAAACGGTAAAACAAAACAATCCCTCCCCGGGTAAAAGTATCTAATAGAACTTTTCAAGGATTTTTACAGCGATGATCCCCGCGATGGTAGAACAAAGGGTGGCCATTAAGGTAGTACCTATGATTGCGGAAGGATTGTCAGAACCCGATGCTTTCATTAAAGCTAAGGTGGTTGTGGGGATAAGGGTAATGGAAGAAGTATTTATTACTAAGAAGGTGCACATGGCGTTGGATGCGGTGTCTTTTTTAACGTTTAAATTTTGAAGTTCTTTCATGGCTTTTAAACCCAGGGGTGTGGCAGCATTTCCGAGGCCCAGTAAATTGGCGGCAAAATTCATCGCCATTGCCCCCATAGCGGGATGGTTCGACGGGATATCGGGAAAAAGTTTTTTCATAACAGGTTTAAAAAAAGAAGCTATCTTTTCTATAAGACCTGATTCTTCTGCGATTTTCATAAGGCCCATCCAGAAAGAGATACTGCCGATTAGCCCTAAACATAGTTCAACAGTGGATTTACTGCTTTCAAATACAACCTGCGTGACCGCATCTATTTTTCCCGTGAACGCACTTAAAATAATTCCCGTAAAAATGAAAAAGAAGAATATAAAATTCATCGCCATTGCCAATTACCCCCTCATTATATATTTATGATAAATGAAGGGCATAAATCCATAAAAAATAAAAGGGAGAAATGGCAATGGCAATGAGAATATGATAAATTTATATTAAATTGATTTAATAAAGATTAATTTTTGTTAAAATAATATCAATCCCTTAACATTGTGCTATAATTAAAAATGAGAAATATGTCACAAGATGGGTGATAAAAAATGGAAAAATGTACCGTAGTATTTAATCCGGTAAAAAAAAGCATTATTGTAAAAAAAGGTGCGAACCTGCTGGAAGTAGCGAGAAAGGCAGGGATATTTATCGATGCACCCTGCGGAGGGAAGGGGAACTGCGGGAAATGCAGGGTAAAGGTAGTAAGCGGTGAGCATCAGATGGAATTTACTCCCCTGCTGAAAGAGGAAGAGCTAAAAAATGGAATCAGGCTGGCATGTCTAACTTTTATCGAGGGCGATATGGTGGTGGAGATACCGCATGTGGATGCTGTAGAAGGTATTTTTGTGGAAGATATAAAACCGGGAGATGAAAAGAGCGAAAGGATTGAGAAGGCATGTAAAATGCTAACGGAACAGGGTTTTAAAAAAGATAGCGGAGCTTTTTCTGCATATTTAAAATTACCGTCCCCTACCTTGGATGATAATGTGGCGGATTTAGAAAGGTTAAAAAGAGAACTCAGGAAAAAGTATGGAATTAATAACCCGGTATGTTCTTTAAATGTAATGAAAACAATCCCGGCAAAATTGAGAGAAGGAGATTTCCGGGTAAGAGGACTGATTTTGAAAGATAAATATTCATGCGAGGTAGTGGGATTGGACGGTTTTTATACCGATGGTATTTACGGTATTTGTGCGGATATCGGTACCACTACGGTAGCGGTAAACCTGGTGGATTTAACAACTGGCGAAATAATAGCATTTGCCTCCAGTGCAAACCTCCAGATCCAGTATGGAGGGGATGTGATAAGCAGGATAATATACTCGGGAGAGGAAGAAGGGCTGGATAGGCTCAAAAAATCGATAGTAGATGGAACTATCAACCCATTGATTAATAAACTCATCCTGAAAAACAACGTAAAAAGGGAAAATATAATTTTATGCGTATTTGCCGGGAATACGACCATGAGCCACCTCTTTCTGGGGATTGACCCTGCCAATATTAGACTTGAGCCTTATATTCCCGTGTTTAAAGAGTGTCCCGAACTGAAGGCTAAGGATGTGGGTATAAACGTTAATCCCGAAGCAAAGGTGATACTTCTACCCAATGTGGCGAGCTATGTGGGAGGGGATATTGTTTCGGGAATTCTGGCTTCGGGTATATGGGCTCAGGATGAAAATATACTATTTTTGGATCTGGGGACAAACGGAGAAATAGTACTGGGGAACAGGGATTATTTGCTTTCCTGTGCTTGCTCAGCAGGGCCCGCTTTTGAAGGAGGGGAGATCAGCTGCGGGATGAGGGCTGCACCCGGGGCAATAGAAAGCATAAAAATTGACAGAGAAACATTTGAGCCTTCCATAAATGTCCTGGGGGATATAAAACCTAAGGGTATTTGCGGATCGGGGCTGATTGACCTTATTGCAGAAATGTTTCTTTCGGGTATAATTGATTCTAAAGGGAAGATTTCCCGGGAGGTTTCATCGGATAGAATCAGGTACGACGAGGACCTGGATGTAATGGAATACGTCTTAGTCCGGGACAAGGACAGTTATGACGGAAGGGATATTACGATAAATGAAATTGATATCGATAATCTTTTAAGGGCAAAAGCCGCAGTCTATTCGGGTTTAAGCGTGCTTTTAAACAGTGCGGGGTTGACATTACGGGATGTGGACAAAATAATTATAGCGGGAGGAGTAGGTAGTAACCTGCACATAAGAAATGCAATAAACATAGGCCTTTTACCCGATGTGGATGAAAGTAAATATTATTATATGGGAAATGCCTCTTTGATCGGCGCTTACCTTTGCCTTTTATTTCAGGAGGCCAGGGATAAAGCAAAGGAAATATCCGATTCAATGACCTACATCGAATTAAGCACCTTTCCCTCCTACATGGAAGAGTTCATAAAGGCGTGTTTTATACCCCACACCGATTTAAACTTGTTTCCCGGTGTGGTGGGTCTATTGGAAAAAAACAAAAGGAGATGAGAGTTATGCACATGCACGAAGGGCATACCGGTAACGGCGAAAATCAAGCATCGGGAGATATACAAACATTAAAGGTTTTGCTCGCTCACTGGATAGAACACAATAAATCCCATGAAGAAAATTTTAGAAAGTGGGCGGAGAAAGCAAAAAACCTTGGCAAAGACGAGTGCGGAGAGTATATAAATAAAGCGGCAGATTTGTTATTAAAAGCCGGTGAAGCGCTTTTTGAAGCAAAAAAATATATCTAAGAGGGGTGAAAAAAATGTGCGAATCCAGGGTGGTTCTTATAGAAGACGGCAAGGAAAAAGAGATAATGGAAAATGTGATTTACATTGAACCCCAGGAAGGAAAGGTATTTATGTACGACCTTCTGGGTCAGCAAAAACTTGTGGATGCGGTTATTAAAGAAATAAAGCTGCTCGATCATAAAATTATTCTTGAAAAGAGGAAGTAGGCATGATTATAGCGGTGGTGGATGGAATGGGGGGAGGAATTGGGAGCCAGATTATTTCCCTTTTGAGGCAGGACCTTCCCCCGGATGTAAAAATATACGCTTTGGGAACCAATTCGGCAGCAACGACAAGCATGATGAAGGAAAAGGCTAACAGGGGCGCAACGGGAGAAAACGCCATAGTTACTACGGTAAAGAAAGTGGATGTAATTGTTGGCTCGCTGGGAATTGTAATACCCAATGCCATGATGGGAGAAATTACGGAAAAAATAGCTTCTGCCATTGTTGAAAGCAGGGCTAAAAAGATATTGATACCAATTGTAGACTGTGAAGATATTGTGCTTCTTGGGATAGAAAAAAGACCCCTTTTTCTTTCGATAAAGGAAGCAATAGAGAAGATAAAGGTGGAGTTTGTGTGAGTATGTATAGAAAGTATTTTCAGGTTATCATTGATTTACTTGTAAAAGAGGTTAAAAATTTTTATAAAGATAGATTAATAACCTTAGTTATTTTTGGCTCTGTCGGCAGGGATTCTTTTAGGCCGGATTCGGATATTGACTTTTTGATTATTGCGGATGACTTGCCCCGGGGTAGGATGGCACGCATTAACGAGTTTTTAAAAGTAGAAAAAAAGATTGAGCCATTAATTAACAGCCTTAAAAAGCAGGGTATCAATACATATCTATCTCCGGTTATAAAACAAAAGGACGAAGTTTTAATGGGTAGCCCTCTTTTTCTGGATATGGTAGATGATGCGAAAATCTTATACGATAAGGACAATTTTTTCAGGGATTATCTTCTTAATTTCAAAGAAAAGCTTAACGAACTGGGGGCTCAAAAAATATATAAAGGTGGAGCCTGGTATTGGGTACTGAGTAAGGACTACAGAGAAGGTGAGGTGATTGAAATTTGACAAATGAAACTCTGGCCAGAAGTTATCTTTTAAAAGCTCAGAAGCGTTTGAAGATCTTAAATGTACTGCTTGAAGAGGAAGCTTATTCTGATGTTATAAGGGAAGCTCAGGAAATTGTGGAATTAGCTGTGAAAGGGATGCTCAGGCAGATAGGAATAGATCCCCCAAAACAGCATGAGGTAAGTTCGCTTTTGATAGAATATAAGGAAAGATTGCCCCGGGATGTAATA
>Ga0207431_10140_pt1 | contig 14683 bp, 14 predicted proteins | sample YelNats1bottle14_FD_187546 | JGI IMG/M metagenome (GOLD analysis project Ga0207431, IMG submission 187546) | Hot spring thermophilic microbial communities from Obsidian Pool, Yellowstone National Park, USA - site 1 bottle 14 (SPAdes) (version 2) | ecosystem: Environmental > Aquatic > Thermal... | reverse complement strand
AGAGGTTGTTATTAATCCTTCCTTTTCCCGGTTTATTAGTGTCCTTCTGCTAATACCATATATCTTCTTGACTTTTTTGCATACTTAGTAACATCCAACCTTACCTAATCAAAATTAGGCCTTTTTGCACTATTATTTTCAACTGTTGTGACCTCCAAATTTTAAATGCATCCTAAAAGTATATTTTCTATTAAAAAGGCAACACCTCCTTGGTCATTTCTCTTCGTAATAAACTTGGCGTTCTTTTTCAAAGATTCTTCGGCATTCTCAACGGCGACCCCAAGGCCTGCTGCTTTTATCAAAGAAATATCGTTAAAATTATCTCCTACCGCACACGCACTGGTTAGAGGTATGTTTAGATACTCGCAAAGTTTTATCAAACCCTCCCCCTTTGAGACCTTTTCCGGAAGAATTTCAAAATAATATTTGTCGCTTTGTACCGCATTAATATTTATGTCAAATCTTTCTTCTATTTTTGCAATCTCCTTTTTGGTCTTTTCTACATCGCCAACGAGAAGCACCTTGTTGGCCTTTTTTATATCCTTTAAATCCTCAACCCAGTCACAAACTATCCCCTGAACTTCAAAATATAAATCATGGACAGGCTTTTTTTCAGAAATAAAAACCTTGTCGTGAAAATGAACTACAATTCCCACATCAGGGTTATCTTTAAAATTATCCAAAACAATATCATATATCTTCCTATCAAGATACACCGAATATATACATCCCTTCACGGGGTTGTAAAGCTCTCCACCGTTAAACAATATAGCAGGAATATCGATATTCAATTTTTTAATGTAAGGAATTGCTCCTTTTTCTCCTCTTCCCGTAGCAATTGTAAAAAGCCCCCCTTTTTGCCTGAACCTCTCTATTGCCTTTATATTTTCATCAGGAATATTCTTTTTTTCATCAAGCAGCGTCCCATCCAAGTCCGTTACTATGAGCCTGTATTTCATGATAGACCCCCTTATTTTCAAAAAATACTAATACTTTTCTTTCCAAGTTCATACAGTTAACTATATTTTACTAGTTAACTATATTTTACTATATTTTTATGCAAATATCTTCATATAAACCTTAGCTAAAAAAATTAAATTCAATTTACAAACAGCCGAGCTTTTTATATAATACTTTTTGTGTTACAACCTTTGAAAGGAGTAAATTTCTAATGGAAATCGGGATTGTTGGTCTGCCAAATGTAGGTAAAAGCACCCTTTTTAATGCTATTACCAAAGCCGGCGCGGAATGCGCAAATTACCCCTTTTGCACCATAGAACCAAATGTGGGGGTTGTATCGGTCCCCGATGAAAGGCTTGAATTTTTGGCCAATATGGAAAATCCGGCAAAAGTTACCCCCGCAGTAATTAAATTCGTAGATATAGCTGGGCTTGTAAGAGGTGCAAGCAAAGGAGAAGGGCTTGGAAATAAATTTTTATCACACATCCGAGAAGTAGATGCCATAGCCCATGTAGTAAGGTGTTTTGAAGACCCAAACGTCGTACATGTGGACGGAAGGGTAGACCCTATTAGGGATATTGAGACCATCAATTTTGAACTCATATTTGCCGATATGGAGTCCTTAGAGAAACGCCTCGAAAAAGCAAAAAAACAGGCAAAATCCGGCGAAAAGCAGTACATTGAAGAAGTTGCACTTCTCGAAAGAATAAAAGAAAACCTCGAAAAGGGAATTCCCGTTCGTGCTATGGATCTTTCTGAAGAAGAAAAGCAAATTGTAAGGCAGTATTTTCTCCTCACTTCCAAACCGGTAATTTATGTTGCAAACATTTCTGAAGAAGACCTACTTTTGAAAAAAGAAGGCGAGCTTTTAAAAAAGGTAAAAGAATTTGCTAAAAAAGAAAATGCAGAAGTAATTCCAATTTGTGCTAAAATTGAAGCAGAACTTGCAGAATTGGAGGAAGAAGAAAAAAAGGACCTGTTAAAGGAATACGGTCTTGAAGAATCAGGACTGGATAAATTAATCAAAGCTTCTTACAAACTTTTAGGGCTCATAACCTTTTTTACGGCAGGACCCAAGGAAGTACGAGCCTGGACCATAAAAGAAGGCACTAAAGCCCCTCAAGCTGCAGGGAAAATACACAGCGATTTTGAGAGGGGATTTATAAGGGCAGAAGTAATCTCCTTTGAAGATTTGGCAAAATGTAAGAGCCAAAATGAGGCAAAAGAAAAAGGCCTTGTAAGAATAGAAGGCAAGGATTACGTTATGAAAGACGGGGATGTGGTCTATTTTAGGTTTAATGTTTAACAAAAAAGGCGCCTTTTTTAAGGCACCTTTTTCTATTCTTAGTGACTTTTACTTGTTATTAGATTTTTTCAAAGCAATTGATATGAATAATGCCAGTCCACCGTAAAGCAAAGTTGCGCCGAAAACAAGCATGGCAATTGCGCTGGGTTCCATTCCGGTATTAGTCATTTTGGGACACCACCTTTTCGGAAGCTTCTAAATATGGGTCCATTTTGGTCCACGGCCTCGAAGCAAGGTATAAAGCTGCAACGAGCATACCAATCGCCGTACCCCATCCAAGGATTACAACGGCACTCATTGGATAACCGTTGTAAGGGGCTTTGAATTCATTGATGATGTTTTGTATAAACATATAGCCGAGAATTATCGGGGTGAGGTATTTTACACAGAAATCAAGCCACCAACCTATCTTAAAGTCCGAATACCGATTGGCATGTTCTTTAATTTTATCGGTTCCGTAGACATAGCCCAATAATATAGCTTCTATTAAACCTAAAAGCGCAATACCGTAATTTCCTACAAAATGGTCCACTATATCAAGGATGTGAACCCCTGCACCTGTAGCGATAAACATACTTCCTATAAATCCACCTATGGAAATTCTTGTTATAATTTGTTCACGACTTAGGTTATATTTATCAAGAGCAGCCGTTGCAAAGGATTCAAGCATGGAAATGCTTGAAGAAATACCGGCTATGAACAGTGCAAAGAAGAACATTATACCAAATATACTTTGCAAGAACTTAGGCATCGGAAGCATGCTTATAGCTTTCGGGAATGCCACAAAAGCTACACCTGCACCGCTTGTAGCAACCTTTTCAAAGGGAACTCCTGAAGCTACAGAAACGTATCCCAATATGCTGAATACGGCAAGTCCTGCCATAAAATCAAAGCTGGAATTTGAGAATACGGTTATAAAAGAATTGTTTACTATATCTGACTTTTCGGGCAAGTAGCTGGCATAGGCTATCATTACTCCTACCGCTAAGGTAGTTGAAAAAAATACCTGCGCATAAGCTGCTATCCAAACCTTTGCGTTCATTATCTTTGAAAAATCGGGTTTTAGAAACCAGTTAAGGCCGTAAGCTGCACCGGGAAGGGTTAATCCCCTTATAGTAATAATAATCATTAAAATTGCAAGAAGAGGAGTCATTACTCGGCACGCTTTTTCAATGCCGCCAGATATACCTTTTTTCGTAATTGTATAGTTTAATAACCAAACTATTACTACTGCTGCAGCAATGTTCCACCTAAAACCGCCGAGGTCCCAAGGGCCGCTGGAAACTCCTAAAAATTTTCCACCAAAGAAAGCATTTGGGTCAGCGCCCCAAGCCTGAGTAATAGCATATACAAGATAATTTAAACTCCACGAAATAATTGTAGAATAATAGCACATTACTATCAGTGGCACCATGGTTTGCCACCAGCCGATGAATTCATACTTCTTCCCTAATTTTGCAAAGGCAAGTGTGGCTCCTCCCCTCATCTTATGGCCGAAGGAAAATTCCATTATCATGAGCGGTACCCCTGCTGTCAAAAGTGCGAAGAAATAAGGGAGGATGAAGGCGCCGCCCCCGTTTTGATAAGCCATAAAGGGGAAGCGCCAGAAATTACCCAACCCTACGGCAGCACCTACCGTTGAAAAGATAAACCCTGCTCTTGACTTCCACTGATCCCTTTCAAAATTTTCCATAACCTCACCCCTTCAATTTTATTTATTCGACCGGCTCAAGTCTTGCCAAGAAGTGCCTCAATACCGGTGGCTCGTAAACAAGCTTTAACCCCTTTAAGGTATCTCTCCTTGCGTAAACCCTTTTTACAGCTTCTGCTATTACATCCATATGACTGTTGGTATACACCCTCCTCGGTATGGTCAACCTTACAAAATCAAGAGCCGGTAATATTTCCTCTTTTGTTATTGGATCTCTGCCTGCGAGGAGTGTACCAACTTCCACTGCCCTGATGCCCGCCTCAATGTAAAGCTCTACGCATATAACCTGAGACGGATACTGGTTCTGAGGAATGTGAGGCAAGAACTTTTTACCATCAATGAAAACCGCATGTCCTCCGGTTGGGTATTGTATAGGGATGCCGGCCGCTCTCAGCTTATCGCCGAGGTATTTTATCTGGTATATCCTCCAAGCAAGATAGTTTTCGTCAAGAACCTCTTCCAAACCGCGAGCCATAGCCTCCATATCCCTTCCTGCAAGACCGCCGTAAGTAACGAAACCTTCCATGGGTACAACCATTTGTTGGACCTTCCTGTAAAGTTCTTCATCGTCTTTCAGAGCAATAAGTCCTCCGATGTTTACAAGAGCATCCTTTTTTGCGGACATTGTAAAACCTTCAGCATAGGAGAACATTTCTCTAACTATTTCTTTAACGGTTTTATTCTCATAGCCCTTTTCTCTTTCCTTAATAAAATAGGCGTTTTCGGCAAACCTGGCAGCATCTATGAAAAATCTTATTCCGTATTTGTCAGCAATCCTCTTTACTTCTTTAATATTTTCCATTGATACCGGCTGGCCGCCTGCACTGTTGCAGGTAACTGTAGCAAGGATAAAAGCGATATTTTCTGGGCCTTTTTCTTTAATGAAGGCCTCCATTCTTTCCGTATCAAAGTTTCCTTTGAAGGGATGATAATTTTCAGTATCTTCCGCTTCTTTTATTACAAAGTTTTTTGCGATACCTCCGGCCAATTCAATATGAGCCTTCGTGGTGTCAAAGTGCATATTGCCGAGTACATACTGACCTTTTTTGATAAGTAACGGGAATAAAACTTTTTCAGCACCCCTACCCTGATGAGTGGGTATGGTGTAATTGTAGCCGAAAATATCCTTTACAACTTCGCAAAGGTGAATATAATTTTTGCTTCCGGCATAGGCTTCATCGCCGAGCATCATACCCGCCCACTGGTAATCGCTCATTGCCGAAGTTCCGCTGTCAGTTAAAAGGTCGATGTAAACATCCTCAGATTTCAACATGAAGGGGTTATACCCTGCTTCTTTAATTTTTTGTATCCTTTCCTCCCTCGATAAAATCTTAAGGGGTTCGACCATCTTTATCTTATAAGGTTCGGCCATTCGTGTTAGATCGTCCAACATTTACAATGCCTCCTTTTTTAGATTTAAACTATTTTTAGGATTAATCGATATTAATTTTATTGCAATCTATGTGCCAAACCTTTGAACCAATCTCAAAACCTAAACCACATAAATTTTTAACTTAAAAGTGATATTATTTTAATATTTGTGTTTAACCCTCTATATCGTCTCATAATGAGTCAATATTATATATTTTGTCCCATAATGAGACAGAATATTAAAAAATAAAAACAATTATTGTCATATTTTGAGACTTGTAAGGCAAGTGTTTTTTAAGCACTAAGTATTAATCCTTTTGATTATTTCTTGCAATTTTTAATTGGTATTTTTTATTTCTATGCCGTATTCTTTTAATTTCCTGTACAATGTTGACCGAGGTATACCTAAAACTTCTGCTACCTTTGTTTTACTCTTAAATACCTTCAGACTTTCTTCAATCAGGTTTTTCTCTACTTCAACCAGTTTTGGCCATTGTTCCTTTGTCGCACCGTAATATTTATAGGAACTTTCCTTCAACAGGTATTCGGGCAAATCTTCCACCGTTATAACATCATCATCATCTAAAATCAGACTCTTTTCCAGAATATTCTCGAGCTCTCTTATATTACCCGGATAATCATAGTTTAAAAGCAATTTCATTGCAGTGGAAGCAATTTTTGGCTTTTCTCTCCCTAACCTTAAAGAAAGCTTATTCAAGAAGTAAGAAATATATAAAGGAAGGTCTTCTTTTCTCTCCTTTAAAGGAGGAATATCTATTTTTATAACATTTAATCGGTAAAACAAATCTTCCCTGAATTTTTTTTCCTTAACCATAGTCTCTAAATCCTTGTTGGTGGCAGCTATTACCCTTACATCCAGTTTTATTTTTTGAGTCCCTCCTACCCTTATAATCTCTTTATCCTGCAACACTCGCAGTAATTTTACCTGCAAAAGGTAAGGCATGTCACCTATCTCATCAAGGAAAATAGTACCTCCATCTGCCTGTTCAAAAAGCCCGGGTTTTCCTTTGGAAGAAGCTCCTGTGAATGCACCTGCTTCATACCCGAAAAGCTCGCTTTCTAAAAGGTTTTCAGGTATTGCCCCACAGTTTACGGCAACAAAGGGTTTATTTTTTCTCGAGCCTTTGTTGTGGATGTACTTAGCTATTACCTCTTTCCCCGTACCGCTTTCACCAGTTATCAATACATTTGAATTCACATTGGCAGCCTTCAAAGCAAGGAAAAAAGCCTTCTGCATTTTAGAATTTTTACCAACTATAGGTTCTTCACTCCCAATGAAACTTGAAAGCTGTAAGGAGAGCTTGTTAATCTTTTCTTCCGCCTTTATTAATTTTGCGTTCAAATGCTCTATCTCCGTAACATCCAAAAACACCGAAATTGCCCCTATTACCTCGTTTCCCTCCCTGTTTTTTATAGGCACAATATTGGAAATCACATACCTGTCATTTACCTTGGTTTTTACCCCCAACTTTTCCTTTCCCGTCTTTATAACATCTGTTATAGCAGAATTGGGTACTATATCTTTAACATACTTCCCGAGAATTTTTCTATTTTCAAGCCCGGTTATCCTTTCATTTGCTTCATTGACATACAAAACCCTTCCCTCTTTATCGGCAATAACTATACCCTCGTGAACATGGTTTAAAATTATCTCAATGTTTTCAATCATTTCGGAAAGAATTTTCATAATACACACCTACCTATTCCGTAATTCCCCTTACAAGATTTGCAAAAACCTTGGGCAAACCTTTTTCTTCAATAAGCCTTGCACTTTTTTCATAATCATAGGGAACCTTCATTATTTTAAAAATAAAGTCATCGCTATTAATTTCCATGTAAATCCACGTAGCATCCGGACAGAACCTCTTTTTTCCCATTTCTGGCTTCGGTTTTCCCACACTGCCCGGGTTTATTAAAAATTTTCCCTTTACATGTCTTATATAGGGAATATGAGTATGCCCGCAAAGAATTATATCAACATCGTTTTCCTCGAAGTATTTTTCAATCCTATCAGCGGAAACATCTTCGTAAAGGTATTCATTTATCCTTTCCGGGCTTCCGTGGACAGCAAGGATTTTTAAACCTTCCACCTCAATTTTCATCTGCCTTTTCAGAGTTTTCAAAAACTCCCGATTTTCAGGATTTATATTTTCAGAAGTCCACGAGAGGGATATTTCTCCCATCCTTGCTTCTTCTTCATTCTTATAATCGCAGCCGCAGACCATTTTCCTAAATCCCACCGCCTCATCGTAATTGCCTAAAATAGTAGTGATGTTATTTTCTCTTATAAGCTCTATTACCTCGTTAGGGCTTGCACCGTACCCTACCAGGTCCCCAAGACAAAGTATCTTATCAGGTTTAAATAGTTTAATATCTTCCAGAACGCCTTTTAACGCTTCATAATTAGAATGCACATCAGAAAAAACCGCAATTTTCATGATTACCCTCCTTTTTATTCCTTTAATTTTTAAAAATTCAAGGATATTTTAAAAAGCCGTCGAATATTTTAAAAACGGGAGGAAAATTTTATGGCTGCAAACAAAAATAAATTTTTTTTAACATCATTTATATTACTATTCTACCTTATATTTATCCTATTTTCCTGCCCTTTTATTTCTTTTTCTTTTCCTTCTTCTATGCCTTTGCAGGGTCCAAATGAACAAGAATTGTTAGAAGAAATTTTGTCCCTTGATTCTAAAATCCATGCATTAAAGGAAAAAATAAATTTTCTTAACCATCAAAAAGAAGAATTAAATAAAGCCCTTTTAAGAAATAAAAGGGAAATAAAAAATTTAGATAATGCCCTTAAAGAAAAAAGAAGGAAGCTATCTTCTTTTATTATTTTTGCTTATAAAGGAGGTTTTGGAACTTTTCTTGCTGTGCTTGCGGGTTCTGAAACCTTGGGTGAATTTCTTCGAAGGCTCGATAACATTATCTTTATAACCGAATACTATAATAGTGTGATAGACGAAATGAAAACCTTAATAGTCATAAAAAAGCAGGAGGAAGCAAAAATAATGGAAAATCAAAAAAGGATAACAAAATTAGAAGAGGAGACGAAAAATACCCTATTAGAATTGGAAAAAGCCAAAATAAAAAAGGAGTATGAACTCGCGAGGGCAAAAAAATTTCTAAAGGATCCCAAATTCCTTGAGGAACTGAGCAAAAACTGGCAGGTAATATTGCCCTCATTGGATTATCTATTAAAGAATTTGACAGCACTGCCTTGGACATCGATAAGCCCTGACAGGCTTCAGGTCAATTATTTTACGCTTACCGCAAAAGGGGAGTTTTTTGAAAAATCCCTGACGGAAAAGCTTCTTTCGGGAAGGGAAGAATTAAAAAGCGTTTTTTTCGCAATTACAAAGGAAGGAATTATAGTTTCTGAAAAGGATAAAAATGGTAATATAGTTTACTCCGTAACCTGTACAATGGAATTAACAAATGATGGTAAAATAAAATTCAATCCGGTCAAGCTTGAATTTAATGGCGTTACCCTTCCACCAGAAGTGATTAAAGACCTTTTAACAGGGTATGACTTATCCTTTACACCCCCTCCCCTTCCGTATGAATTGAAGATATCTTCTATTGAAACAGATGAAGGGAAATTGATTATGTACTTTAAAAAATAATTGTTTTTAATAACATTGTTATATCTATATATTATAATTTTTTATGCTATAATATAATAAAACAAAGTCAATTAATATAAATTTATTATTGTAATCAGAAGGATGATTATAATGAATTACGGTGTTACGTTTTTTTCTGCCTTTATGGGAGGGATTCTCGCATTTTTCTCCCCATGCATTGTACCTTTGCTTCCCGTTTACATCGGAATTTTGGCAGGAAGTGGTGCTGACAAAAAAGCAAATACGGTATTAAACTCCCTTTTCTTTATTATCGGTTTTTCCTTAATGTTTACTTTACTCGGGCTTTCCTTTACCGCTATAAGTAAGTTTTTTATTATCAATAAAATTATATTTTCCAGAATCGCAGGAATAATTGTTATACTCCTGGGTTTGAACTTACTTGATTTTTTAAGGATTAACTTTTTATTAAAAGAAAAAAGAAAATATATTAACTTCAAAACGATTTACCCCCTTACTTCCTTTTTGCTTGGGGTTTTTTTCTCAGCCGGCTGGACTCCATGTATCGGCCCAATCCTCTCTGCCATCTTGATTCTTGCGGGGTCAACCCGGGATATAAAGGCGGGTTCTTTGCTTTTGATTACCTTTTCCTTAGGCCTTGGCTTACCCTTTTTTATTTTTTCAATTCTTTTTAATGCATCAAAAAAAATTCAAGGAGTTTTTTCCAAGCTTGCACCTTACTCAAAGAAACTTGCAGGTATTTTGTTGATAATTATGGGCATGTTATTATTTTTTAATTTATTTTAGTTTGTTTTTTTTAAAAATTTTTAAGGGAGGTATTATAATTGAGAAAGACCGTAATTTTCGTTTTCGTAACCCTTTTACTGCTTTTTTCCTTAACCGGATGTGCCTCTAAAAGCAGTAAAGCTACTCCCTTCGAAAATAACCAAGCCCCTGATTTTGAACTGAAAGATATTAATGGTAACCCTGTAAGATTTTCTGACTATAAAGGTAAAACCATACTTTTAAACTTCTGGTCCATCAACTGTCCCTATTGTTTGAAAGAGTTAGTAGAGCTTCAAACCTTTTTTTCTGAAATCCCTTCAAATACCGTCCTAATAACTGTTAACTTAGACATGGAACAAGAAAAAGTAAAAACGTATCTGAAAGAAAAAGGTTATACATTCCCGGTGCTTTTTGACAACAGGGGAGAGATTATTAAAAAATACTTAATCAGAGGAATACCGCTAAATATCCTCATAGACTGCAACGGTATTATAAAAACCAGAATTGAGGGCGCTTTAACCAAAGATTATATAATAAAAATGATTAATTCCATTGAAGAAGGCATAAAAAAACCCGCCTGACCGTATTCTTGAGCCAGGCAGGTTGCCTTCTTTAATTTTTATTTTTTGGCTTACATAGAATTTCCGAAATCCAAGTTTCCATTATATTCGCGGCATGGGCGGGTTTTAATATGATAGCAGTATCGGCTCCCTCGCTCGTACCCCCTACCGCTATAATTTCCTCACCGTAAGGAATAAGCCCCGCATCCAAAGCCATTGTCGCTACTTCAACGCACACCTTTACTCCCTGGCCAAACATTCGCAAGGTATTTGCTATTATTTCCACAGGGTAAACCCCACCGAATTTTCTGCTTAAACCCCTTTCCGCTCCCGAAAGTACGTGGCTTGTTGTAAGCACCTTAACCCCCTTCTTTATTAATTCCTCCCTTAAATCCTCCGGGAATTCCATTTCGCCTGGAGCTTTATAACCGCAAGCATGAGTAACTATAACGATCTGGGCGTTTATCCCAGCTTCTACTAAAAGCTTTGCTGTTTTACCTTCATTCGAGGCAGCAACTACATATTTTATACCTCTCTCTTCCACAGCATTTTTAACTATTTCCACAGTCTTTTGTGTGTTTTGAGCACCGGGTTTTTCAAAATACATCTTCCCTTACCTCCCAATATCCATTTTTGTTATGATTATAGCTCAAACTTTTCGTGTAGGGCAAGTACCGCTTTTTTTACATCCTCTTCTTTAATAAGGCAGGAGATAGTAGTATGGGAATCGGAAGTCTGGAGGATATCTATATTTTCTTTTTTAAGGGCTTCAATAATGCTGAGCATAACCCCGGGAATGCCCATCATGCCCCCTCCAACAACAGTAACTTTAGCAAGGTTTTTCGTAACTTCAAAAGAAACTCCCAATTCCTTCAGGACCTCTGTAGCTTTTGAAACTACATCCTCAGCTAAGGTAAAAATTTTTACATCTGGAAATATGTTTATCATATCTATGCTTATGCCCTTTTGGGCTAAACTCTCAAATATTTTTGATTCTAATTCCTTGTCATTGCTGGGCACCTCTATTTTTAACTGGGCAATATGGGTGGTATGTGCAATACCGGTTACTACCTTTTCAGGCCCTAATTTTATAAGTGTCCCCTGGTTATCGGAAAAGGTAGACCTTACCCTTAGTGGAATATTATGCTGCATAGCAAGCTCTACCGCCCTTGGGTGTATTACTTTTGCCCCGTTGTATGCCATTTCCGTAACTTCCCTGTAATTTACCTCATCAAGCATTTTTGCATTATTTACAAGTTTTGGATCTGCCGTCATTATCCCCTCTACATCGGTAAATATCTCAACACATTCTGCCTTTAAAGCTGCCCCTAATGCTACCGCTGTAGTATCGCTTCCTCCTCTGCCAAGGGTTGTTATTTCTAAATCCTCGGTATAGCCCTGAAAGCCTGCGACAACAGGGATAATTCCTTCTTGTAATGCCTGAAGGATTTTTTCAGGTTTAATATCTAAAATTTTAGCATTCCCGAAATTATTATCCGTAATAATTCCCGCTTGAAAGCCAGTAAAAGCTTTTGCCTTATAACCTTTATCAGCAAAAAGAGCTGCCATGACCGATGCTGATATTATCTCGCCACAGGAAATAAGTAAATCCCTTTCCCTTGCCTCCATTTTTCTACCATTTAAAAGGGATAACAAGGTATCAGTCGCATAAGGGTCTCCCATCCTACCCATAGCCGATACCACTACCACCGTTTTATATCCCTCATTTATCTTATTAAGCACATGCTTTACAACCAATTCCCTTGCACTCGGAGTTGCTACCGAAGTGCCTCCAAACTTCTGAACAACAATTCTCATTATTCCCACCTCAAATTAAATTAAGCTTTATAAGACTTTCGGCAATCTGCACGGCATTATAAGCAGCGCCCTTCCTTAAGTTATCTGCGACAATCCAGAGGTTTAACCCACTCTCCACAGTAAAATCCTGTCTTATCCTTCCCACAAATACCTCATTTTTCCCGCTCACAAAATAGGGCATAGGGTACACTTTATTTGCCGGATCATCCTGAACTACAACCCCCTCTGCCTTGGAGAGAATTTCAATGGCTTCTTCCCTTGTAATCTTATTATAAAATTCCACATTTACGGATTCAGAATGGCAGTTTAAAACAGGCACCCTAACAGTGGTAGCACTGACTTCAATACTTTTATCCCCCATAATTTTTTTTGTCTCGTTGACCATCTTCCACTCTTCAAGGGAATAACCCGTTTCATCAAAAACATCTATATGGGGCAAAAGGTTAAAAGCTATTTGATGAGGATAAACCTTTGCTTCGGTTTGTCTTCCATTTAAAATATCTAAGGACTGAGTTTTTAATTCTTCAATAGCCTCTAATCCAGTACCCGACACAGCCTGATAGGTGGATACAACTACCCTTTTTATTTTCGCCCTGTCATGAAGGGGTTTTAATACAACTACCATTTGAATAGTCGAACAGTTGGGATTTGCTATCAAGCCTTTATGCCAGTAAAGGTCTTTTAAGTTTACCTCCGGCACGACGAGGGGCACATCCTCGTTTAATCTAAAGGCATTACTGTTGTCTATTACCACAGCTCCCCTTTTTACCGCTTCAGGTGCAAGTTTTAAGCTGATGTCCTTGCCTGCTGAGAATAAAGCTATGTCTATACCTTCAAAGTCGGAAGGCTGTGCTTCTTTTACCCTGTAAGGCTTTCCCTTGAATTCAATAGAAATACCTTCTGACCTTGATGAGGCAAGCAAAAGCAAATTGTTAACGGGAAAATCCCTTTCCTCCAATACTTTTAGCATTGTCCTGCCAACTGCGCCGGTAGCTCCGACAACAGCTACATTGTATTTTTTCATTTTTGATCCTCCTTTTGATGAATAGTGTTGCTCATCATGATATTTAAAAAGAATTTTAAAACATAATAACAATCATGTCAATAAATATAATATGAAAAATTTATTAAATTTGACTCAAAAAGAAATTGCCTTTTCTTCTATATTTTCTGCAAAAAATTCGTGATAAATTTTTAAAGCAGCATCCTTTGCAAAATTATTATTCATTAAAATTTTAAATGCATCCATGCTCCAGTACATTTCTTTATACTCATAATTTTTCAAAATATTTCTTACTTTCCTTTCAATGGATTTACTGAACCTACTTTCATTATTTAAAATTATGGAAATTTCACCTTCTTTTACTATAATTCCGGTAATATACTCCTTGGAGTTATCAAAACCCACAAGGGTGCCCTCCTCTTCGGAAAAGGTAGATTTTACGTAAAAGGGCAAATTAAACCTTTTTGCAAATTCAACAGCTTTCGGATGCATCACTCTTGCCCCACAAACAGCCATGTTTATCATCTCATCAAAGGAGATATTTTTTAAAAATTTAGCATACGGGCATATGGACGGGTCTATAACCGCAACACCGGGGACATCGGTGTAAATTTCAACTTTATCGGCATTAAGGTAGCCTCCTATTACAACAGCAGATATGTCGCTTCCTCCACGCCCTAAGGTGGTAATTTCAAAATCCTTTGTAATACCCTGAAATCCAGTTATTACCGGAATTTTCCCCTCTTTTAATAAACGTTTTATGTTATCGGTTTTCACATCTATTACCTCTGCATTGCCAAAATTGTCATCCGTTATTATGCCAGCCTGAAAACCTGTCAAAGCAACCGATTGATATCCTTCATTTTCAAGCATAGCAGCAATAATGACTGCAGAAATAATTTCTCCACATGAAAGTAATAGATCGGTATTTCTTAAGTTTACATTATTTGAATGCTGGTAGATTAGGTCCAGCAGAGTATCCGTTGCATAAGGGTCATTTCTTCTTCCCATAGCTGAAACCACTACTACCACATCATGCCCTTCTTTTTTTGCTTTTATTATTTTCTTTACTGCTTTTATTCTGTTTTCAAAGTTATTTAATGAAGAGCCTCCAAATTTTTGAACAATAAGTGCCATATTGGTACCTCCTTCTTGTAATATTTTAAGTTTATAATGTCTTTGTTTCATGGACATTTGTTTATATTGCAAAAACATGTTGGTATATTATATTCGACATAAATTTAAAATATCCTTTTTTTGAAATTATTTTGCTATTCTGATACTCGTGGATCAAATCTTCAATCAGCATCCATTTAATTATTTAAGAAGCAATCGAGTAGGAGGTAGGTAATTATTTTACCTACCGTCCTCTCACACCACCGTACGTACCGTTCGGTATACGGCGGTTCATCAGAATCTATTATGCCATCGAAAGTCTCTTTGTTAGACTTAAAAAGCCTTCCTTTTCAAGGTATTCGTTAGTTATGGAAGTTGCTAATATCTGGCTGTTGGATATCCTCCAATAGCCTTTTCTTGTATTGGCATACTCCCATGCTT
>Ga0207431_10138_pt1 | contig 14807 bp, 12 predicted proteins | sample YelNats1bottle14_FD_187546 | JGI IMG/M metagenome (GOLD analysis project Ga0207431, IMG submission 187546) | Hot spring thermophilic microbial communities from Obsidian Pool, Yellowstone National Park, USA - site 1 bottle 14 (SPAdes) (version 2) | ecosystem: Environmental > Aquatic > Thermal... | reverse complement strand
CTATTATGCTACATTAACCATAGCCTACGTGTTGGCCTTTTTTATATTTTCCTTTATTAAGATATTTACATTAATATTTGGGGAAGTAAATATTAGGTTTAATTTAGATAATATGCCTAATATTAAGAATTCATCTAATGAGTTTATAAAACTTGCATCTAACGAAAAAACTCTAATAGATGCTATTTTAAATTCACCTATTATAGGCCTTATTATAAAGGCTATATTATTTTTAATATTTATTTGGATTGTGGTCACAATTTTAAAAAGAATGCACATAAGTAGCAATTCTGATGATGAATTTGTTGAACTGAAAGAATCTATAAAGATTACTGAAGTAAAAAAGAAACAAAAAAAATATAATCTTGATGATAAGGTTGAATATATCAGATTTAAGTATTTTAAATTTTTAAAGAGCTTAAAGAAGAATAAGATTGATATACTCTCATCTGATACAAGCCTTGACATAAATAATAAGGCCAAAGGTTTATGGGATAATTTAGATGAAATAAGAAATATTTATATTAAAGCAAGGTATAATAATACTGGTATGGATAAGGAATTGGTGGATAAGATATTTAAAAAGTAAATATCTCTGTTTCCAAGTAAAAAAGTTCCACCTTGATTTAACAAGGTGGAACTTTTTTATTATTCAACTGTAACTGACTTTGCTAAGTTTCTTGGCTTATCTACATCACAGCCTCTTTCAACTGCTGTATAATATGATAGAAGTTGAAGAGGAATTACTGATAGAACTGGTGCAAGTAGTGGCAGTGTCTTTGGTATATAAACTGTTTGATCAACTACCTTTTCTATATCCTCATGTCCATCAAATGCAATTCCAAGTACCTTTGCACCTCTTGTCACAACTTCCTTAATATTGCTTACCATCTTTTCAAACAGGTCTTCTTGTGTCGCAAGTGCTATAACTGGAACTCCCTTATCAATTAGGGCTATTGGTCCATGCTTTAATTCACCTGCAGCATAAGCTTCAGCATGAATATATGATATTTCCTTTATCTTTAGTGCACCTTCTAGTGCTACTGCAAAGTCAAGTCCACGTCCTAGATAGAATATATCCTTATGTCCGTAATTCTTTGCAGCAAACTTTTGAATTTCTTCCTTTCTATTTAAAACTTCTTCTGCTTTTTCAGGAAGATTTAAAAGCTCATCTCTTATTACTCTATATTCTTCAACTGACATTTTTCCATTTAATCTTGCAAGATATAGTGCAACTATATAAATTGCAATTAGCTGGGTTACATAAGCCTTAGTTGAAGCAACTGCAATTTCTGGCCCTGCCCAAGTATATAGTATGTCATCTGCTTCTCTTGCAACTGAGCTTCCTACAACATTAGTTATAGCAATTACCCTTGCTCCTCTGTTCTTTGCTTCTCTTAATGCTGCTAGAGTATCTGCAGTCTCTCCTGATTGTGATATTACCATCATAAGTGTTCTTTCGTTTATAATTGGGTCTCTATATCTAAATTCTGAAGCAATATCAACTTCAACAGGAATTCTTGCAAGCTTTTCTATAACATACTTTCCAACAAGACCAGCATGGTACGCTGTACCACACGCTACTATATAAATCTTGTCTATATTCTTTAGGTCTTCTGCAGTAAGCTTAATGTCATCTAAAACTATATCATCAGAATCTGCAACTATTCTTCTTGTTAGAGTATCTCTTATTGCCTTTGGCTGTTCGTGGATTTCCTTTATCATGAAGTGTTCATATCCACCCTTTTCAGCAGCTTCTGCATCCCAAGTAACGTGGAATATTTCCTTATTTACTGGTAGACCTTCCTTAGTCATTATTTCAACCTTATCTTTAGTTAAAACAACTATTTCTTTATCATTTAATAGATATACATCTCTAGTATATGCAAGGATTGCTGGGATATCTGATGCAATGAAGTTTTCTCCTTCACCAAGACCTACTATAAGTGGGCTGTCCTTTCTAACAGCTACCATCTTATCTGGTTCGTGGCTACATACTACTCCTAGTGCATAGGAACCTTCTATTTTATCAAGTGCCTTCATTACAGCCTTTACTATATCCCCTTCATAGAAGTAGTCTATAAGGTGTGGCACAACCTCTGTATCTGTTTCTGACTTAAATTCATATCCTAGAGTTTGAAGCCATTCTCTAAGTTCAAGATAGTTTTCAATAATTCCATTGTGAACAACACTTATTGTCATATCCTTATTGTAATGTGGGTGTGAGTTTACATCTGATGGTTCTCCATGTGTTGCCCATCTTGTATGACCAATTCCAATTGTTCCTTGTATTGGGTTTTGATTTAGCTTTTCTTCAAGATTCTTAAGTCTTCCCTTGCACTTTTCAATGTTTATTCCATTTTCATTTATTATAGCAACTCCTGCTGAGTCATATCCTCTATATTCAAGTTTTGATAAACACTCTACTAAGAGTGGCGCCGCTTGTCTTTTACCAATATATCCTACTATTCCACACATATTGAGTCTCCTTCCCAATTAATTTAGTCTTTGACCTGGCCCCTTTGTCCCTAAAATCGCTTTTAGGTTTTGTCTGGCCGCTTTCGGTGGTCAGCCGCAGGGCATCCGCCGATTACTCGATAAACCCTGTCCTCGTCAACTTACCTTTGGTAAGTCCCGGCGCTTTATTGTTTAACTTTATTTTTAAATTAGCACAGCTCTCCCTTTTAATCACCTCCTTTAGAGATTTCAAAAACTGCCTCAAAAAGAGGCAGTTTACTTTTATTATACAAAAATTTATATCCTTGTAAAATATTATTTTATTAAATTAACAATTTATTTAAAGTTTACTTACTTCTTTCTTCAATTAACTTTGCTAATCTAGTTGCCATTTCATTTATCTCTTCTTGATTTTCACCCTCAAGCATAACTCTAACAAGTGGTTCTGTTCCTGATGGTCTAATCAAAACTCTTCCTCTTCCTTCTAACATCTTTTCTAATTTTTCTATTTCAGCAACTATAACCTCATCTTCAGTATATGCATATTTCTTTTCATTTGATACCTTTGCATTTACTAATACCTGTGGTAGCTCCTTCATAATTGAAGCAAGCTCTGACATCTTCTTACCGCTATTTTTAAGTGTTGCTACAATCTTAAGTGCAGTAATTAGTCCATCACCTGTTGTGTTATGGTCAAGGAAGATTATATGTCCTGATTGTTCTCCACCGATTTTGTAACCACCCTTTATCATCTCTTCAAGAACATATCTATCTCCAACTTTAGTTTTTACTGTCTTTATACCTTCTTTTTGACATGCAATATCAAGTCCCATATTGCTCATAACAGTAACAACAAGTGTATCCTTATCAAGTCTTCCCTGCTTTTTCATTTCACTTGCAAGTATTGTCATTATAAAATCTCCATTTATCACATTCCCTTTTTCATCAACAGCAAGACATCTGTCTGCATCTCCATCAAAGGCAAGACCTAAGTCGCAACCCATCTTTACTGTAAATTCCCTTAATTCATCCATATGAGTTGAACCACAGTTCTTATTTATATTTTTCCCATTTGGATTGTTGTGAATTACATACACTTCAGCACCAAGTTCTCTAAATACCTTTGGTGCTATGTAATAAGATGCTCCCTCTGCACAATCAAGTGCAATCTTCATTCCATCTAATCTTGTTCCAGCTACTTCCTTTAAAAACTCTATGTAAAATTCAGCTGCATCCTCTCTGTGTTCCCTAACACCCAAATCTTCACCTATTGGTGATGGTACCTCAGCTAGTCCATTTTTTATAACTTCTTCTATTCTATCCTCTACTTCATCTGGTAGTTTATATCCATCCTTGTTAAAGAACTTTATTCCATTATATTCAACTGGATTATGGGATGCTGATATTACAACTCCTACATCTGCCCCAAGCTTTCTTGTTAGGTATGCAACCGCTGGAGTTGGAACAACACCAACACATATTGCATGAGCACCTACTGACATTATTCCTGCAACAAGTGCACTCTCAAGCATATCCCCTGATATTCTTGTATCCTTACCAACTATTATAGTAGGCTTATGAGCTCCCTCTGTTAAAACATAAGCACCTGCTCTTCCTAATTTATATGCAAGTTCTGCAGTAAGTTCAGTATTTGCTATACCTCTTACTCCATCAGTTCCAAACATTCTTCCCATATTTATCCTCCCAACCTATATTAAATTCTAACCTTACTTATAATACCATACAATTAAATAATATTAAAGAGGAAAATCAAAAGCCCAGAAAAATGTACTATCAGATTGTTGCCAAACCTATCTGCGAGGTAAAATATGAAAAAGCCCCATGAAAGGATTTTATTAGGCTCTTTCATGAGCTTTAGCAATTCTTGGCTTTTTGACTTTGAAAAAGTCCGTAATTCGGCACAGGACGTGCCGAGCCGAGCGGCCATCAGGACGATGGCATCGCGAAGGTAGGACTTTTTCAAACAAAGAAAAGCTTATAATTGATTAGCGAAATGACCGAATGCCTAAGAAATCCTTCATGGGGCTAATCAATATATAACTTTTTTAACAGCCTGTGCTATGACATCTTAGTCATAGCACAGGCTATTGTAATTTATGCTTTAACATCTGTCTCCTTTGAAGCCTTTGCACTACTTAAAACCTTGTATGTCTCAACTATTAACTCTATCGCAAATATGAATAGTAAAATAGCTATAACAAATAATACATAGTTTTTAGCTTTAAAGAAGTTTATAGTTAAAAGTACAAGTGCTGTTAGTGTTACTGCAAACATAAATACCATTGGAATTATTGTCATTATATTCTTCTTATTGTTTCTTGCAAGCCAAGCAGTTACAGCAAGAAGTGCAAGGGCTGATAGTAATTGATTTGCTGTACCGAATATTGGCCATATCTTTTGGTAACCGAACATTAATAACAATGCTGAGAATAAAACTGTCAATAGTGTTGAAACATACATGTTATTAAGTTTAGAATCTTTACCAAATACTGTTTCTACATATTCTTGGAAGATGTATCTACCAAGTCTTGTTGCTGTATCTAAGCTTGTTAATGCAAATGCTGTAAATGCAAGTATTATAAATACTTTACCAACTTCAAAAGGTATTCCTATCTTAGTCATAAATGTTGCAACACCTGATGCAAAAATAACTGCTGGTGCTCCCTCTGCCTTTGCAACATAGGCAACGGAAATAAGTGCAATTATTGCAAGGAAGCCCTCTATTAACATTGCACCATAGCCTACAAGCTTTGCATCATCTTCTTTATCTATTTGCTTTGCAGATGTTCCCGAACTTACAAGTGAGTGGAAACCTGAAATTGCACCACAAGCAACTGTAACAAAAAGTATTGGGAATAGATATTGAACACCTGCCTTTGTAGTTATAGTAAATCCCTTAAATGCCTCAAGTTGAAGGCTTGGTCTCATAACAAGTATTCCTAAAAATCCGCCAATTAACATTGCATAAAGTAAGAATGAATTTAGATAATCCCTTGGTTGAAGAAGTAGCCATACTGGAAGTGTTGATGCTAAGAAAATGTATACTAAAAGTACTACATACCAAGCCTTTTTTGATAAAGCTATAAATGGGAATTTATAACCAATATATATTGCAAGGAATAAGAAAATTACACCTATAACTGTTGATATAGTTAAGTTATACCCCTTTCTATAAACTAAAAAACCAAATGCAATTGCTAAAAATATAAATAATACTGAAGCTGTACCTGCTGCAGGTCCTGCTTGGAATCCTTGAACCTCTGGATTATATGCAAAGGCTGATGCAACTATATCTGTAAATGCAGCAACAACAAGTATTAAAGTAAGCCAAGCAAATGTATTAAACAGCTTCTTTCCCTTTTTACCTACATTTACTTCAATTATTTCACCTATTGACTTACCTCCGTGTCTAATTGATGCAAGAAGTGAGCCAAAATCGTGAACTGCACCAAAGAAAATACTTCCTATTACAATCCATAAAAATACTGGAAGCCATCCAAAGATTGCTGCTTGAATTGGACCTGCAATTGGGCCTGCACCTGCAATCGAAGCAAAGTGGTGTCCTAAAAGTACCTTAGAATTGGTTGGAACATAGTCTACATTGTCAAAATTTGTGTGGGATGGTGTTGGTCTCTTTGGGTCAATTCCCCACTCCTTTGCAAGATAGGCACCGTAAGTCACATAAGCTACAAGAAAAACTATGATGCCAATAAAGATAAGCCATAAAGAACTCATAAAAAAACCCCCTTTTTTTATTTTAAGGTGTAATTTGATACACCTTTTTAACCCTTTTACCCTCCCTATTGCATATAATATCTTGTCCATTTAAACCTACTGCCAATAATCTTGTGTCAAACCAACCTTTAAGTCCAAATAAAAAGGTCTTGGAATTTCTAAATTTCCTAATTATGACCTTTGTCCCCTCATCTATTGAATCATATAATATAATTCCATTAATATATGTTGACATATGATTTTTCTTAGGACTTACATAAAAATCTGCTGCATCCTTTAAAAAATTACAAAACTCCTTAACTTTGCTATCATCTAAACAAGAATAGTGTTTTATAAATATGTACTCATTATTTTCATAACTATCTATTATATCATTATTAGTTAAAAATGTTCTAACATTTAAACTGTAGTGTTTGGCAACCATATCCAATTGTATTCCTAAAACTTCTTTTTGAAATTCTATATCAAAATATCTTTCAAATTTTTTACTCAAAGAATTTAAATACTTTTGCTTATCCAAAAAAATCCCCCCTACCATTTATATATTAACTTCTACGCTAAAATATGATCTCCTTCTTTATAATTAATTTTATATAAAAAATTAACATTTTTATTTTTTATAAATTCATTTTTCACACCATTTATATAAAAAATGAGGCTGCTTTTTGCAGCCTCATTTTTATCTTCCAAACTCTGCTCCTCTTTCAAGAGCCTTTTTATTTAATTCATAGAATTGTTCTTTTCCGTGTTCCTTTAGAGCCTTAAGAAGTGATTCAATCTTAACAATCTTTGTCTTTTCAACAAGTGCTCCAAGTAGAACCATGTTTGCAATCTTCTTTGAACCAACCTCTTCAGCTATTCTTTGTGCTGGTATCTTTATTATTTCTATATCTGTTCTTTCAGGTTCTCTGTTTACAAGGTCACTGTCTATTATTAATAATCCACCCTTCACAACGTGACTTTCGAATTTATCAAGTGATGGTCTGTTCATTACAACTACTGTTGTTGCATCTACAACTAGTGGTGAACCAATTGGTTCATCTGAAAGTATAACTGAACAGTTTGAAGTACCTCCACGCATTTCTGGTCCATATGATGGGAACCAAGAAACATTTAGGTTTTCTTCAAGTCCTGCATATGCTAGGAACTTACCCATTGAAAGAATTCCTTGTCCTCCAAATCCAGCAAATATAATTTCTTGATTTGCCATATTACTTCACCTCCCCTGTAGTTGCATCCTTCTTTACTCCAAGTGGATAGTATGGAATCATATTGTCTCTTAGCCACTTAACTGATTCATTTGGTGATAATCCCCAGTTTGTAGGACATATCGATAATACTTCTACAAGGGAGAATCCTAAACCTTGAAGTTGTACTTCAAATGCCTTCTTAATCGCTTTCTTAGCCTTTATTATATTTGGAACACTATCAACTGATACTCTTTCAACATACACAGCACCATCTAATGTTGAAATCATTTCTGATACTCTAATTGGATATCCTGCTGTCTTTACATCTCTTCCATATGGTGAAGTTTCAGTAACTTGACCTGGAAGTGTAGTAGGTGCCATTTGTCCACCAGTCATACCATAAATTGCATTGTTAACAAATATTGTTGTTATCTTTTCTCCCCTTGCAGCTGCGTGAACAATTTCAGCTGTACCTATAGCCGCAAGATCTCCATCTCCTTGGTATGTAAATACAACACTGTCTGGTACTGCTCTTTTAATTCCAGTTGCAACTGCTGGTGCTCTTCCGTGTGCAGCTTCATACATATCACATGCAAAATAATCGTATGCAAGAACTGAACATCCAACAGGTGCAACACCTATTGTCTTATCAAGTATTCCAAGCTCATCTATAACTTCTGCAACTAGTCTATGGATAACACCATGTGTACATCCTGGACAATAGTGAGTTGGCACATCAAGTAGTGCCTTTGGTCTATCAAATACTACTGCCATTATTTAGCACCTCCTACAATTCCCTTTATCTTATTTGCTATTTCAGCTGGAGTTGGAACCATACCTCCGCTTCTTCCATAGAAATGAACTGGCTTTCTTCCATTTACAGCAAGTTGTACGTCCTCTAGCATTTGTCCACAGCTCATCTCAACTGAAATAAATCCATGCTTAGTCTTATCTATAACCTTTTCAAAGGCTTCAACAGGATATGGCCATAGAGTAATTGGTCTAATTAAACCAACATTTATGCCTTCCTTCTTAAGCATCTTTATAGCATTCTTACAAATTCTTGATAGAGTACCATATGATACTATAACAAGGTCCATTTCTTCATCACAATTGTAAAGTTCATATCTTACTTCATTCTTTTCAATCTCTCTATATTTTTCTTGAAGTTTGTTGTTATGTGCTTCAAGTTCTTCTGGCTTTAGGAAAAGTGAATTTATTACATTATGTTTTTCTCTTCCTCTTAATCCATTTGCTGCCCAAGTCTTTTCAGGAAGTTCCTTTTTTGGTCTTTCCTTAAATTCAACTGGTTCCATCATTTGTCCAAGCATACCGTCTCCCATAACCATAACTGGGTTTCTATACTTATCTGCAACGTCGAAGGCATCTTGAACAAGGTCAACCATTTCCTGAACTGAGGCTGGAGCAAACACTACTAATCTGTAGTCTCCATGTCCGCCTCCCTTTGTTGCTTGGAAGTAGTCTGATTGTGCTGGCTGAATACCTCCAAGTCCTGGACCTCCACGCACTATGTTTATAATTACGCATGGAAGCTCTGCACCTGCTATGTATGATATTCCCTCTGCCTTTAAGCTTATACCAGGGCTTGATGAAGAAGTCATTACTCTAACTCCTGCACCTGCAGCACCATAAACCATGTTTATTGCTGCTACTTCACTTTCTGCTTGTAGGAAAACTCTTCCTACCTTTGGCATTCTTCTTGACATATAAGCTGCAACTTCAGTTTGAGGTGTTATAGGATATCCAAAGAAACATTGGCATCCTGCGTGAATGGCAGCTTCACCTATTGCTTCATTTCCCTTCATTAAAACCTTTTGAGCCATCTAAGCTTACCTCCTTAATCCCTTTATTTTTCAACCTTTATAACAACATCAGGACATATTCTTGCACATGAAGCACAAGCAATACATTTTTGCATATTATCACCCTTTACAGTTGCTGGGTGATAACCCTTTGTGTTTAGCTTTTCATCAAATTCAATTATTTTTACAGGGCAAACTTCGATACAAAGTCCACAGCCTTTGCATCTTTCTTCTCTAAAAGTTACCTTTCCCATATTCTACCTCCTAAAAATTTATTATTTATTCATCAAGATACTTTCTCCATGGTGGGAGCATAAATATCTTGATTGGGAAAATCTCGTTTTGTATTTTATCCTTTATCTCATTAGTTAAATCTTCCCTTACAGCTGTAAATTTTATTGGTATATTTGTCCTTCTTGAAACTTCCTCAACAATCCTTTGACCATTTAATATGTCATCTACAGTTGTTTCATAGGATAAGTTTGAATTGTTTACTAAATACTTCACCTTTAATCTAGATGCTGACTCTATATCTTTTATATACTCTAAAATACCTTCAACATCCTTTGTAAATGGCCTTGTTGTATTTATTACGAAATACATATCATAGTCTTCCATTTTAAAGTATTTGTTATATTGACCAAGGGCAACAGCCCCTTGGTCATCTCCACCAACATCAAGAACTACATCATAGCTTTTGTCATTAAATACAGATAATGTTTCAAGTGGAATTGTTCCAAGTTCTGCATTTGCCATCTCTTTAGGTGTTGCTATAACCCTAATTCCTAAGCTTTCAAGGTATTCCTTTTCATCTCTTGTACAAAAGTATGGATTTACTATATCAAGGTCTGCTATACAAACCTTTTTACCTTCATTTCTAAGCTTTACAGCATAGTTTATTGAAATTTCGGTTTTGCCGCTTCCAAAATGTCCTGTAAAAATTCTAATTCTTGATTCCATATAATCACATCCTATTTATATTCCTTAGCTACTTCTTCTCCCTTTAAAACTCTAAGTCCACCTTCTGCAAGGGCTAACATTTCATCCTCACCTGGATATACAACAACAGGTGCAATGAAGCTTATTCTTTCCTTTATCCAGCTTATATACTCTTCCCCGTATGCAAGCCCTCCAGTTAATATGATAGCATCTACTTCACCCTTTAAAACTGCTGCACAGCTTCCTATTTCCTTTGCTACTTGGTAAGCCATAGCCTTGTATATAAGTTCTGCTTGCTTGTTTCCTTCATCCATCATCTTCTTAACTTCTCTACCATCATTTGTCCCAAGATATGCAACAAGTCCGCCTTTGCCTGTAATCTTCTTCTTTATTTCATCTTGAGTATATTTACCTGAGAAACACATCTTAACAAGGTCTCCTACTGGGAGTCCACCTGATCTTTCTGGTGAGAAGGGTCCTTCACCGTCAAGTGCGTTGTTTACATCAACAACTCTTCCTTTTTTATGGGCACCTACAGAAATTCCTCCACCCATATGAGCAACTATAAGATTTAAATCTTCGTATCTTACTCCCTTTTCCTTTGCATATCTTTTTGCAACAGCCTTTTGATTTAAGGCATGGAATATACTCTTTCTTTCTATTTCAGGCATTCCTGAAATTCGTGCAACATCATGCATTTCATCAACTACAACAGGGTCAACTATAAAGGAAGGTATGTTATACTTCTTTGCAATCTCATATGCTATTACTCCACCTAAGTTAGAAGCATGCTGTCCTTGAACACCTATTTTTAAATCTTCAAGCATTTTTTCATTTACTGCATATGTACCGCCCTCAATTGGTTTTAAAAGTCCTCCACGTCCAACAACAGCATTTAATGTACTTAGATCTATTCCCTTTTCTTCAACAGCCTTTATGATAACATTCTTTCTAAATTCATATTGATCAAATATTGTTGAATAGGGTGCTAATTCTTCTGCTGAATGTCTTAGTGTTTCAACAAATACAGGGTTTAAATCATCATATACTGCTATTTTTGTAGATGTTGAACCAGGGTTTATTATTAGCATTCTAAACATGGTACATCCTCCTTTTAATTATAGGCATGCAACAAGACAAGCAAGAGCAATTGAATATAGTTTACTTTCATTGCTGTCAGCTCTTGAAGTTAATATTACTGGTGCTGCTGCCCCAACTAGTATTCCTCCATTCTTAGCATTTGCTGTATATGTTAAAGTCTTATACATAACATTACCTGTTTCAATGTTTGGAACAAGTATTATATCTGCATGACCTGCAACTGGACTCTTTATTCCCTTATGCTTTGCAGCCTCCTCTGATAGAGCATTATCTATTGCAAGTGGTCCATCAACTATACATCCCTTTATTTGTCCTCTATCATTCATCTTTGAAAGAGCCGCTGCATCAAGTGTTGGTTGCATATCTGGATTTACAACTTCAACTGCACATACAGGTGCAACCTTTGGAACTTCTATTCCAATAGCATGAGCAACCTTTACAGCATTTTCAAGTATTTGCTTTTTAGTATTTAAATCTGGTGCTATATTCATTGCAGCATCTGTAACAAGTAGAATTCTTTGAAGTGCTGGAACTTCAAACACAGCAACGTGTGATAGTACTCTTCCTGTTCTTAATCCCTTTTCCTTATCTAGAACTGCTCTTAAGAAGGTTGCTGTATCTATAAGTCCCTTCATTAGCATATCTGCCTTCTTAGTTGATACAAGCTCAACAGCCTTCATAGCAGCCTTTGCATTATCCTTTTCGTCAATTACTTCAAAGTCATCTAGGTTAATTCCTAATGTATTTGCTATCTCTTGAATTTTTTCCTTATCTCCAACTAAAACTGCATCAGCAAGACCCATGTTTTTAGCATCTCTTACTGCCTCTAAAACTGGTTCATCTTGTGCTACTGCAACTGCAATCTTCTTTCTCTCTCCACACTTAACTTTGTTTAAAATTTCTTCAAATGTTCTAATCATATTTTCACCTCTTCCTCATATATTTTAGCCTTTTCTTCACCAATTAAGACTCTGTAAGCTCCTTCAGCTAGTGCCTGCATTTCATCTTCTCCAGGCACTACAACAACTTCCGCAATAAACTTAACCATATCTGTTACATAGTTTACAAGTCTTTCTGAATATGCAAGGCCTCCAGTTAAAATTATTCTATCAACATCCCCAAACAACACCGTACTAACCGCACCTATTTCCTTACCAATTTGATAGCACATAGCCTCAAATATTAGTTTTGCCTTTTGGTCTCCATTTTTAATCATTTCCTCTACAACTCTTGCATCATTTGTGCCTAAATATCCAACAAGTCCTGCTTGACCTACCATCTTCTTCTTTAATTCTTTATAGGTATATTTGCCTGAAAAGGCAAGCCTTACTAAATCTCCTACAGGCACCTGTCCGCACCTTTCTGGTGAAAATGGTCCACTCTCATTTGCATTATTCACATCAACTATTCTACCCTTCTTTAAAGGAGCAACCGAAATACCCCCGCCTAAATGTGCAACTATGAAATTACAATCATCTAATTTTTTACCAAGCTGCTTAGCCACCCTTCTTGAAACAGCCTTAATGTTTAGTGCATGCACAAGTGATCTTCTTTGTATCTCTGGTATACCTGAGATTCTAGCTATATCTTCAAATTCATCAACAGCAACAGGGTCAACAATATAAGCCTCTTTTCCTATTTCATCTGCTATAGACTTTGCTATTATTCCCCCTAAATTTGAAGCATGCTCTCCTTGATATCCTATTTTTAAATCTTCAATCATCATATCCGTAACTTTATATGTACCTGATGGCATTGGTCTTAAAAGTCCACCACGTCCCACAATACAATCAAATTCTCTTATATCTATACCCTCTTGATTTAAATATGTAATAATTTGTTGTTTTCTAAATTCAAACTGGTCTGCAATCCTTTCATATTTTGCAAGTTCTGTTGCATCATGAGTAATATTTGTCTGTTTAACCTTCACATCCTTTTCAAAAACTGCAATTTTTGTTGATGTTGACCCTGGATTTATTGCAAGAATTAGTCCCCTCATAAAATCTCCACCCCTATGAATAAATATGTTCTTTAATTTTCTAAAAAATTTCTCTATTCTTATTTTAATGTATAATGGTGCTAAAATGCAACAAAAATATTTATGAATTATTATGTTTTTTTAATAATTTGCATATCATTTTTCATTCTATTGGTGCATATTTTTGCATTATTTTCTCTGCTGTTTTAATTCCATCAACAGCCGCAGACATTATTCCTCCGGCATAACCTGCACCTTCGCCAGATGGATAAAGCCCCTTTATTGTACTAGATTCGAAGGTTTCTGTTCTTATTATTCTAACTGGTGCTGAAGTTCTTGTTTCAATTCCTGTTAAAACTGCATCATAACTTGCAAAACCTTTAATTTTCCTATCAAAATCTATCAAGGCTTCCTTTAAGACATTTATAACATAGCTTGGTAAACAATCCTTTAGGTTGGCAAAGTTGTATCCTCTTGTGTAGCTTGGTTTTACCTTTCCTATTTTTTTTGATACTTCATCCTTTAAAAAGTCTCCAACAAGCTGAACAGGTGCAATATACCCTCCACCACCTACTCTATAGGCAAGTTCTTCATAGTGTCTTTGAAACTCCATACCTGCAAGGGGATGAGAACTTGCAAAATCCTCTGAACCTACTCCAACAACTATAGCACTATTGGCATTTTCTCTATCCCTTTTATATTCACTCATTCCATTGGTAACAAGCCTATTTTCTTCTGAAGCTGCAGCAACAACTAATCCTCCAGGGCACATACAGAAACTATAGCACGGCCTTCCATAGTTTTTGCTTGTATAGGTTAATCGGTAGTCTGCTGCTTTTAGTTTTGGATGATTTGAAAACTTACCGTATTGGTTCTCATCTATCATGCTTTGAAGATGTTCTATTCTAACCCCTATTGCAAATGGCTTTTGTTCAAATTCTACTCCTCTTTTTAAAAGCATCTCATATGTATCCCTTGCACTATGCCCTATGGCAAATACTACAACATCAGAATATATTTCATATTCATTGTTGACGACTACTCCCTTTATACTGCCATCCTTTACAATAATATCAGTAACCTTTGAGTCAAACTTTACCTCTCCTCCAAGTGATTTAATCTTTTCTCTTATATTCTTTACGACAGTTTGAAGTATATCTGTACCAATATGGGGTTTTCCTGAGTACATTATCTCCTTTGGTGCACCAGCCTCTACAAACTCCTCAAGCACATAGGTTATTCTTGTATCCTTTATTCTTGTTGTTAACTTTCCATCTGAAAAGGTTCCTGCTCCACCTTCACCAAACTGTACATTACTTTCTAAATTTAACTCTCCAGTATTCCAAAACTTTTGTATATCTTTGGTTCTTTTTTCAACACATGAACCTCTTTCCAATATAAGAGGTTTATAACCGTTTTTTGCCAAAATAAGACCGGCAAATAACCCTGCCGGCCCTGTCCCAACTATTATTGGTCTTTTTTCTAATTTTTCACTTCCATATTCAAAAATTTCATCAATCATAGTCTCATCAAGCAAAACATCTTTACTATTTGCTCTTGCTA
>Ga0207431_10137_pt1 | contig 14851 bp, 12 predicted proteins | sample YelNats1bottle14_FD_187546 | JGI IMG/M metagenome (GOLD analysis project Ga0207431, IMG submission 187546) | Hot spring thermophilic microbial communities from Obsidian Pool, Yellowstone National Park, USA - site 1 bottle 14 (SPAdes) (version 2) | ecosystem: Environmental > Aquatic > Thermal... | reverse complement strand
GGAGACCACATCAACATGGAAGTTGAACTAATCACTCCAATCGCTATGGAAGAAGGATTAAGATTCGCTATCCGTGAAGGTGGAAGAACTGTTGGTGCTGGTGTTGTTGCTAAGATTTTTGAATAATAAAACTGGGAGCTTAGGGTTATCCTGAGCTTCCTATTTTCTTTTAAAATAGATTTATTAAGTTGTATTGTCTTCTTGACATAATACTGTATTTGTGTTAAATTAAAATAGAATGCTTAAAAATAGTAGGGTAGCACTTTTCTCAACTAGGAGGTGTAGAAGGTGAGAGTTAAGATTACATTAGCTTGTACAGAATGTAAGCAAAGAAATTATCACACAACAAAAAATAAGAAGAATGACCCAGATAGAATAGAACTTAACAAGTACTGCAAATTCTGCAAAAAGCACACACTTCACAAGGAAACAAAGTAATTTTGTTTAAGGATGTGAATTTTATGGCAGCTAAAACAAATGGGGTAGTATCTTATTTTAAAGATATAAAGGCCGAATTCAAAAAGATTACATGGCCTACTTGGAATGATGTTAAAGAATCAACAATTAAGACACTTGTGGTTATGTTGTTCTTTACATTAGTAATAACTGTATATGATTCAGTTTTTAGTAACATACTAAAAGGTGTCCTCAATTATTTTAAGTAAAAAAGGAGGGAGGGACTAGTTAAAGTTAGTCCCTTAAGATATGGTAGAAAAAGCAAGATGGTATGTTGTACACACATATTCAGGTTATGAGAATAAGGTTAAAGCAAATCTTGAAAAGACAATAGAAAACAGAGGATTGCATCACCTTATACACGATATTCAAATACCGTTAGAGGATGTTGTAGAAACAAAGAATGACAAAACAAGAGTAGTACAAAGAAAGAGATTTCCTGGATATGTACTGGTAAAAATGATAATGACAGATGAGTCATGGTATGTAGTTAGAAATACAAGGGGTGTTACAGGATTTGTTGGGCCAGGTTCTAAGCCAGTTCCTTTAACTGATGAGGAAGTTGAGGCAATGGGAATAGTTGAACCTGTGCAATTAATTGATGTTGAAGTTGGAGAAAATGTAAGAATAACTACTGGTCCTCTTGAAAGCTATATTGCTCAAATCCAGGAAATAAACTATGAAAAGAAAAAGATAAAAGCTCTGGTTAATATGTTCGGTAGGGAAACACCAGTCGAACTAGAATTTAACCAGATTGAAAAGATATGATTTCTTATTTTAAGGAGGTGTACAGACAATGGCAAAGAAAGTAGTAGGTATGGTAAAACTTCAATTACCTGCAGGTAAGGCTACTCCAGCGCCACCAGTAGGTCCAGCACTAGGTCAACACGGTGTTAACATCATGGGATTCTGTAAGGAATTCAATGCTAAGACTGCAAACCAAGCAGGTCTTATAATCCCAGTTGTTATCACAATTTATCAAGACAGATCATTCAGCTTTATATTAAAGACTCCTCCAGCAGCAGTTCTATTAAAGAAGGCAGCTGGAATTGAATCAGGTTCAGCAGTACCAAATAAGCAAAAAGTTGGTAAGGTTTCAATGGCTAAGGTTAGAGAAATAGCTGAACTTAAAATGCCAGACCTAAATGCAGGTTCACTTGAAGCAGCTATAAGCATGATCAAGGGAACAGCAAGAAGTATGGGAATTGAAATAGTAGAGTAATTTCCTGCTTGAAAGTGGGAGGTTATTACCGCTAATACCACATAAGGAGGGTTAAGAAATGAAAAGAGGAAAGAATTATTTAGAAAGCGCAAAGCTAGTAGATAGAAGTGTTTTATACACTCCAAGAGAAGCTCTTGATTTAGCTATTCAAACAGCAAAGGCAAAATTTGATGAAACTATAGAAGTACACGTAAGACTTGGTGTAGATCCAAGACATGCAGATCAACAAGTTAGAGGAGCAGTTGTTCTTCCACATGGAACAGGTAAGACTGTTAAGGTTTTAGTGTTTGCAAAGGGAGAAAAGGCTAAGGAAGCAGAAGCAGCAGGAGCTGACTATGTAGGTGCTGAAGAACTAGTTGACAAGATTCAAAAGGAAAACTGGTTTGATTATGATGTAGTTGTTGCAACTCCAGACATGATGGGTGTTGTAGGTAGATTAGGTAAGATTCTTGGTCCAAAGGGACTTATGCCAAACCCAAAATCAGGTACAGTTACATTTGATGTTGCTAAAGCAATAGCAGAAATTAAGGCTGGTAAGGTTGAATATAGAGTTGACAAGACTGCTATAGTACACGTTCCAATTGGTAAGAAATCATTTGGAACTGATAAGCTACTAGATAACTTCCATACTCTAATGGAAGCTATTATAAAGGCTAAGCCAGCAGCAGCAAAGGGACAATACATCAAGAGTGTTACAGTTTCAAGCACAATGGGTCCTGGAATAAAGATTAACCCAGCAAAGACTCTTGAATAATATATTGACATGCTGCTAGGATTTTGATATAATAATATAGTCGAACTGAATATGAAAAAAACGCCGTAGACAGTAGGTGCCATTAGGCATAACGGGTAACCAACCTACCGAGGTTTTAGATATGATATTTAGGCCTCTCTATGTCTACGGGAGGCCTTTTGTGTTGTGCAAAAGGCCTATATAAAAGACAAGGAGGTGTAAACGGTGGGCAACAGAGAAATTAAAGAAGCTAAAGTTAGAGAGCTTGCAGAAAAGTTCCAAAAGGCCCAAGCTGCTATTTTGACATCATATATAGGTATTACAGTTGAGCAAGATACAGAGCTTCGTAAGAAGATGAGAGAAGCGGGCGTTGAATACAAAGTTGTAAAGAACACACTAGCTCTAAGAGCAGCTAAAGAAGCAGGTATTGAAGGTCTAGATCAATATTTTGAAGGACCAGTTGCTATAGCATTTGGATATGATGATCCAACTGCTCCAGCAAGAATACTTGCGAACTTTGCTGAAAACAATAAAGCTATTCAATTAAAAGCAGGTGTTGTTCAAGGAGAAGTATACGACACTGCTAAGGTTATTGAACTATCAAAGGTTCCACCAAGAGAAGTACTTATTGCAAAATTCCTTGGAAGCATCAAATCACCATTATCAAGCCTTGTTTATGTGCTTGATGCTATTAGAAAACAAAAAGAAGAAGCAAATGCATAATTATTAAAAATTAGTGGAGGTGTTTAAAAATGACAATTCAAGAAATCATTCAAGCTATAGAAAATATGACTGTTCTTGAACTAAATGAATTAGTAAAGGCATGCGAAGAAAAGTTTGGTGTTAGCGCAGCAGCTCCAGTTGCAGTAGCAGGAGCAGCAGCTGCAGCAGCTCCAGCAGCTGAAGAAAAGACTGAATTCGATGTAATCCTAGCAAATGCTGGTGCTGAAAAGGTTAAGGTAATCAAGGTTGTAAGAGAATTAACAGGACTAGGATTAAAGGAAGCTAAGGATCTAGTTGACAATGCTCCAAAGACATTAAAGGAAGGCGTAAGCAAGGAAGAAGCAGAACAAATCAAGGCAAAGCTTGCTGAAGTTGGAGCAACTGTTGAAATAAAGTAATTTAAATAGAGAAAAAAGTGCTGCATTGCAGCACTTTTTTTTATCCATTTTTAGATATATGTTCTTGACGAGGAAAAAATGTTATGATATTATAATAAAATGCATGAATAATGGGATTTCTATGCAAATATATATTTATATTTTGTATATAATTTATAAATTATGTAAAAAATATATAGATAGCTGATAATAATTTTATTTATCTGTATATAAACTGTCAACTGTTATTTATCAATACATAAGGGGTGAGATTTTAATGGTACATCCTGAAAACAACATCGTACATCCAGTTCAAGTCGGTAGAAGAACTAGGATGAGCTTCTCTAAAATCAAAGAAGTAATCGACATGCCAAACCTTATCGAGGTACAACTCAATTCATATCAATGGTTCTTAGATGAAGGGTTAAAGGAAGTATTTGAGGATGTTAACCCAATTACAGACTACACAGGAAATTTAGTTTTGGAGTTCATAGACTACAAATTGGATTATGACAATATAAAATATACTGTTGAAGAATGCAAGGAGAGAGATGCTACATATGCAGCTCCTTTGAAGGTAAAGGTTAGGCTTGTAAATAAAGAAACAGGCGAGGTTAAAGATCAAGAGGTATTCATGGGTGATTTTCCATTAATGACAGAACAAGGTACTTTCGTCATTAATGGAGCAGAGAGAGTTATAGTAAGCCAGTTGGTTAGATCACCTGGTGCTTACTATGCTGAAACTATAGATAAGTCAGGAAAAAGACTCTATTCTTCAACAATAATACCAAATAGAGGTGCATGGATAGAGTACGAAACAGATTCAAATGACATTATTTATGTTAGAATAGATAAAACTAGAAAGTTACCTTTAACAGTATTTATTAGGGCTCTTGGTTTAGGTTTAGATAATGAAATAATTCAATTCTTTGGAGAAGATGAGCATTTAAGGGCAACTATTGAAAAGGATAGTACAAAGTCAACCGAAGAAGGTCTAATTGAAATATATAAGAGATTAAGACCAGGTGAACCACCAACTGTTGAAAGTGCAACTTCACTATTAGAAGGATTATTCTTTGATCCAAAGAGATATGATCTATCAAGAGTTGGTAGATATAAATTTAATAAAAAATTAGCACTTGCAATGAGAATTAATGGTCAAGTTGCTGCCGATACCATTGCTCACCCTGAAACAGGAGAAATACTTGTTGAAGAAGGACAAAAGATATCAAGAGAAACTGCATGGGCTATTCAAAATGCAGGTATAAATGTTGTTGATGTTCTTGTTGAAGGGAAGAGAGTTAGGGTAATAGGCAATAACTTTGTAGACATTCATAGCCTAAACCTTCCATACGACTTAAGTGATTTAAATATAAGGGAATTTGTTCATTATCCAACACTTAAGGCAATATTAGATGAGTATCAAGACGAAGAGGATATAAAGGATGCAATAAGACAAAATATACATCAATTAATTCCAAAACATATAATAAAGGACGATATATTTGCAACAATCAGTTACTGCCTAAATCTATCCTTTGGTATAGGATATATTGATGATATTGACCATCTTGGAAACAGAAGATTAAGAGCGGTTGGAGAACTACTTCAAAACCAATTTAGAATTGGTTTATCTAGAATGGAAAGAGTAATTAAAGAAAGAATGACAATTCAGGATCTAGATGTAGTGACTCCACAACAATTAATTAATATAAGACCTGTTGCAGCAGCTATTAAAGAGTTCTTTGGTAGCTCACAGCTTTCACAATTTATGGACCAAACAAACCCACTGTCAGAACTTACACATAAAAGAAGACTTTCTGCATTAGGTCCTGGAGGTCTTTCAAGGGAAAGAGCTGGTTTCGAAGTAAGAGACGTTCACCACTCACACTATGGTAGAATGTGTCCTATTGAGACTCCAGAAGGTCCAAACATAGGTCTTATAAACTCACTTGCAACCTATGCAAGAGTAAATGAATATGGATTTATTCAGACTCCATACAGAATTGTTGATAAGGAAAATGGAATTGTTACAGATAAAGTTGTTTATTTAACAGCAGATGAAGAAGACCAATATATAATAGCTCAAGCTAACGAACCACTTGATGAAAATGGAAGATTTATAGATAAGAGAGTTACAGCAAGAGCAAAGAAGGAAATAGTAGTTGTATCACCTAACCAAGTAGACCTAATGGACGTGTCACCAAAGCAAATTGTATCAGTTGCAACAGCTATGATACCTTTCCTTGAAAACGACGACGCAAACAGAGCTCTGATGGGTTCAAACATGCAACGTCAAGCGGTACCACTTATAAAAACAGAGGCACCAATTGTAGGAACAGGTATAGAATACAAAGCTGCAAAGGATTCAGGGGTAATTCCACTTGCTAAAGCTGATGGAGTTGTTGTTAAAGTAACTGGTGATATGATCCAAATCAAGAGAGATGAAGATGGTAAGATTGATACTTATAAACTAATCAAGTTCAAAAGATCAAACCAAGGAACATGTATAAACCAAAGACCAATTGTAAATGAAGGTGATAGGGTAAAGAAGGGCGATATCATAGCAGATGGTCCTTCAATTGACCAAGGTGAAATTGCACTTGGTAAAAATATATTGATTGGTTTTATGACTTGGGAAGGTTACAACTACGAGGACGCTATACTAATTTCAGAAGAGCTTGTAATGAATGATGTATTTACATCAATTCACATAGAAGAATATGAATGTGAAGCAAGAGATACAAAACTAGGACCAGAAGAAATAACAAGAGATATACCAAACGTTGGAGAAGATGCTCTAAAGGATCTTGATGAGAGAGGAATAATAAGAATAGGTGCAGAGGTTAGATCAGGAGATATACTTGTAGGAAAGGTAACTCCAAAGGGTGAAACAGAGTTAACAGCTGAAGAAAGACTACTTAGAGCAATATTTGGTGAAAAGGCAAGAGAAGTTAGAGATACATCACTTAGAGTACCACATGGAGAAGCAGGTATAATAGTAGATGTTAAGATATTTACAAGAGAAAATGGTGATGAGCTTCCACCAGGGGTAAATGAGCTTGTAAGAGTATATATAGCTCAAAAGAGAAAGATTTCTGTTGGTGACAAGATGGCTGGTCGTCATGGTAACAAGGGTGTTATTTCAAGAGTATTACCTGTTGAAGACATGCCATATTTACCAGATGGTAGACCACTACAAATAGTTCTAAACCCACTAGGTGTTCCATCACGTATGAACATAGGTCAGGTATTAGAAGTACACTTAGGACTTGCAGCATCAAAACTAGGATGGCATGTAGCTACTCCGGTATTTGACGGTGCATCAGAAGAGGATATAGAAAAATGCTTGGAAATGGCAGGATTTAGTCCAGACGGAAAGATAACATTAAGAGATGGTAGAACTGGTGAAGAATTTGACAATAGAGTAACTGTAGGTTACATGTATATGTTAAAACTTGCTCACCTTGTTGATGATAAGATACATGCAAGATCAACAGGACCATACTCACTAGTTACTCAACAACCACTAGGTGGTAAAGCACAATTTGGTGGTCAAAGATTTGGTGAAATGGAAGTTTGGGCAATAGAAGCCTACGGTGCTGCTCATATGCTTCAAGAGCTTTTAACAGTTAAGTCAGACGACGTTGTAGGTCGTGTTAAGACTTATGAAGCAATTGTTAAAGGTGAAAATATACCAGAACCTGGTGTACCAGAATCATTTAAGGTTCTGATTAAGGAATTACAATCATTATGTCTAGATGTTAAAGTATTAACTGATGATAAGCAAGAAATTGCAATTAAGGAAGACATAGAGGATGACCTAGAAGAAATGCAAGAAACAATGGAAAGCGTAGAAGGAATATTCCCACCATCACCTCAAGAAGATGTTGTTTATGAAGAATCAGAAGAAAATGAAGATATTATGGATGAAGATATGGATATATCATCACTTATGGACGAGGACATGAAGGTGGATGTTGATTTTGGTTTAGATGATGATTTAAATGGTTTTGATGATTTTGAAGAATAATAAGATATAGACTGCCTACACTTTATGCTGTAGGCAGTCCATAACAAAAAATGAAGGGAGGATGTCCTCTTGTTCGAATTAAATAATTTTGATTCCATTCAGATAGGTCTTGCTTCTCCAGAAAAAATAAGAGAATGGTCAAAGGGAGAAGTTAAAAAACCAGAAACAATAAACTACAGAACTTTAAAGCCAGAAAAGGACGGTCTTTTCTGTGAAAGAATATTTGGTCCTGTTAAGGACTGGGAATGTCATTGTGGTAAATATAAAAGAGTAAGATATAAAGGTATTGTATGTGATAGATGTGGTGTTGAAGTTACAAAATCAAAGGTAAGACGTGAAAGAATGGGACACATTGAGCTAGCAGCTCCAGTATCACATATATGGTATTTTAAGGGTATCCCATCAAGAATGGGATTAATTCTTGATATGTCACCAAGATCACTTGAAAAGGTTTTATATTTTGCAGCTTATGTAGTAATAGATCCAGGTAATACGGGTCTATCAAAGAAACAAGTATTAACTGAAAAGGAATACAGAGAAGCAATTGAAAAATATGGTGAAGGCTCCTTTAGAGCAGGAATGGGAGCAGAAGCAATAAAAGAACTTCTAAAAGAAATAGATCTAGAAAAGCTTTCAAAGGAATTAAGGGCTGAATTAGAAAACAGTACAGGACAAAAGAAGGTTAGAACAATAAGAAGACTTGAAGTTGTTGAAGCCTTTAGGAAGTCAAACAACAAGCCAGAATGGATGATACTTGATGTAATTCCAGTAATTCCACCAGATTTAAGACCAATGGTTCAATTAGATGGTGGTAGATTTGCTACTTCAGACTTAAATGATTTATATAGAAGGGTTATAAATAGAAATAATAGATTAAAGAGACTTCTTGACCTTGGAGCTCCAGATATTATTGTTAGAAACGAAAAGAGAATGCTTCAAGAAGCTGTAGATGCACTTATTGACAATGGTAGACGTGGAAGACCAGTTACTGGTCCTGGTAATAGACCGCTTAAGTCCCTTTCAGATATGCTAAAGGGTAAGCAGGGTAGATTCCGTCAAAACTTACTTGGTAAGCGTGTTGACTATTCAGGACGTTCAGTTATAGTTGTTGGTCCAGAACTTAAGATGTATCAATGTGGTCTTCCAAAGGAAATGGCCCTTGAGTTATTTAAGCCTTTTGTAATGAAGGCACTTGTTGATAAGGGTATAACCCATAATATTAAGAGTGCTAAGAAGATGGTTGAAAAGGTAAATAATCAAGTTTGGGATATATTAGAAGAAGTAATTCAAGATCATCCAGTACTATTAAACCGTGCTCCTACTCTACATAGACTTGGTATTCAAGCATTCCAACCAGTTCTAGTAGAGGGACGTGCAATTAAACTACATCCATTAGTATGTACCGCTTACAATGCAGACTTCGACGGAGACCAAATGGCAGTTCACGTGCCTCTATCAGTAGAAGCACAGGCTGAAGCAAGATTTTTAATGCTTGCAGCACATAACATGCTAAAACCTTCAGATGGAAAACCAGTAACTGTTCCAACACAAGACATGGTTCTTGGTTCATACTATCTAACAATAGAAAAAGAAGGTGAAAAGGGAGAAGGAAAATACTTCTCATCACCTGAAGAAGTATTACTTGCTTATCAGCTAGGTGAAGTTGGAATACATGCAAAGATAAATGTAAAGATGACCAAGGAAGTAAATGGTCAAAAACTAAGCAAGATAATAAAAACAACACCTGGTAGAATTATATTTAACGAAGCAATTCCACAAGATTTAGGTTTTGTGGATAGAAATGACCCAGAAAAGATGTTTGATCTAGAAGTAGATTTTCTAGTAGATAAGAAACAGCTAGGTAAGATTGTAGATAGGGTTTATAAAAAGCATGGTCCAACTGAAACAGCAATTACACTAGATAAGATAAAGGCACTAGGATTTAAGTTCTCAACTAGAGGTGCTATAACTGTATCGGTGTCAGACATGATTATACCTGAAGCTAAAAAGGAACTACTAGCACAGGCAGATGCTACAGTAGATGAAATTCAAAAGATGTTTAGAAGAGGATTAATTTCTGAAGAAGAAAGATACAATAGCGTTATTGATACATGGACTAAGACAACAGAAGCAGTAACTAATGCTCTAATGGATAGCTTTGATAAGTTAAATCCAATATTTATGATGGCACACTCAGGAGCGAGAGGTTCTAAGAACCAAATTAGACAGCTATGTGGTATGAGAGGTCTTATGGCCAACCCATCAGGTAAGATTATAGAGCTTCCAATCAGAGCAAGCTTCCGTGAAGGCCTTAACGTTCTTGAATACTTTATTTCAACACACGGTGCAAGAAAAGGTCTTGCGGATACAGCACTAAGAACAGCAGACTCAGGTTACTTAACAAGAAGACTTGTTGACGTATCACAAGATGTTATTGTAAGAGAAGAGGATTGTGGTACTCAAGAAGGATTCTATGTTGAAGCAATTAAAGATGGAAATGAGGTAATTGAGCCACTAAAGGATAGAATTTATGGTAGATATGCTGCAGAAGATGTTGTAAATCCAGAAACAGGAGAATTACTTGTTGCTAAGAATGAATATATAACAGAAGAAATAGCAAACAAGATAGAAAAACTTGGAATAGAAAAGGTTAAGATAAGAAGCGTATTTACATGTAAAACTAGATATGGAGTATGCTCAAAGTGCTATGGTATGAATATGGCAACAGGAGATAAGACAAATATAGGTGAAGCAGTTGGAATAATTGCTGCACAATCTATCGGTGAACCTGGTACTCAGCTTACAATGAGAACATTCCACACAGGTGGTGTAGCTGGTGCAGACATTACACAAGGTTTACCAAGAGTTGAAGAACTATTTGAAGCTAGAAAGCCAAAGGGACTTGCAATAATTTCAGAAATTGGAGGATTAGTTAAGGTAACTGAAGATAGAAAGAGAAAGCTAGTTACAGTAACATCTGATTCAGGTGAAGAAAGAGTATATCCAATACCATATGGTTCAAGATTAAAGGTTTATGACGGTCAAGTTATTGAAGCAGGTGATCTATTAACAGAAGGTTCAGTTAACCCACATGACCTATTGAGAATTAAGGGTGTTGAAGCAGTTAGAGCATACTTGCTTGCAGAAGTACAAAAGGTTTATAGAATGCAAGGTGTTGATATTAACGATAAGCATCTTGAAATAATCATTAAACAAATGATGAGAAAGATTAAAGTTGAGGATGCGGGAGATACAGATCTGCTTCCAGGAAGCTTAGTAGATATGTTTGAATTTGAAGAGGTAAATAGAGAGGCTGAAGAAAAAGGCCTAAGAAAGGCTGAAGGAAAGGTAGCATTACTCGGTATAACTAAGGCTGCTTTAGCTACAGATTCATTCCTATCAGCAGCATCATTCCAAGAAACAACAAGAGTTCTTACTGATGCAGCAATAAAAGGTAAGATAGATCCACTTGTTGGATTAAAGGAAAATGTTATCATCGGTAAGCTAATACCAGCAGGAACTGGTATGACTAGATATAGAAGTATACAAATTTCAACAGTCGAGGATGAAAATACTAGCAACGAATTAACAAAATAATAACAACACTATTGTTGACACATCGTAGTTTAGATGTTAAAATTAAGTTTGTGTGACTATGGGACAGCATTTGCTGTCCATAGTCAATGTATTTTTGCCTTTTTAGAGGGTGATAAAATGAGTGGTAAGTTGCCAAGCAAAAAGATAGTTGGAGCAAAACAAACATTAAAGGCAATAAAACAGGCAACAGCAAAAATTGTGTATGTTGCAAAGGACGCAGATAAGAAGGTAACTCAACCTATAATTGATCTTTGTACAGAAAATAAGGTTGAGCTTGTTCTAGTGGATTCAATGGAAGAACTAGGAAGACTTTGTGGAATTGATGTAGGGGCCTCTGCAGCATGCATACTAAAGGAATAGTTAATATTTTTATTTCATATATTTTGTGTTCTACTTTTGGAAGGAGGTGCACATATGCCAACAATTAACCAGCTAGTAAGACTTGGAAGAGAAAAGGTTCAAAAGAAGTCAAAGTCACCAGCTCTAAAGGCTTGTCCTCAAAAGAGAGGTGTATGTACAGTAGTTAAGACAACTACTCCAAAGAAGCCAAACTCAGCGCTAAGAAAGATTGCCAGAGTAAGGCTAACAAATGGAATTGAAGTTACTGCATACATCCCAGGTGAAGGACACAACCTACAAGAACACAGCGTTGTTCTAATAAGAGGTGGAAGAGTAAAGGACCTTCCAGGTGTTAGATACCACATTGTAAGAGGAGCTCTTGACTGTGCTGGTGTTGCTAACAGAAAGCAACAAAGATCAAAATACGGTACTAAGAGACCAAAGAAGTAATTTAATATTTAGTGCTGTGTGCAATGCAATGCTATCTCCTTCTGGGTTTTAATAGATTGCATTAACAGAGCACTTTGCGGCGAAGGCCGAGTACCGATGAACTTAAACTTTAATGTTAAGGAGGGAAGAAAAGTGCCAAGAAAGGGTTATGTTCCAAAGAGAGAAGTACTTCCTGATCCAATATACAATAGCACTGTTGTTACAAAGCTTATCAACAAGATTATGTGGGACGGGAAGAAGGGCGTAGCACAAAAGATATGCTACGACGCATTTGATATAATAAGAGAAAAGACAGGAAAAGATCCACTAGAAGTATTTGAAGCAGCTATGAATAATGTTATGCCTGTTCTTGAAGTTAAGGCAAGAAGAATAGGTGGTGCAACTTACCAAGTTCCTGTTGAAGTTAGACCTGAAAGAAGACAAACACTAGGAATCAGATGGTTAGTTGAAGCTGCAAGAAACAGAGGCGAAAAGTACATGAGACTTAAGCTTGCTAATGAAATTATGGATGCAGCTAACAATACAGGAGCAGCTGTTAAGAAGAAGGAAGATACTCATAAGATGGCAGAAGCTAACAAAGCATTTGCTCACTATAGATGGTAATAAATTTATAAAAATTACCCTAAATGCACATACTTTTAATGTGCATTTAGGGTTTCCCTATATACAAATAGTATCCTAGAGAGGAGGAAATATAGTGCCGAGATTAGTACCACTTGAGAAGGTTAGAAATATAGGTATAATGGCGCATATAGACGCAGGTAAGACAACAACAACTGAGCGTATTCTGTTCTACACTGGTAGAACTCACAAGATAGGAGAAGTTCATGAAGGCGCTGCTACAATGGACTGGATGGTACAAGAACAAGAAAGAGGTATCACAATCACATCAGCAGCTACTACTTGCCAATGGAAGGGACACACAATAAACATAATAGACACACCAGGACACGTAGACTTTACAGTAGAAGTTGAAAGATCACTTCGTGTACTTGACGGTGCTGTTGCAGTATTCTGTGCAAAGGGTGGAGTTGAACCACAATCAGAAACTGTTTGGAGACAGGCAGACAAGTATGGTGTTCCAAGAATAGCTTATGTTAATAAGATGGACATTATGGGAGCTGACTTCTTCAATGTTATCCAAATGATGAAGGATAGACTAGGAGCTAAGCCAGTACCAATTCAATTACCAATAGGTAAGGAAGATACATTCAAGGGTGTTGTTGACCTTATAAGAAACGAAGCAATAATCTACACTGATGACCTTGGAACAAAGGCAGAAGAAACTGAAATTCCAGAAGAATTAAAGGAACTAGCAGAAGAATATAGAACAAACCTAATAGAAGCAGTAGCTGAATCAGATGAAGAATTAATGATGAAGTACTTAGAAGGTGAAGAATTTACTATAGAAGAAATAAAGGCAGGACTTAGAAAGGCTACAATAGCTGGTGAAATAGTTCCTGTATGTTGTGGTTCTTCATACAAGAACAAAGGGGTTCAACCACTTTTAGATGCAGTTGTTGAATTCCTACCATCACCAATTGATATCCCATCAGTTAAGGGTATCAACCCAGATTCAGGTGAAGAAGACGAAAGACATGCAAGCGATGATGAACCACTATCAGCACTTGCATTCAAGATAATGGCTGACCCATTTGTTGGAAAGTTAGTATTCACAAGAGTATATTCAGGAGTCCTAACTGCTGGTACTTATGTACTTAACTCAACTAAGGGTAAGAAGGAAAGAATCGGAAGACTTGTTAAGATGCATGCTAACCACAGAGAAGAAGTTGAAGAAATTAGAGCAGGAGATATCGGTGCTGTAGTTGGATTAAAGGATGTTACAACTGGAGATACTCTATGTGATCCAGATAAGCCAATAATCCTTGAAAAGATGGAATTCCCAGAACCAGTTATATCTGTTGCTATTGAACCAAAGACAAAGGCTGGTCAAGAAAAGCTTGCTCTATCACTACAAAAGCTAGCTGAAGAAGACCCATCATTTAGAACATACACAGACCAAGAAACTGGTCAAACAATTATCGCTGGTATGGGTGAGCTTCACCTTGAAATAATTGTTGACAGACTTCAAAGAGAATTTAAGGTAGAATGCAACGTTGGTAAGCCACAAGTTGCTTATAAAGAAACTATTAGAAAGGCTGTTAAGGCTGAAGGTAAGTTCGTAAGACAATCAGGTGGTCGTGGACAATATGGTCACTGTTGGATAGAACTTATACCACAAGAAAGAGGAAAGGGCTACGAATTTGTTAACAACATTGTTGGTGGTGTAATTCCAAAGGAATATATCCCAGCAGTTGACGCAGGTATCCAAGAAGCTATGACAAGTGGTGTTGTTGCTGGATATCCAGTTATAGACTGTAAGGTAGTTCTATTTGATGGTTCATACCATGAAGTTGACTCATCAGAAATGGCCTTCAAGATTGCAGGTTCTATGGCATTTAAAAATGCAATGCAAAAGGCAGACCCAGTACTTCTTGAACCAATAATGAAGGTTGAAGTTGTTGTTCCAGAAGAATACATGGGAGATGTAATGGGTGACATCAACTCAAGAAGAGGTAGAATAGAAGGTATGGAACCAAGAAATGGTGCTCAAGTTATAAGAGCATATGTTCCACTAGCAGAAATGTTTGGATATGCAACTACTCTACGTTCAAGAACACAAGGTAGAGGAACATATGTAATGCAATTTGCAACATATGAAGAAGTGCCAGCTAGCATTCAAGCACAAATAGTTGGTGAAAGAAATAAAGAGAACTAATTATAGAATTTAATAATAAAGGAGGAGAAGAGAAATGGCAAAGGCACATTTTGAGAGAAAGAAGCCACACGTTAACGTAGGAACAATAGGACACGTTGACCATGGAAAGACAACATTAACAGCAGCAATAACAACAGTATTA
>Ga0207431_10135_pt1 | contig 14987 bp, 15 predicted proteins | sample YelNats1bottle14_FD_187546 | JGI IMG/M metagenome (GOLD analysis project Ga0207431, IMG submission 187546) | Hot spring thermophilic microbial communities from Obsidian Pool, Yellowstone National Park, USA - site 1 bottle 14 (SPAdes) (version 2) | ecosystem: Environmental > Aquatic > Thermal... | reverse complement strand
ATAAAGAAGTTAAGAGGAAAATAGGTAGTGGTTGTCGAAACATAAATTAAGGATTCCCTCCTTTTTGGGGTTGATGGTATTTGTTTTTGGCAACTACTACCTACGACACCAAGAGGGGGGAATCCTCCTTTTTTCTGAAAAACTTTTAGTTTCAATGTTTTATAGGTTGTAGATATGTGAATTTAGTGCCTTAATTTGACATTACACATAAAAAAAAAGGGGGTCAAATAATGAAAATCACTTTTTGCGGAGCTGCAAAATCAGTTACGGGTTCGTGTTATTACGTTGAAACAGAAAAAAGAAAATTTTTAATAGACTGCGGAATGTTTCAAGGTGAAAAAAGCAAGTTAAATTTTGAACCATTTCCATTTAATCCTACAGATATAGATTTTGTAGCTATTACCCATGCTCATATAGATCATTCCGGTAGATTACCTCTTTTATTTAAATTAGGATTTAAAGGGAGTGTTTATACAACTTCTGCAACAGCAGATTTATTAGAAATAATGCTAAAAGACAGTGTTCATATACAGGAGCTTGAAACAAAGTGGCAAAACAAAAAAAGACAAAGGAAAGGCCTAATACCTTTAAAACCTTTGTACACAGTAGAAGATACTTTGCAAATTCCTGACTATATTGTGAGAAATCCCTATAACAAATGGATTAACATTGATGAAAATATTCAAATAATGTTTAAAGATGCTGGTCATTTATTAGGTTCTGCTATAATTATTTTAAAAGTTAAGGAAAAAAATGGAGAAATTATCCTTACCTTTACAGGAGATTTAGGCAATTTTAATATTCCTATAATTAGAGATTATGAATATATTGATTACACAGATTATCTAATAATAGAATCCACTTACGGAGATAGATTTCATGATAAAAGTGAAGATATTAAAAATTTATATGAAATCATTGTAAATACTGTAAAAAGTGGAGGAAACGTAATTATTCCCGCCTTTTCGGTGGGACGTGCAAAGGAAATATTGTATTTGCTCAATTACTATATAGATATTGAAAAAAGAAAAGAACTTTCTAATATTGAAATTTACCTCGATAGTCCACTTGCAAAAGAATCCCTTGAAATTTATGAAAAGCATAAAGAATGTTACGATGATGAAGCTTTAGAACTATTAAACAAGGATATAGATATTTTGCGATTCGACAACCTGTATACCATTTCAAGCACCGAAGAATCAATGGCTCTAAACGATAAAAAAGGCATTGTTATTATCTCAGCCAGCGGCATGTGTGAAGCGGGAAGAATTAAGCACCACTTAAAACATAATATTTGGAAAGATACCACTTCAATAGTATTTGTTGGATATCAAGCAGAAGGAACTCTGGGACGAAAAATACTGGATAATGCGAAAAAAGTAAGAATATTCGGTGAAGAAATGGTTGTTAAAGCAAAAATATATAACCTTCCCGGCCTTTCCGGACATGCTGATCTGGGCGGGTTAATAAATTGGGTAAAAAACATAAAAAACGGTGTTTCAAAAGGTGTATATATAACCCATGGAGAAGAAAATGCTTGTGAAAACTTCAAAAAAGAGTTGGAAAAAATTATGAATGTTAAAATAAGGATTCCTGATCTTTTCGATAAAGTAGAATTATCATAACTTTAATGCCATGTTATACTATTTTTTCATTTGAAAAGCTTCTTTTAAAATTGCTAATACTTAAAAAATAAACAATGTAAAATATCAGACAAATAATCCCACAGGCTATAAAGGCACCATTAACACTAAAAATTTGGGCAAAAAAACCAGATATCAAACTACCTAAAGGAGTTGTACCAGCAAAAATCATCGTATAAAGGCTCATAACTCTGCCTCTATATTCATCCGAAGAAGAAAGCTGCAAAGTTGAATTGGCGGTTGTTGTAAATAGTATTGCAGAAAACCCAGCAAAAACAAATAAAATTGATGACAAATGGTAGTTTTTGTTAATTCCTATTATCACAAATATTATCGAGGAAAATATTAACGAAAAATAAAGTCTCTTTAAAGTAGGTTTTTTCTTACTTGTTGTAGCCACAAAAAATGCTCCAATAAGCGCACCAATTCCCATTGAAGAAAGCAAAAAACCATACTCAGCTTCATCCCTATGTAGAACATATTTTGTATACAAATGTATCAATACATTAAAATTCATAATAAAAACGTTCATTATGAGAAGTAAAGTAATAGTTTGCAAAATAATTTTATTTTTTCTTGCATATTTTAAACCTTCTAATATATCTGCAAATACTTTTTCATTCTTTTTTACACTCATTGGTTTCAAGCCTACATCAATCATAAAAAGACCTATTAAAACTGCAGTAAAACTTAATCCATTTAATAAAAAACAAATGCTCATTCCAACATTTTTAAGAAGCATACCCGCAATAGCAGGCCCTATGACCCTTGCAAGATTAAAATTTAGTGAATTAAGAGCAACGGCATTAAAAAGCAATTCATGACCAGCCAATTCGATAACAAAGGATTGCCTTATAGGCATATCAAAAGTATTTATTATTCCTAAAAATAAACCAAAGGTAAGCAATATAGGATAACTTATTATTTTTTTCCATGTTAAAAAGGATAACAAAAATGCGAGAAACATAAAGCAAACTTTGGGTTAAAATTAACAGTTTCTTTTTGGGGAAGTGATCGGCAATCGCACCTGCAAAAAGGGATAAAAATAATTGGGGTGTAAACTGCACCGCATTAAAAAGTCCAATTAAAAATGCTGATTTTGTTAATGTGAGAGCAAGCCACGAAAGAGCAGTATTTTGAAGCCAAGTCCCGATAAGAGAAATACACTGGCCAAGCCAAAAATATTTGAAATTTTTTGATTTAAAAGCTGCAAATGGATTGTTTATACTACTCATTAGTTAATCATACTCCTAAATAAATTAAAATAATAAAGCCGCTTTTTAAAGCGCCTCTATTTTTTTATTTTATCACTTTTTGTAGGATTTGAAAATATATTTATATGATATAATATTTATATTATTTAACTTTTATATTATGAAATTTACGAAATTATAACTCTTATTTACAATATGCCTAGGAATTGGAGTCCCCGGCCCTTTGGACGCAAAAAAGGGTATTGTAAAAAATCCTCCAAACCTTCCCGGTTGGAAGGATATACTGTTGCTTTTAATGTTGTAAAGGCAAAATTAGGCCGTGAAACAGGCGCCATCGGTGCAGCTTCATTGGTTTTTACTGATTTAAATATATAAAAAGAGCGGGAAATTCCCGCCTTTATGCAATTTTATATTTTGAGCCTCCTTTTATTTTTTCTTCTGTGATATTAAAAATTTCATCAAAAAAGCACGTCTTAAAACTCGCCGGACCTCGGACTTCCGGCCTTTTTGCCGCAAGTTCTCCAGCAACGCCGAAAACTACCAGAGCTGCAATGGAAGCTTTAAAGTAATCTCTTTCCGCACCACAAAAACCACCAATTACTGAAGCCAGCATGCAACCCGTACCCGTTATCGTTCCCATTAAATAATGACCGTTATCTACATACGCTACCCTATGCCCATCGGTAACTATATCTGTTGCCCCAGTTATTACTACAATAGACTTAAGGTCTTTAGCCATGTTTTTAGCAGCTGTTAAAAGGTTTTCGTTACTTTTCACAGCTTCGACTCCACGAATCTCGCCTCCTGCACCGGCAAGCACTCCGATTTCAGCGCTGTTGCCTTTTATTACAGACACTTTGACCTCATTTAATATCCTCCAGGTACTTTCAGTCCTTAAAGGCGTAGCTCCAGCCCCCACTGGATCGAGAACCACGGGTATTCCCAGGTCGTTTGCTTTTTTACCGGCTTTGATCATGGCTTCCACCTGTTCTGGCGTCAGAGTACCTATATTAAGGACAAGACTAGACGCCGCTTTGACCATATCCTCTACTTCTTCTAAGGCATGAGCCATCACCGGCAAAGCTCCCACTGCCAGCGTGATGTTGGCACAGTCATTGACTGTTACTATATTAGTTATATGGTGGACAAGGGGTTTTTGATTCCTTACTTTTGTTAAAAGTCCCTCAATCATTTTATCATCCTCCTATACCGTAACCTTTTCCACATAAGGCGAAGTCATCAGTCCAAGCATCGCACCGTAAGTCATTTTAAAGTCAACTACTGAGCCAACTTTTATTTCTTCCCTCGAATCTGTAACATCTAAAATAAGATGATCGCTGCTTGCTCCCAATACCTTAATAGAATCATCAAGGGGTATTAGCCCTTCTATCCTGCAGTCCTGCTTACCCAAAGCAGCTATTGCCCTCTTCATTGGACCTTTATCTTCAAAGAAAGGTATATTTCCGAAAGCATCCCTTCCTATTTCTCCGATAGGTTTTGAAGGTTTTATTTTCACCTCTATTATTTGAGTTTTAAGTATAACAGTATCCTGGAAAGTCCCCGGAACTTTGCGAAAATTTGTAGAGTCAGCACCTAAAAGAATGGCTTCACCAACCCTCAGCTGATTAACACGAGTAGGTAATTCTCCATTTTCAACCAATTTTAGTGTAGCGGTGTTTCCTCCTGAAATTGTTTTTACCTCTATTCCATACCTTTTTTCAATATCCTTTGCTATTTCTACTAAAATCGAAGTATTTTCTATGGTAGGTAATACTCCCCCATAACATCCTACATTCGTCCCTATACCTTCAAATTCTATCCCAGGCATTTCAAGAATCTGACCTACAACCTTTAGTACATCTTCAGGCATTACACCTTCTCTTAAATCTCCTACATCAACCATTAGTATTACCTTATGTAACTTACCATAGGAAACTGCTCTTTTTGAAAGCAAATCTATTACTTCTATCTCAGAGTTAAAGCTCCCATCTGCCCAGTTAACAACTTCATCTACTTCAGAGGGCATGGGGATTCTTATTAAGTATATTGGTAAATCAATCCCATACCCCTTCATATTTTTTATATTTTTTATTCGAGAATCTCCGAGTTTTTTTACTCCTCCTTCAATTATCGTTCTTACAACCGGATCTATTGCACATACGCCTTTTGTAATCCCCATTACTTCAATTCCAAATCTTTTGCACAAATCCACGATGTAATTTGCATTTTCACGAATTAAAGATAAATTGATTTCTACCCTCGGATAAGTCAAAATATCACCTCCGAAATCAATTTATCCATAGTATTTTTCTAAATTCCTATACTGCAGCGCCTCAGCAATATGCCATTCTTTTATCCTTTCTTCACCTTCTAAATCAGCTATAGTGCGAGAAACTTTTAAAATCCTATTTAAAGCCCTTGCGCTTAATTTTAATTTCTCAAAAGCTTCCTTTAAGAGAAGTTTTTCAGTTCTTCCTATTTGGCAGAATTTATTTATTAGAGCTCCACCTAATTCTGAATTGTAATATATTCCTAAATTTTTATATCTTTCTATCTGTATATTTCTTGCCCTTTCCACCCTTTTTTTAATTGTCAAAGAATCGGTTGACTTTGTATCTTCAAAATCGGAAAACTTTAACGGTGCTACTTCTATTTGTAAGTCAATTCTATCCAATAACGGCCCTTTTATTTTGCCAAGGTACTTTTGTATTTTCCCCGGATTGCATGAACATTCGTGAAAAGGGTCAAGGTAGTAACCGCAGGGACACGGATTCATAGCACCGATTAGCATAAATTTTGCAGGAAATATAATCTTTGCATTATTTCTTACTATAGAAACACTTCCATCTTCCATTGGCTGTCTTAAAAGTTCCAAAACTTCCCTTTCAAATTCCGGTATTTCATCTAAAAAAAGTACACCAAAATGTGAAAGGGTAACCTCACCCGGTTTTGGTATTCTCCCCCCACCTATCATTCCCACAGGAGTTATGCTGTGATGGGGTGCCCTAAAAGGCCTTTTTTTCATAAGAGATGAATTTTTAGGCAAGAGACCGGAAATACTATAGATTTTTGTAAGTTCCAATGATTCCTCTTGGGTGAGTTCAGGAAGTACCGTAGGGACCCTTCGAGCAATCATTGTTTTCCCCGTGCCAGGTGGCCCAATCATCAAAACGCTCTGTCCCCATGTCAGTATTTTGTTGTTTCGCCGGAAGTTCAAAGGGACACTCAATAGTAATATTTTTATCCGGTTGCACTATTACTTTTATATCCAATAAATTAATTATTTCTTTCTTTTCTTCAAAAGTAAGGTTGTCAATGCGTTTTAGCACCCTGTCAAGTATTTCTTTAATATCTTTAAGGATTTCTTCTGGTGATTTCAATGATGAAAGTTGGCTTTCAACTAAAGCAATTTTAGCTTCTACTTCATTTTGTTTTGCTTTTAATTTTTCGGTACGTATTTTCAGTTCTTTTTCTGTTATAATTTCTTCTAAAAGCCAATCAAAAAGTTTATCCTTTTGCTCTATTATATTTTCTTTCAATTTTGTGAGTTTTTCAAGTTCTTTCTGCAATTCATTTCTCCTCTTTTCCTGCTGTTCTGAAGCAAGTTGTCTTTCTAATTCCTTTAGGATTTTTTCGGGGTTTTTGATTACTTCGAGCACTACTGCCCAAACAATATCATCAATTCCTTGTGTTCTGCTATTGGTTTTTGCAGGAACGTTTGGTGATGTGCAAGTATTATCTCCTGCTACATCTTTTCTGTGCCCGGCACAGCGGTAGTACGGCACTCCGTGATTAGGATAAGAGTAATATTTTCTTCCGCAAGTTCCACAGTAAATATGCCCGGTGAGCAGATATTCATAATTATGATTTGTATGAATCTTTAAACGATTTTCAGCAATTTTTCTTTGTACTAGTTCCCAAAGTTCAGGCGATACTATAGGCGGGACTTTAACTGCTATCCAGTTTTCTTTTGATTTTTCCACTATTCTTTTTTTTGCTTCGTTGTTTTTTACTACTTGTAGGCGGTTATGATAAAATTCTCCTTTATAAAGGGGATTTTTAAGTATTCTTCTTGCTGTTGAATTTCTCCATACTCCGCCTTTAGGTGCAGGTATCCCTAATTTATTAAGCCTGTGAACCACATTATGTACTCCTAAATTCTCATAGGCTACCCACTCATACATTTGACGGATTATTTTAGCTTCATCTTCGATTATTTCAAGACAAGGATTCAATGGGTCAAGATTGTACTTGTAACCGTAAGCCCCGGGATGTCCTTGCCAGCCACCGGGATTGACCACTTTTCCTGTCAATGCTTTTCTTTTTTTGCCGGCAATAGTTCTTTGCCTTATTTTTGCTCTTTCATACTGTGCAAAAGCTCCTTTAATTTGAAAGAAAAGCGTATCCTCGGGTGAATTTGGATTTCCTCGACGGTGTGTGTAAAACTCTAATTTGGCATACTTTTCTATTATTTCCGTAAAGGCAAGTTGGTCGCCTAAATCCCTTGCCCACCTGTCAATATCATAACAAATTACAAGATCAAACTTCTTTTCTGTTACTTCTTGCAATAATTTTTGTAATGATGGTCTGTTTGGGTCTGCACCGGAGTAACCTTCATCTATAAAATGTTTAATTTTGGTAGCACCCAGTTCTCTTGCAAGTTCTTCGCACTTGGCTATTTGATCTTGAATGGAATATCCTGTTTTTGCCTGTTCTTCTGTCGAGACCCTTGCATAGATTGCTGCAAACAAAACTATCACCCCTTTATATACAAATATATTATTGCCCCCCATGCCTTTAAGCAAGGGGGGTAAAAATTACAAGTATTTTGGTTTGCGTATTTCTTATATTGCTTTACTTTCTTTTTCTTTTTTTGTTTCTCTATCCTTTTCTACTACATCATTTAAGACATCTTCTACCAATTTCTTCAATATTTTCTCCAGGTTTTCTTGTGCTGTTTTGTTTTCTACTTTTTTAAATTCTACACGCAATTGATTTTCCCTCCTAATGTGTATAATGAAAAAAATTAAAATCCGATTAACGGCTGGTTCGAAAAGATAATTTCAAGTTGATACACACAAAAAAAAGCTGTCCCGTTCTCATCTCTTTCTGAAACAGGACAGCTTTTGTTGGTTTTCTCCTTTTGTTTATCAATAAACCGCTGAGGTTTGTTGTTGACGGCGTTTGACAAATAATCCTTGCCTTTCATTCGTTGAAATTCCCATCAAATAATCATCGATTCCTTTTCCCTGTCTGTAGTCCCACTCCAGTATTTCACTTTTTAATCCCATTTTTGCCACGATTTCCGCTACCTTTTTTTCCGCATTAAGTACTTGAACGTTCTTTTTCTTATCCATGTCATAAGCTATATATATGACTGAATTCTTGGGCAGTTTTAGCTTCTGCAAAGCTGTTTCCAATTCTTTAACGGCGTTTACGCCGGGCAGACCGATAAATGCTGCCCCGCTTAATTTTGCTGCTATGTCGGCTTTAAGCGGTCCTTCCGTAATTACAACCGTGCCGCTTCTGTTTTTTGTTATATGCGCCCATGATTTCGCTTTTGTTCCGTTTTCCTTGCCGTTTGAGCTAAACCAACGGTATTTGCCTTTATCGCCGGGTTCGTCAACCCTTACTTGCAATCCTTTTATTCTGCCGTCTACGTCCCTGACAGGTATGAATATCCCTGAAGGGCAGTTAAAAACCCATTTTCCGCCGTCTGTATAAAATCCCGTTATGTCTTTTAAGTTATACTGTTTTGAAAGTTTACTGCATATTTCCATTACTCTTTTTTCATCTGTCGGAACTGATCTGTACTTTAATTCTGCTATGTCTTTTAATTCCAACCCGCGTTTTTTAAGATTTTGAATATGCTGCTTTTCTAACACGAGCATGTCTAACATCGCATTATAGACCTTATCCCTTTCTTCCAAAGGCGCAGTAGTTTCTTGATTAGTATTAACGGTTGTTACTTTAGAGGAATAATTTACCGGTTTAATATACAGGTCGTTCATAAGTTCTTTATACGCTTCTTTGTATTCCAAGCCACGGCAGGAAGCGTATAATTTCAGCGAACTGCCGCCGTTTCCGCATAGATGACAGTAGTATTGGTTTGTCCTGACGTTTAGGTATAAATGCCCGCGATGCGAGTCGGCTTTATCTCCGCAAAGCGGGCATTTTGCGGTACACTCATCCCCTGAATTCCCCGTAATTTTTATGCCTAACCTTACAGCAATGTCGAGAATGGGAAAATCAAAATACTCATGATTTTTGGACATTTTCTTCACCCACCCCTGCAGCTTGATATACGTTATAGTATATAAGCTGCGGGATACGGGTTAGGTTTTTATTGTAAGCCCATTCGGGAATGAGTATTGTTTTTCCTGCTTTTGCCAACCTTTGAATTTCTGCCGGGTCGTCTTCGATATAAATGTCCGCTTCTGCTTCAAGTTTATTATGGACGAACATTATATGGGGCACTATTTGATCTTGCGGGTAAAATATTTGAGGTATATTGTTTTCCAAAAACCATGTTACCGTTGTTACTAATCCTGATGGCGGTCTTTTTGTTGCTATCGTTACCGTTGCCCCCATTGATGCGAATGTTGCGGCAATTCTTATCGTGTTTTTGATTGGTTTTGCATTGGCAAAGACTTTGCGCCCTTCTTCGGATGTCCAGAAATCTTGCGGTATTGGCGCAGGATATTTATCTATGTCAAAACCTGCTCGCCAGACTGGGATTTTGCCTCCGGTTTCCTTCAAATTCCACCTCGTGATGGACACCCTCGCAATCAGCTAACGTTTGGTGCTATCAAACCCTGTAATAGACTTTCACCATTAAGGTTGCAAGCATGCCACGCACACATAAGAGTAGCCCAGCATTCTTCTTCCTGCTGGGCCTTTTATTTAGTCTTTCTATCTGTTTTATCAGCATAAATAGAGAGGTTAGCTTTGTCGTTTTAGCCGACTTTCCCTTCAATTACTTTTCTTTTGACCTTGCCATTTTTACTCTCTCACTGCACCATCCCCACCACCAAGTAAGCGGGAATAGATCACAGTCCAGCGTAAATCGTAAACAGTAGCCTGCTTCTAAACATTTCTTCCTTGCGTGGTATAACTTTACCACTGTACCCATACAGTCGATAGTAGGATTCATAAGCCACTCAATAATTTTGGCCTTATTGCTTGTTATAAGTTCTTTAATCGAAGGAGTAAGAACACCAGCCGGGGCCTCAAGCCTCAGCTTGTCCCCGGCAATGGTGATTTTGACGTTTAACCTTTCCAGTTCGGTAATAATGGCCTCGGGTGTCATATCTCCCATACCTCCCATTCTTCTTTTTTGACAAAGTATACTTGGGTGACATCAATTCCTTCTTTTAGTCTAATTTCTTTGTTATTAGATCGAAGGTAATTTTTACCGTCTTTATCGTCATATGCTATTTTAAATTTATTAGATATAAATGTAGATTCCTTGTCACCCTTGTCACAATCGTCAACATCCTTGTTTTCTAAAGCTTCCGAGGGTGACAATGAATTTTCTATATTGTCACTTTTGTCACCCAAAATTTCGTATGAATTATCAACAAAAGTAGTATTTATGGCGACGATGTTTTTCCTTAATTTTATCAATCTTCTTCCCGTATGTGCTTCACGAATAAAATCAATTTCAATGCCTTTTTCACGGAGAAAATTTACAATTCGTCTTAACTTGCTTCCCAAACTTCTCGGATCCTTCGGCCATGCGATGCTTCCTTTGATGGTATCATCAATAAACACTTCTAATGCTTCCAACAGTTCGCTTGCCGTGCCCTCCCATACTTCCTTTTCCTCAATAAGTCTCTTTACTGCAAGGCTAACAATGTCCCCTTCAATTGCCACCTCTATTGTTTCTTTACGGTTGCCCATATATGCTTCCATAAACCCGCCAGAGGACCAAGGTAGGGCTTCCTCACAGGCAGTTATCCATTTTGCAAAATCAGCCATGCGCGGAAGTCTGTCGAGGTGGACACTATCAATATTCCGCAATCCCGCACTAACAGCGTCAAGAAGTGCCCCGAAGATTTTGGATCTCGCCTTCTCGAATTCAGCCCAGAAGTTTGCTTCGTCCTTGCGTTCTTCCTCGGGAATCGGCGGTAAGTGAATAATTATGGCCCTGTCCAAAAGGTCGTGCCGATTCGCTATTTCATCAATGCCGTTGGCAATGATGGGACGACAAGCAGAGAATATTGTTTCTTCGTCGTTTTCGTAAAGCGTCCTTGTTGATAATCCTCCTCCAGTAGCAAGGCGACAGAGAGCGTCGCTCAACCAGAGAGGTATCCCGCTTAAATTATCCAAGTTAATGACCCATGAATTCGTGGCAGTTATCATAAGGTCTCTCTCGTCTCGTGGTGCAGTCCGCAAGGGTGCGGTGTTAGGGTCAATTAAAGCCCGCAATACCTTCGACGTTGTAGACTTCGCGCTTCCTTGCTCGCCCTGTAATAATAATATCGGATAAGGCCCTTTTGGACGCAAAGACGCTAATAACCATGCAACTATCAACCGCCAAGAATCCTCGTCTGGGATATTGAGAAATTGTTTCAGTTCTTCTATGCTTCCCCCAGCTTCGGGGGAAGGAAGTGGCAACATACCTTTACTACGCCTAAATTTTACCGGGCAGTCGCTTATTACACGCCAGCCTGCAGGGGAGACTTCTACCGCTTCCCAATTTTCATTTTCGAGTGAAATATAAATTTTGCCGTCGTGTTCGGCAACCCTCGTGAAAACCGGATATTCCGGGCCGTCAAATTGGGCTTTGGCCTCTAATACTCCTATTGCGTCTTGCAGGGCTTGACTTCCGGGAGGCTTGCCGTGCTTCTCAAAGAATATCCTCCGTAACCAATTCCGGAAAGGCCCGCTTCCTTTTGAGGATACGGGCCACGTTTCCTTATGACCGTTTACCGTCACCGTTGCATAAGCGTTGCCGTCCGGTGTATGGAAGAGTTCCACACCAGGAGATAAGGCAAGGTTCACAAGGCTTTGGGCCTGTGATTCCTTTTCTTTCTTAATTACCCCTTTAGCTTCTGCTACAATTTCAATTTCTTCATCAGAAAGCATTTCAAGTAATTCTTCTCCGAATGTCATACTATGGCCTCCTTCCTTAACCAAAGAAAAATATCACTCGAGATTCCGTTAGTTGTAAGTTCGTGCCATAGGTAGTCAAGATATGTTAGGCGATGGGCAAGCCATGTCAGAGGCTCGGAGTTGGGACCGTTATTCATAATTTCTTCCCAACCACCATTTCGGAGTAACTTTTCTGTTATGCGGATTTCCTCGATAATTGCTTCTTCAGCGATTCGTTTTAGTGTTTTTTCTAGGATTTTCCCTGCATTTGCCCGTGACTTTAGGGAGGAAGATTGCTTCTTAAAACCAGGAAATAAGTCCGAATAGTCAAGCCCTATAGCATCGAGGATGGCCCGGGTATTGCATCCGGCGAAACAATGAAGGAGAATAACTCCATCCTCTGTCTCCTTTATAGACAGAGAAGGTGTACTGTCAGAATGTGCCGGACACCGTGCAATCCATTTGCCCGGACCAATATTTTTTACTCTATCAAGGCGTTTTATTATATTTATTAATGACTCATTTTTCGTTAACTTTGAAAACGACGTAACAAAATCATTTGCCATTCAATATCACCTCTCACAAAATTATTTATCTAATAATTAATCTCAGAGAAAAATTTTAAAGCCCGGGAGTAATTCCCGGGCTTACTATAAATCCTTTGTCATTTTATGGCCGTTTTTAAAGCGGCCTTTTTCTATATTATTCTTTTAAAACGATCTCGAAGTTATTATAACAGCATAATTTTACATATACCTGTTAATATCTTTGATATCAATACAATAACCTATCAACAATTTGAATTGTCCCATTCTTTGCGCTTGTTCCCTGGCATATTAATAGAATTAAAATGAATTGTTAAAAAGTACCTTTGATATGATTGATTATATTGAGCGAAGCATTCTGATTGGATAATTATCTATAACTTCGGAACAAGCTTGCTACTAAAGGGATAAAGAATAAAAACATGCTTTTGGTAGGTAGCTTCTGCTATTTTTACTGCCTTTTTATCATATTGTTTCATGCGCTTCCAAAAAACTTAATATTATATCCCCAACTTCTGATATATCAAAAGATCACGATACAGCTTTAGCATAAACTTTGACTTCCTTGCCTGAGAAACATCAAAACCACTAACCTGCTGCGTAGTATAAGGGATAATTATTCTGTTAACATAGCCATACCCCGTTTCTTCCAATAATCGGGACAGTGCCAGCGCATGGTCGTAGACCACTACGTTTTCCTGAGTAGGACCAATAATCACGGCTATATGTCCGCCTGATTTTAATGCGGTTTTGGCATTTTCAAAAATCTGCTCCATTGCTTTATAGAACCCTTCCAAATCCATATCGGCTAAATTGTTTTCTCCGCTGTATTCCCCACGCTTCTGCTTCCAATACGGCGGGTCAAGAAACACCAATGATGCGCTGCCGCTTTCTACATCCCATGAGTCTAATGCGTTGTGCTTTTTTATGTCTTCTCTGACAGGGGTTACATCCCATGCCAAACAGCGTCGCTTCATAACTTTGCATACATCAAGGGTTACTCCGCCGCCTGCCATGGGATCTATTACCAAATCTCCCTGCTCCGTCCAATAATAAAGGACATTGAATATTATCCCCGCAGGTATATTTCCGGGATGTTCCACGCCAAATCTTTCGTCACGGCTGTTAAATTTCCAGACGGTGAAGACCTGCGGTTCATAGCCAAAGTCGGACATAAGCTCCAAATCTGTCCTCCTTCGGGCTTTCAACACCGCTTCTGCACGTTCCGCCGCTTTCTCCGGTTGGTTGTCATAAAGCCCTTTTTCTACTGCCGAAAGGAGTTCCGCTAATTCTTCCCTGCAGTCTTCTTCGCCATTTAAAATTTCACCGACTTTATTTGCGATTTCATAACGCTTCTTTAGTTTCGCACATTCAGCCGCAACATCCTTTTCCTTCCATTTTTCGGGATTTTCTGCAATCTTTTTGATTAATGCTATTTTTAGTTCATCCGTTGGCAGGGCACAGATGTGACGAAACCAGGTTGGTTTCCATAGGTCATCCAGATATTGGGGTTTACGAGCGTAAACTTCGTCGTTTACGGACTCTTTAAAGTATTGGTTTACGGAATTGCGAATTTCCGTAAACACGATTTCAGGAAGATTTGCAATGTTGATATAGTGATAGACGCCTGCTTTTCCTTTCCACCCAAGTCTTTCGGCTACTGCTTCCAATGTTCCCAACTCATTGTATAATTGCTTTATTAAAAATGCTTTATCCAAAAAATCCCACGGCTGGACGTTTTCGTCATTTTCTTGTGTTAGCAATGCAAGCCTGATCGGGTCTTCATTTGAAGGATATTCTATCGCCGGTATTTCATTTAAACCCAATTCAACCACTGCCTGAAGCCTGTGACAGCCATTTATAACAACATAACCATCATCATTTTCTTTTTTCTGCACTGCTATAGGACAGGACGGGTCGTATCCCTTTTCTTTTATCCTCACTTTTAAATACTCAACCCTTTCTCTCACAACCGGTCGAAGGTTGAGAGGATACAGTTTATTAACAAGAATAATTTTTGCAGTCTTCATTTCGTCAACACCTCCTAAAAAAACAAAAGAAAGTCCCTACTGATATGTCTGGACTTTCTAATTTTTTTAAGAGTATTACTTCCGACAAACAATAGATTACTGTAGGCCAGCAAAACTCTTCCTTAAGGAAATAGAGCGTCTAACTTATGAACTTCAGCCTTTATGATAGATAAATCCAACCCCATTCGGGTTTCCAAAAAATGTGTCATACTTAATACTTCAATTTAAGTTTTTAATTATGTTACTTCAGTCAAACACAGAATTCTTGACAACCATCACTGCTTTTATACTGCTAATTACTACTGCTTTTATACTGCTTATAAAACTGCTTTCCTGTTAATGATAAAATAATAATGTACACAAAGTGGAAAATAAGAATGTACAAAATTGTACATAAATTTGATATCCTTCTTCATGTGAGGAGGGATATCAAGAATGAAGAACATAATAGCACAAATA
>Ga0207431_10132_pt1 | contig 15472 bp, 12 predicted proteins | sample YelNats1bottle14_FD_187546 | JGI IMG/M metagenome (GOLD analysis project Ga0207431, IMG submission 187546) | Hot spring thermophilic microbial communities from Obsidian Pool, Yellowstone National Park, USA - site 1 bottle 14 (SPAdes) (version 2) | ecosystem: Environmental > Aquatic > Thermal... | reverse complement strand
GAGTTTTGCAAGTTCATCTTCGGGATAATTTTCAGTGTTCAGGAGATGTTTTTTCCAGTAATCTAGGGTGCTCTTTGATATGCCATACTTCCTACATACAGCAATTTTGGTAGTAGAAGAGCTTTCAGCCTCGGCAAGGATAGCAAGTTTTTCTTCGAGGGTAAAGTTTTTATGTGCTGCCATTGCCTTTGATCTCCCCCCCAAGAGAAATTTTAGCATGTTGTGCGTTTTAGTCCAATTCTCTTGAGGGGCCAGCAAGCTACTCCAGAGAAGATATTCCTTCCAGCAGTATTTTTTGTCCCTTCAGTATGATAGAAGGTGTTTCTCTCGAGTTTTTGCTCTGTCTCGATATTACGCACCTTAGTACCTATCCCTTCGGCAGTATGATATGCGGTACCAAATTCAGCTTGCTGCTTCTTAGCTTTGCTATAGCCCCTAGAACTTTCTATAGCCGACAAGTTATCCACAGAGTTATCCACAAAGTTATCCACAACAACAACGTTTTGGTTGTTTCTCTTAGTACCTTGTACGGTACTCTGTACCTTTGATGCTTTGTTGTTGTTCTTTTTTATATTCTTTCTTATAGTTTCTTTCTAGAGTACGGTGTTCACTTTTTATACATCTGATGTCACCGCTGACGAAATTAGCGGTCACTTTTTGTTCATTATGGCCTTCAATGCCTTGATTTTCTGAGGTGTCACTTTTTATACATCTGTGATTTCTCAATGACCTTTGCCTTTAAACCATGTCATCCCAGCTTCCTACGCCTGCCGCCTTCAGACTGTACCCCGCCAGCCTTTCATGACAATAGACGACAGAGTCCGGGACTAGAGGAGCATCCCGGAGTGTCATGGCCGAGATGACGTAGTGCCCTCATCCCCTTATCATTCGGGTCGAGCGCTCAGACTGGTCAACTCCGAGGCTTACATGCCTCCGACTTCAGTCGGGGGTAGTTGACTGTATATCAACCTGCCCAAGATGGGTCTTCAGTCCATTTTCTATTAAAATCCGCACCCCCAAGTATGGGGAAGTCTCTATCCCCATCCCGAAGCTTGAATAATAACCATTCTTCGAGAAATTCTTGAAGTGTCTCCAGACATTCTTTCTTTGTTTTCCCCTCTGCCCATACTCCAGGACAGGCAGGTATTTCGGCATAAAACGTGCCGTCAGACAGCTTTTCTACTATAGCTTCTCTCATTGCTGCGTCAACAAAGGATGTCAAGATGCCTCCTCCCATTTTTCTTCTCACTCCTTCTTTTATGGCACACACTTTTCAAAAAGCAGACTTTTCCTCCGGATTTGGAATCGTGATTGCCTTCACTGCATACTGGATGTGCCTGAAGCAGTATATCCTGTAATATCTCTCCTTGGGCAGGTAACCGTGGAAGTAGAACACGGCGCACTTTCCGTCGATGGTCACGGTCTGCCTGAAAAACCAAAACCCATCCGCGGGCTTGGTGATGTAATCGGGGACACCTTCGATGACCTCGAAGTGGCCCTTCTGAAAATCTGGTATGTCGCGAACCATGGGGATGACCACAAAGACCAGCAATGCCACACCAAGCACCTTGAAAAACAACCTTACCGCAACAGTAAACCGTCGCTGCGCAGTTTCCGACCACTTCTTTGCCTTTCCACCTTCTCTTATCACCTCAAAGTTTTCCCCGCCAAAATGGAAGAAACACAAAGCGCTCAACAGGGCAAAAAACAACAGAACCAATAAAAACTTAGCCATAGATTAGACCCCTTTTCTACTGCTTCAACGGTTTATTACCGGCAAGCCCCCGCCTTTAGGCGTGGGGTCACTGACTGGCTTATAAGAAGAGCAATACATTATGTTTTTACTTATAAAAATAAATGGCCCACCCTGGTCCGCATTGACGTTTCCGTCAAGAGGCGCGGTGAGCTTTGTTGATTTAAATTTTAGGGTAAAAAAAAGCAATATTTCAATCCCTATAAAACATCTTTTACCGTAAAAAAAACTCTTTCTGGGCTAAAAAACTCTAAATGGCTCTATTTATCTCTTTTTTATAAAGGAAATAAGCTCCATTTTTTCTCTGTCATACAAAAAAAGTGTCGTCGATCCCCTGGCATTTTTGCGTTACGGGAGGTCGACGACATTTGCCAAAGCAAAACTGATCGGCTTCTTTTGCCGCTTCTCATTTCCGATACAGCCGAAGTTAATGTGCAGAGCAAGAGGGCGAAAATTACAGCGAGCATATAAAAAATTCCTATTTTAAAGCTCATCAAAAAGGCATGCAGTAAAGAAGCACCAAACTGCCAATTCCCCGTTGCATGATAAAGCTTAAAAAAAGACACCCATGTTATTCCTATCTGCCAATGGATATTCGTGTAGCATCGAAGATACATGCTTGCGTTTTAGTCCAATCCTCTTGAGGGGCCAGTAAAGAAGAGGTAAACAGAAAATAGATGTATATAATTATTTCTTAAAATTGTTTATCCGCTTTGTTGCCCACTCATTAAACCAAATAACAACAAGGCAAATTCCAATAAAAAGTATTTCACCTAATACTGCTTCGGTAGGCCCAATTTGTTACGGTTGTACTTCGTCGTCCCACCAGTACCACATTCTATTTGGAAGACCTCTCTCTTCAAGATTGGTAGCATTAACCGCTGAAGCATCCTTCAGGGGCTTTCCAGCCTGGTTTTGTATCTCGGGAAAGCCGAATTCCTCTCTTTGGTCCCAGTCGGAGATAGTAGACGGGACCTTAGCTTTGCCGTCGATATGGAGGCTTTGGAAAGATTATCTTTACAGGCTGTGACAGCAAAGGATTTATTATTATCATTTCTCCGGGTTGTAACTTTGAAGCATAGAACTTCGTCTCTTTATCAAGAAAAGAGTAGGCTTCTTTAGAAAGCTCAGTAGACTTAGATCTACCCAGGACTATGTTTGCGCAATTTTCGTAAACTTGGTGGTTAATCCCGCTCATGAACTGTTCTGCACCAAATAATGTTATGCCTTCGGCACGGCCTACCCTCGCTAGTTCAATTATCTGCTGTGCCAAAGCACTTGGCTCCCCGGAGCGGTTGGGTACGTAGCGGTTTAATTCGTCAATGAAAAATATAATGTTTTTAGGTCGCTGACCAGCTGGGGTATTGCGAATTTTGGTAAGCACCCTATTTACGATATCTCCTATAATGAATCCTTGTATTGTCTCATTCTTCTCAAACGGTTGAATATCTACTACGAATATTCTGCCGCCCGTTAGACGATTGGCTATATATTCTCCAAGATATACCTCATTTGCGCCTTTAGTATCTTTAAAGATGTTGCTGTCAAGCACTCTTGCCAGGTGTCGTTGGAATCTTCCCACTACTCCTAACTTATTCGCGTTTCCTACAGCTTCTGATGGATAAGCTTCCGCAGGCAGATACCTTAAAACGCTCCATTTGTCTATGTATATCGAAAACTTTTTGGTATTAATGCACAAATTATTTTTATATTTCAACCACTCGCATATACTTGCCAGAGTATATTGAGGATCATAAACATCTGAAAATAAAAAGCTTATTTCATCATGGACATCCAAAAATTGATATGAATAAAATTCTACATTTGGTTTGGAACCCCCGTAGACAGTGTTAATGTCACGCAAACCGGCAGGAAATAGATAAGTTACATTGTTAAAAGGCCCCACATTCGTTATATTCAGACTCTTATACAGTTCATAGTCTATATGGTGGAGGTCTGTAGCTGGTTCGTCTATATAAAGGAGATCCCTCTGCTTTACGTTAAAAAGTATGGCACATGTATCGTTTGCTTGCCTTTGAAATATCATCCAAAGCAAAAACATAGCATACGAAGTCTTTGTGGCAAGTCCTGATATACCCGATATATTTAAATGTCCCGCTTCCGGTCCCAATAAGTACTTTTTGTCATAGTAAATTGGTTTAATGTGATCATTAGAATTGATTATAAAGCCGCTAGGAATTTCGTCTCCAGGGTTTATGAGGGAGGTGCCCAGGACCTCATCAATTTCGCTAGATGATGCAAAACGAACTTCAGCAAAGTTCTTAGGAGGATACCATAGGCATATTTTCCCCGATCTCGTCAGTTTTGAGGCCTTACCGGTATTCCCTAACACATCTACCTTGGCTATACAACTGCTGACTACATTGGAAGACGGCATAGCGTTGATATCGCCAAAATCTGAAGATATATAATTTGTCAGATGGCCTTCCGCTTCGGTTGGGAAAAATAAATCTTTTATAATCCCGACAGTCCTTGTATTCGCAACATTATCAACGGATACAAAATCGAACAGGTTCACTATTACATCATCTTTTACCCAAAAATAAAATGTGTTGGCACTGCTGGGCTGGTCTTTTGTAGACGTAACACGCCCAATTACATCACTCATCAAATATTACCCCCCTTGCAAATTTCATAATTTTGTTTATTTTCAAATCTTTAATAGTTGCCTAAAAGCGTGAGGGGATGTCAAACTGTTCTTGGCCAAGCGTTCTGCAACGCTAATAGGATATATATGAGATGCCCATCTCTTTTGAGGAAATGAAGACGGGATGCGCTCTTCATAAATAAGCCTGCTAATTTGATTTACATAATCGATGAAATCTGCAGTTGCTTTATCCAAGTTTTTTATATTAACTTCTACCTTCACAATCCCTTGCCAGTAATTCTCACATTCGTCTATATCTCTTAAACGGATATACCAGAATTTATACTGAGAAGCGTCTTCTTTGATGAACACGCAAGTGCGCTGCCCTTTCTTCAAATATCTCAGCACTTTAGGCACTGGTATATCATGTGACCATCCAACTATAACAGGTTTTAAGCTGAAAGATTTGGCAAGACCTATAGTTCCTGGCAGATTTGCAAAAATATCTTTCCTTAAATCTCCATCAATTACTAGAATCTCTTCGCTTCCTTTCTGGAGCTTACTGGCTTCCTCCCGTTCTTCATTATGCAGTATCGCCCTAATTTTCCCTAACATTGCCGTCCTTAACTCATTTATTTCGGCTTGATCTTTTTCCAGTGCAACAATATTGATCCAGCTGTATTTCTGATCCAACACGTTTAAAAGTTTTTCTCGCAGCTCCTTAATTTCCTGATATGTTTCAGGAGGAAGGACTATATTCAGCTTTTTGCTTAAGGCAGCCGTTTTAAAACCTTTGTTTTCTCTCTTAACAACACCGACCACAGTTTCCCCAACTATTACTGGAAACGACAAATTGTTTATCTCTACGTCTCCCCAGTAATACGTACGAAAACTTCCGTCCAAAAAATACTTTAACGTAAGGTTTGTTGGTGCAGTACTAGGAATATCTATGATCATGTCGGCTACACCTTTTGCATTAGGTATTTCAAAGCTTTTGCACTTCTCTCCTTTACTGAAAAATGCATCGTCCATTCTTTGCTCATAGTCTATAATCTCTGTCTCTAATGGTGGATAATCTTTAACGGACGTTTGAATAAAGTCTCCTCCCATTTCATCCTTAACTATTCGTTCGATATTTTGGCTAATGTCTGAAAAAACCATCTTATCCATTTGTAGCTAACCTCACTTTCTTTGTGGTTGGTTCCCTTAAATGCATTGCTTCCTCCAGGCTTCTTGCAAATAGTATTTTCTTTTTCAATCCTTCATATGGAGGAAAAGCTCCATTTGTTCCAAGGACACGTCGAGCTTTTGCAACCATTTCTAAAAGTTCCGGCGTCCAATGAGGCGCAACATACCTGTCTTTTTCAAGAGCATCATTCGGTTGGTATCTCATCGGATATGCCGCTACACCCCAGTCCATAATATCTTGTAATCGCTCCAAAAAATCCTCAGGTGTATCCTTGAAATTATAAAGGGTGTAAACAATTACTTTTTTACTGCTAATTCCAGCTTTTCTTAGGTTCCCTATTGCCTTCTTAAGATACTGTCTATCCTCTATTCTGTCATACGCAATCCTTATCAGCTTCATTTTGAGCCTTCTTAACCTTTCTGCAACAGGAAATGTTAATAACCTTGCGTCAAGCCCTTGGTTAAAGTCTACTTCTACTTTCTTCCCATCCTTATTCCTGTATAATGCTAAAAAATCAAGTATTTCAAATTTGTACGGAGAAGCGAGAAAATTGTTGTCCCAAAAAATTATCCTGTTATGCGTCGGTTCTACCAAATGCTTAATCTCATTCTTTGCTTGATATTTCGGTTCCAGCCTCCAGACAACGCAAAAAGGGCATCTCCTGATACATCCCCTGCTGGAAAAAATTATGCTTGCATCCCAATCTTGAACTATAGAATAATCAGGGCAAAGTTCTTCTGCTTCTTCAATTATTCCGTTCCAAATAAAATCGGGCTTTATCACTTCCTTAGCGTGTCCGTGCATAAGCGTAGCGTATATTCCACCCAATATCACCGGAACGCCTGGATAGTGTGTGCGGTAAAAATCTACTGCTTCCTTGACTTTCTTCCAGCCATAAGTGAATAAACTGGTGACAAATATCACATCCGGTTTGTTAGACGCAAGAGAAGGAGGTAATACCAATTCGGTAGTGTTACCATACAGTTTTAACAAGGCGCTTATTTTGAGTAGTCCTAATGGGGGATAGGTTGAATAATAGTTTGGTTTAACCAATAAGCAATGAATTTTCTCTTTTTTTGGGGTGATATTTTTTATAAAGGAAATAAACTCCATCTTTTTTCCTCCATTCATTAAACATTATACAATTATTAGGAAAATTTTTGAATAGATAACTTCGCTATTTTTTGTTTTTGGGATCTGGATTATAATTCTATACCATAAAGAAGTCACCATCTTTTGCAAATAGCAACTTTCTATGCCTTGATTTTTCGAGGTGTCACTTTTTATACATCTATGGTCTCTCAATAACCTTTGCCTTTAAACCATAATGGCTATGTGGGAGATATAAAAACCCCCTTCCAGGGTTTCATGATAGAAAGTTGGAAGGGGGGTGATATTGCATTTCAACTAACGTTTCTCGGGTGGGCCGTAAAGAAGTCGATCGATGCGCTGCGCTGTGGGAGGATGGCTACGTGTTATAGCTACCCAGATACCTACCGGTTGTACTTCTATATTTTCCATTTTCCTTAAAAAGCTTGCAAGTCCATTTCCAAAACCTTTTTTTTAGCAAAATCATCCGCTGCAAACTCTTTGCTATGTCCAATGCACAGAAAACCAATTGCAATCATGTTTTGTAAGACCCACAAAAAACTTTTAAGAATCCCCCACGAGAAAAGACAAATATACTAAATAAACTCAAGTTATTACTTGCCATTCTTTCGGTAGTCCCACGTGCATCCTTGCCCATTTGGGCAGAAAAAGCTGAAAAATATCATATTGCGACAAGAATTACGCACTAACGCTTTTCTCCTACCATATAATCTAAAAATATTTTATACTTTCTGCTTAATTATTTGCCTAGATTATATGCAATGTAAATCTATTAACCTCTTTTTAAAATTATTAAGTTTTCCGTAGGTGTTCGCATATCTACCAATCCTGTCGCAGGATTAACATTATAAGAAAAAAGGCGCCGACTGACGATTCGATCTATTAAAGTCCCTTCATATTTCCAACCTAGTGTTGAAAGATGTTCTATAAAAATCTTGTCTATCGGAATACTTTTTCCCCGCACACTTGCATGCCCTACAAAGATAAAAAGATAAGTAGTAATCATTTTCTGGAGAGATGAAAAAGCTCTAAGTATACCCCAAAAATAGCGATCAAAAATTTTTCTTATATGTTCATCAGTAATAGTTGAACGATACTGTAAAAATGTTTCGGAATATATCGAGTATGGATCGATGTTTCGATACGGAATTTCTAGTTTAGAAAGTTTTTTAACCTCTTCTTCTGAGTAGCCTAGCCAAAAAAGATCCATTTTCGCCTGGCGAATGTATTCCTGCGATTGCAAATAAGGGGGCGAGGTAATAAGAATATCCCTTTCCTCCATTAATTGTTCCTGCAATACATCTACTCCAGCTCTTATGCAACTATGTACACTTTTAGGTTTTAGGCTTTGATATTCGTGTAGTTTATCAAGCATTTTTTCTACCTCTTTTTTCAGCATTTCAAAAAAGAGATTTTGCCAGTTCCCTGCCAGAATTTCGTTAATACGTTTTTTAGATTTAGGAGATTTGGAAAGTTTCTGCCTTTGCATATCGTCGTAAGAAAAGTATCGTGTTACCTTAAGAAGGGGAACTGCCAACAGAAGTTTTAGATTATTATTGCTAATAAAGTGATAATATCCCCATATCCGGTAGAGAAAAGGAAGAAACTCGGGAGGGAACCAGTAATCTATTCGTGACCACTTTGGAACAAATTCTTCTTTTGAGGTCTGCATCCTATAAAAAATCTCATTAATATCTATTTTAATTGGTTCCATAATGGCTGCAGCATGCAAAATTTCCAACATGGGATTTAGATCCCACAATTCATAGTCATAACCATACATCCTCGCAACAATTCCTGTGGTACCGCATCCCGCAAAAGGATCGAAAACTTTCATACCCGGTGTACCATAATTTTCTAAAACATATGCCACTACATGAGGAATAAATTTCGCTGGATATCTGTAAATGCCAAATGTTGCATAGGTAGTAGAAGGAATGTTGACTATGTGACGAAAAGAAACTATATCCTGAAATGAATTTTCCTGAGAAATTTCATTAGTATTTTTGTTATTATTTGCCTTCACTATATTATTCCTCCCTAATCCATTCAAGTGAATTATTATCTAAAGGAAAATCCAAGGTGGTTGCCACTGCTATAAATGGATTACTCCTACGTTGCATACGTATCGATAGTGGATTTAATGCGGTTTACCACGTTTGTTTGGATTAATAACGTGATTATTGCTCTTTTGTCTACTTAAGCTTTACCTCCAACTCGCATCCCTTTGAGCAAACCAACTGGATCAAACTCATATTTTATATTTTAACACACTTAGTTACCCCTTTCATCCTCATAGCGACAGTTTTGTAAAAAATAAATTAACTACAAAAAAGTATTTTTTGATTGAAAATTAGAAAGAGCTATACTCGTAAATTTTATTAAAAAATAAATAAGACGTGCTATGAAAAGTCAATAGGCTAGAGCAAAAAGCTCTTGACAATCACATAGAAATTCTGTTCACGCATTTTTGCCGGGAGGAGACCATTGATAATCCGGGTCATACGCCCGATTATCTTTCCAGAGAGAATAAATTAGGTGAACAAGTTTTCTTGCAACGGCTCCTGTAGCAACATTCGAGTGCTTTCCCTGGCTGCGTTTTAGCTCGTAATAAGACCTTAACTCCGGGTTAAAGCGACGGGCTGAAACAGTGGCTAACCACAGGCTGTTTCTTAATACAGTGGAACCACGTTTAGACATACGGTTACGAGTACCTTCAAATAATCCTGAAGCTCTGACGGTAGCATCTAAACCAGCATAGGCCACAAGAGCCCGGGGGTTAGGGAAACGAGAAATATCACCTATCTCACCGATAATGCGGCAGCCAGGACAGGGCCAATGCCCGGAATAGTTTCAATTACGTGGCGATAAGGTGTCTCTTTACTGGGACGAAGCTCCTCCATAACCTCGTTAATTGCATCTTCGATAACCTTTATCTGTTCTTCAATAAATTTAATTTGCTCAACCAGCAAACGAAACTGTAATGTGAAAGCGTCTAGAGCTAGGGTAATGCCGAAGGTACCTTTTGCCAGAGATTGAATCTTTTTAGCTCTTTCTTCACTGAACCTGCCGCGGGAATGTTCTTTAAGGAAAGCAGATAACTCTGAAAGGTCCACTTCGGCCAACTCTTCCGGCCCCGGGTAAGATTTAAGCAGCTCGCTTGAAGTCCGGATAAGTACATCGGAGAAACAGCCGGGGTATTCCGGGAAAATCCTATCCAAAATACCAAGCACCCTGTTCTTAAGGCCACCGACCTGGCGAACGAACTCAAAGCGGAGTCGTGAGAGCGACTGCAATTTGAGGGTAGTTTCAGAAGGAAGCCTGGTTTCAGGGGCTCTATCTAATCGCAGCAAGTCAGCAAGAAGCAGAGCATCTTTTTGATCGGTCTTGGTTTTACGCACATAGAGATTACGCAAAGCATCCGACTGAATGGGGTTGATAACATGAAGTTCAAATCCCAGGTCAGTGAGGTAGCAGTAGATAGGGAGCCAGTAATGGCCGGTAGCCTCTAAGCAGAACTTTACACCATCAGGCTTTAAACCAAGCCTTTTCAATACCTGCAGAAGCTTATTCATCCCTTTATGGTTATTATCTAGATGCATCTTTAAGACTATATCACCGGAGTCGTTTACGAGGCAAACTTCGTGACTATGTTTAGCCACATCAATACCGCCATAGATCATATTTACATCCTCGCTTTCATTGAAATTAGGCAGGGTTCCCGCAGTCCCCTATAAGTCTCAACCTTGCGCGTAACTCGAGGCATGCAGCAAGCTACATCCACAACGTACTCATTCGAGACATCTCATAGAGGAGGGGCTTCACTCTTAATTTCGGGACAGCAAAAAAGCTTCCCAAGGAGGAAGATCGAAGTCCCCTGCCGCTAAGAGAGATATTAGCTAAGTTTTATCAGAATTCCTGTGTGTTTGTCAAAAAACTTTAAATGACCTAATTTCACTTAACTATATCGTACAAGGAGGAGTTTATGCTATCTTTGGCGAATTCTTTATGTGCTTTTTTAAGTAATGAATAGTATGCCACTTGCTTTCATTAATAATTATCCAGCTTATTCCATTCTCTAAAATTTACCCTAAAGGCAAGATAAGTTTATAGTAAATTATCACAACAAATCTTTTTATCTATACATCTTAAGGAAGATATGTTGTACAAAAATGGCTTTGAGAAAGAACGGCAGTGAATTAATTACTTGTTTCAAATAAAAAAATGATTTCAAAGGGAGGAAACGTAAAAATGTCTAATGATGTAAGGGAAGAATTAGGAAGGCAAGCTTCTATCGAGGGCTTTGCTCATCAGCATATCGCGCTGGGAATATTAATGAAAAAATATGGCAATGTCTCTTTAGTTGATTTACCACTTTCTACGTACGACATCGTAATAGTAAGAAAGATTGAAGGAAGAGAAGATTTTATTAGGTGCCAAGTGAAAACAGCAAAAAAAGATATATCGTTTACTGGCGGAACAAGAGGTGGCAAGGACAGAATATATAAATCAGACGTAAAAAAATATATTCAATCAACAAAAACTTCCGATGTAGTTATAGGAGTGCATCCTAATAGTTCAGGTTCGTTTGATCTCTATTTTGTACCAACAATTTTAATCGAGAAATTAAATCAACAATCAATAAGTTTAAATAAAATAAGACCTCTAAAAAATAATTATCAAATGCTTGAAAAATGTAAAGATCATGAATATGTAATAGAGGAGTGCATAAAATTGGGAATTTTAACTAACTAAACTACCATCTACCCGTAGAGGTGGAGGCTTCCCGTTTCATTGATCAAACTTGCTGCGAAAGAAGAAAAATTTTCTCCGCAGAAGAGGTTCAATCTCCACAGGCGTGAATTCGTGTAGTTCCTACCCTACTGATTATTCATTTCAGCACCGTAACTTCGCAAGTTTTTTCGCAGCATTTTCGTCTCTGTCATGAACACTTCTACAAACAAGACATCCCCATACACGCTCTGATAACTTCAGTTCCTTATGATAATACCCACATCTACTGCATATCTTTGACAGTACTCTCCTTAATAAATTAAGGGGAGTACTACCCCGCGTACTCCCTAACATTCTAAAAATAAAAACTTAGCCAATAAAATTACAAATACGCCAATATATTATGCTATATACCAAAAAAGTCCTCATCATAAGTATTGTCTGCGATTCCAGCGCTCTTCTTCTCATTAAATATAATTTCTAGTCGCCCCTGTTGCGCACCACTATCCGACAGTTTTATCTCAACCTTATCCTTTTTTTCTTTTACCTTACCTTTGTTTTTATCCCAGTTCGACAATTCCAGCCTTCCCAACACCGGCGGCTGCGGCTCGCCGTCCCTCACTATCCTCACCACCGCATGATACTTCGGAAGCTCCGTCAGCTGCGTGTAATTAAACCGCTGCTCCCTTACCTCTTCTTCTTTCATCGACTCCATATACCATGGGTTTATCAGTATCCCCTTCCTCTTATACGTATACTGTGGCACAGTGTATTCATACTCCCCAAATTCCTTGGCAAACCTTATGGCGTCCTCTTCGCTGCCCAGGTTCAGCACTATCTTGTTCCTGCACGTCTCAAGCACTATGTCCCTGAACGTCGGCCTGTCCTCATGCACCATCTGGGCGGTCGTCTGTAAAGCTAACACAGCCGCGCACCTGAAAGAACGCCCGATAGCCAGAAGCCGCTCAAAGTCGGGATTCACATACCGCGGAAATTCGTCTATATACAAAAAATGCGGTGTCCTCGTACGTTCCGTACCCTTCCGCCTGAACACCGCCTGCTGGAAGTGCATCATTATAAACTGTCCAAACGCATCACCCAGCTTCCCAAGCTCGCCCATCGCCGTGTTCACTATAAGCACCATCCCGCCTTCACTTAAGTGCCTGTCAAGGTCAACGTCGGATTTCCCTATCAATACCCGCCTCATCATGCGGTTTCCCGTTATATCTTCCAACTGCAGCCTTAAGCCCAGCGTGAACTGCTGTACCTTGTCCCTCAGTTCACCCATCACTTCCGTCTTAAAATACTGCGTCAGGGCCGACTCGCCTTCCCTGCGCTCCAAGTTGCTCACATACGCCGCGAGCAGGCTCCGGTCCCTCAATACGTCCACCATGTCCAGCATCGTCGCTTCTTCGCCCTTTATCTTCTTCACCAGCAGCGCCGTGTTCCTCGCCGCTACTTCCTGGTTCAACCTGAAAAACGCTTCCTGCCTTCCGAACAATGAACGCAAGACCGTCCTCATTATTTCCGCTACTACCTAGGGCTCACCGGACATCGGATTAAAGACGGGCGTTGAAGGGTCGAGAGGGTTTATGTAGATATACGGCACCTTCATGCTCCGGCACATCGCAGCTACATCGTCCGCAAAATCGCCCTTCGGCTCTATCACCGTTATCCCCAGTTTCTCACCCTTCGCTATCGCCTCCAAGTCCTGTTCGATCATCGGCTTCAACACCCTGCTCGACTTGCCAGTGCCGGTCGTGCCCACCACCATCGTGTGCAGATACCTGTCCATGTGTTTCAATATCACAGGAACGCCGTTGACCTTGCATATCTCGACGTCTAACGTCTTTTTCTCCGTCGGCTTCACAACGGGACGGTACTCTTTACCGCCCTTCCGGGACCAAATAAACAGCATTACAAATATTGCTGCGCTTGCTATAAGAGGAAAAAACATTATTACGCCCTTAAGCAAAGCAAGGTCGGACGGCTGAACCCAGCCGGTCCTTCTTATGCTCTCTAACCAGCTTTGAGAACTTTTATACATCATATACCCGGCCCAAACGGATAATGCTATTAATATACCCGACAGCCCCGCAATTATTACCCTTATACCCTTGTTTATTATCCCGAAAAGAATGGCCGTTAAACCGGTTGCCAGGGCGGTAAGCATCATAATTTTGCCGAATTCTACAAAGCCTCCATAATAACCAAGCCCAGCCATTATGCCGCTTGCTATAGATGTCCCCCATAAAAAGTGCATTTCGCCACTACACCACCTTTCGTATCACACACGTTTCTTAACGGAGAATTTGACCTTGCATTTGTTGCAGCGGATAATAAACAAAAACAGGCCACCTTCCGCACAGTTGTAGTCAATTATCCCCAGGTGTTCTCTCGATATGCACTTTGGGCATGCATACTTGCCGTTTTCTATATATACAGGTTCCAATAATTTCTGCCTTCCAATTTGATTGTCATTTTTGGAATTTTTGTTTTTCCTCTTCGGCATATCATTCCTCTCCTTTCCAAATCAAAAACGTGGTGACGTCCTCCCCCGAATGAATTCGGGGGCATCCCTTTCAGGATGCACGCAAGGAGTTATTCCTGCGTTTCGGTTCGGCAACGCCGTGCCATCTAAAAATCCGCTTTAAAAACGGGCTATTTTTTACAAATAAGATTGATAAGATAATCCCTGAATACCCCGCTTAAATCCTCCCTTTTTAGCGCAAACTCTACCGTTGCCGCAAGGTATCCCATCTTGTCCCCCACATCGTATCTTTTGCCTTCAAAATTGTAAGCGTAAATAACCTCATAGTTTAAAAGCTCCTTTAAAGCATCGGTGAGCTGTCTCTCCCCGCCCCTGCCGGGCCTGGCATTTTTGAGGATCTCGAAAATCCTGGGGGTTATAATATACCTCCCAAGTATCGCCAGATTCGAAGGCGCCTCCTCTACAGGAGGCTTTTCCACCAAATTTTCTACTTTATAAGTCCTTTCATCTATGGGCTTTGCATCTATTATCTCGTATTTTGGCACATCTTCCCTTTTTACCTCCTGCACCCCTATAATGCTGCAGTTATACTTTTCATAGACCTTTATCATCTGCTTTAATACGGGCACTTCTGAATCTATGACATCATCACCTAAAAGCACCGCAAAGGGTTCATTTCCCACAAAGGTTTTTGCACAGTAAACCGCATGTCCTAACCCTTTCGGCTCCTTTTGCCTTATGTAGTGGATATCCGCAAGGTTTGATATATCTTCAACGAGTTTTAAAAGCTCGCCGTTTCCCTTTTTCTTTAATTCCAGCTCAAGCTCCACATTTCTTTTGCGTGCAGACGACATGCTTTATGAAGCAAAGGCTTCTGGTAGAAATTGTGTGAAAAGTGAGCAATAGCACCCTTTAGGTAGCACCCGGCCACGCAAATATAATAAATGCGAGCGACAAAAACTTCGCTCGCATTTCACAATTTTTCTGTCTTGGTGAAAAAGCGCTGAAGCTGTAAAATTAGCGCCACACATATTATCCCAGTCAGCCGAACCGCAATTAGCTGCAACAGAGCAAAAGCCTGGACCACCAGTGCATGTACCTTACCTCAATACCTAATATTTAGCTGAAGCAGAAAGGGTTTTGGGGTGGATCCTGAGCAGGTCGTAGGGTTGGACCGGCTCGAACTAAAGCCTCCGGAGAGAGAGGCCGCTGTACGGATATTGGGGAGCAACTCCTATATCCGTGTAAGCTTCTCTCTATAAAAGAGGACGCCCACCTCTTCTAGAGGTAGGAGGAGATCCCTATGGATTTTCTACAAAGCCTCTTTCCCCGTCATGGCAATTTCAGTCATATACCCGTACTATACTTATTCAGGATATTGGCCGTTATTTTTGCAAAAAACCTGCTGTATTCTACAATAAGAATTCTCTTGCCTTTAAATGCGTTCACCGATAAACCAGCCCTTAAGAATTTATTTCTTTCGCAGCAGCGGAAAGTTCTTCGCTGGAAACATTTATTTAGCCGATTGTGACAGTAACTTGGTTGAACAATCTAAGGTCTCGTCTAATACTGACTTTCATAAAATTT
>Ga0207431_10131_pt1 | contig 15502 bp, 12 predicted proteins | sample YelNats1bottle14_FD_187546 | JGI IMG/M metagenome (GOLD analysis project Ga0207431, IMG submission 187546) | Hot spring thermophilic microbial communities from Obsidian Pool, Yellowstone National Park, USA - site 1 bottle 14 (SPAdes) (version 2) | ecosystem: Environmental > Aquatic > Thermal... | reverse complement strand
TAAATTTCCTTGGGCGTCCTCTTCTATTGTGCTTTATTCTCCTTGTCAGAGCTTCAGCAACCTTTTTCACTACAAAAAGTAGCTTTAAAAATTTCTTATTTTGTGCTTTAATATTCATGAGTATATTTTTTCCCCCTTGTGTTTTGTGGTTGTTTTCTCTTAAATTAAATTATAACACAAGGGGCTTTTTTCATTTGTTACTATGTTTACTTTATATGGTTATTTCTTTTATTCAACAACCTCATTTAAACAAGTTTTTTAATATGTTAAACACTATTCATAACCTGAAATCTCACAAGCTGTTAGGTACAACGATACAGACTATTTTATCCAGTGCTTCGCAAAACTTTGCAATATTACGCCTACGCAGTATAGGAAAAAATATAAAAAACGATAGTATAAAGTTAGTGTTGCTTTTAAAATGTAACACTAACTAAGGTTCTAGCTGACAAAGTAAGGGATTTCAATTGTTACTTTTGTACCAACGTTATAAGAACTTTCAATTTTGATTCCATATTGATTACCGTAATAGATTTTTATTCTTTGGTTAACGTTTATCAAACCATAACCTTTGGCTTCAATTTCTTCGGGATTATGAGTTTTATTCAAACTTTCTTTAACTTGTTCGAGTTTTTCTGGAGACATTCCAATACCGTTGTCTGTGATTTCAAAGTGAAGTAAATCATTAACAATCTTGCCCGTAATTATTATTTCTCCTTTTTGTCTTTTTTGCTTTATTCCATGGTATATTGCATTTTCAACAATTGGTTGCAAAATGAATTTCAATATAGTTAAGTCATACATTTTTTCATCTATTGATATTTTGTAATCTAAGATATCGGCGTACCTTACTTTTTGAATTCTTAAATAATAATCGATGTGAGCTATTTCTTCTTTTACTTTTACCCATGTCCTTCCTTTGCTAAGGGATATGCGATAGAATTGTGAAAGGTCTTTTACCATCTTAATAGCGGCATCGTTGTCATTTTTTTCTATCATCCATATTAGCGAGTCTAATGTATTGTACAGAAAGTGAGGATTGATTTGTTCTTGCAAGGCTGTTAGTTCTGCTTTTCTGGCCTTTTCCTGTTCCTCCATACTTTTTTTAATTAGAATGCCAAGTTCGTTAATTAGCAATTCAAAGTTACTTTTTAGACCAGTTATTTCGTTAACAGATTTGGTATGTGAAAATTTGTTTAAGTATTTTTCGGTAATAGCAGTGGTGTTTTCATATAATTGCTTTATTGGTTTAGCTATACTTTGAGATATGGTTAGAGCGTTTAAAAAGCAAAAAAGAATAACTCCAAATAGAATAAAATAATATCTTATCAGCCATTTTTTCAGATTTGTCTGAAGCTCTTTGTGTATTTTTGCAATTCTGTTTGTTTCAAAAATCTTATAGTCATAAATGTTGTCTTCTATAAGAGAAGCTATTTCGCCTATTGTATTCCATGTTTTTACATTTTCTTCGTATTTAGAACCGTTTTTCATTCTTTCGCCCAAATGGTCAATATATTTCTTTAACGTATCAATAGTTCTCGAAATAATTTCTAATCTTATAATGCTTTCATCCGAAGAGTCTAAATTCATCAATAATGAGATTTTGTCTTTTATAGAATGCAAATAGTCGTACTGGTTTCCTTCGTTAAAATTTTTCCTGCCTGCTACTATGTACCAAATTTCGGGGCAGATTTTTTCTGTTGCAATCTTGCTCATACTATTTGCCAGAGTTATATTTGTAACAACTTTATTGTATTGTTCACTATAATTCAAAAGGTTTAAGATTAATATTACGTTGAGGATAAGAGATAAGCTTATTACAATAAGAAATGAAATAATAAGTTTTGAATTCAAAGATAGTTTATCAAAAGTTGCCGCAATGATTCTATCAATTTTATGAGAAGAAAAAAAGTTTTTCATCTGGTTTTATCACCTCTTATACTCATTTTATTTATTATATTTGGTCCTAAATTCCTGTGGGGACATTCCAACCTTTTTCTTAAAAATATAACTAAAGTAATGAGGTTCGTTATATCCGACTTTTGTTGCAATCTCAGCAACTTTCAAATCACTTTTTATTAATAACTCTTTTGCTTTATTTATCCTGACATTTGTTAGATATTCGATAAATGTTTCACCTACTTCTTGTTTGAATGTAAAACTGAAATGACTCATACTCATATTAACTTTTTCTGCAACTGTGCTGAGGCTTAGTGATGGGTCTGAGAAATTCTTGTCAATAAATTCCTTAGCTTTAGCAATAACAGAATCGTATTTTTTAGAGAATGAATTTATTTTAGTCTTTAATGTTGTTTCAATAAGTTCTCTAATAACTGTTCTGAATTGAATTTCAGACATATTTTGAAGTGAATAAAGGGGCTCAATTATTTTAGACAATATTTTACTTTCGCTATCGTATTCAGACAAAATTTCAAAACATTTAAATGAGATATAAAGATACAAATAGTAATTTAATATTGGAGAGCGGTTTTTAAATTCTGAAAAACACTCTGAAATTTTGCCTAAAAATGATTCTAATTTTTCGTTTTCATTGTATCTTATTATTGACTCTATATCACAGGATTTAATTTCTTTAAGCTTTTCGTCTGTTTCGTTGTTAACTTGTAAATCGGTTGTACCTACAATTCTTCTGCTAGATAAGGCTAGCGAAATGCTTTTTGCTCTTTGGGCTTCAATATATGATTTTGGTATATCAGAAAGTCTTTCGTAGGTATTACCTATACCTATGTAAACAATGTAGGGGGTATTTCTTTCAATTTCATATTGCAAATTCTGGGATATTGAAAATGCCTTTTCTTCGGCTGACTTTTTATCACTACTTTTTATAATTAAAATAATTTCAGAGTATGACTTTTGGTGAAAAAGCAATTCATCGATGTAACCGCTTAATGTTTTGTTAATTATTTCGTGCAACTTCAAGAATTCTGTATAGTCATCATCATTTGCATTTTGAAGAAAATATTCCATAGAAATGACGGTGTAGTATTTTGCGGTTATGTTAAATCCAAGGTGATTTGCTTCTTCATATAATTCTAGTATTTTAGGGGTTCCGAACAAGAGTTTATTAAAGAATCTTTTTTCCAATATATTCTTGTTTTCATTTACTTCTTTTTTTAGGTGTTCTAAATTAGTTATAAATAATCTTTCCTCCTCGATTTTCAATTTAACTTTTTCAAGAGTAGTAAGTATTTCAGCTGAGGTAACCGGTTTTAATAAATATTCTTCTATCCCGATACTTAAAGCCTCTTTAGCATATTTGAATTCTTCATATGCGCTGATAAGAATTATTTTAATCCAAGGCATTTCTTTTTTTATGAGTTTTGAGAGTTCTATTCCGTCCATAAATGGCATTTTAATATCTGTAATTATAATATCAGGTCTAATTTCACTTATCATTCCGTATGCTAATTCTCCATCACTTGCTTCTCCACAGTAAACAAATTCTTGGTTTGTATTTTCCAAAATTTCTCTGATTTTTCCTCTTACTGTTATTTCATCTTCAACAACAAATACTTTTAACATAACAAAAAATCACCTCGTTGACATTACACTCATTTCAAAAAATATTGAATTTTTATGTAAATTATCTTCATTAATATTGTGTCATATTTAGTTAGTAAAGTCAACGATTATAACTATTGAAAATCTGTTTTAAAACTTCTGTGACTGTAATGGGACATTCAAAAATTTTAGAAGTATCATTAAAAATAACATACTTTAATAAAGAATTAATAAATAAAAACAAAAAATATTTAATTGATTTGTCTAAAACTTACACTTAAAATGATAAATGAAAATAAAACCCATAAGGAGGATGGTTTTATGAAAAAGTTATTCAGAGTTATAGGTTTATTGATGAGTTTGGTTATGCTTTTTTCAGTTCCTCTTTTAGCTTTTTCTCAAAAAAGCTCAACCACGAAAAAGAAAATTGTTTTGGGGTTTGCTCAGATTGGAGCAGAAAGTGAATGGAGAACAGCCAACACAAAATCAATAAAGGAAGCTGCGAAAAAAGAAGGAATTATTTTAAAATTTGTTGATTGTCAGCAAAAGCAAGAGAATCAAATTAAAGCAATTCGTTCATTTATTGCGCAAAGGGTTGATGTTATTGCGTTTTCTCCAGTTGTGGAGACAGGATGGGATACGGTATTGAAGGAAGCGAAAGATGCAGGAATTCCAGTGATTTTGGTTGATAGGACAGTTAAAGTTAGTGATCCAAATTTATATGTTTGCTGGATTGGTTCTGATTTTGTTGAGGAAGGAAGGAAAGCAGCGAGGTGGTTGGTTGACTATATGACGAACAAACTTAAGAGGAAGGGCACAATTAATATTGCAGAATTGGTTGGAACAGTAGGAAGTGCACCCGCTATTGACAGAGCAAAGGGATTCAGAGAAATTATTAGCAAATATCCTAATTTTAAGATTATAGCTTCTCAAAGTGGTGACTTTACAAGAGCTAAAGGAAAGGAAGTTATGGAAGCATGGTTAAAGACAGACCTCAAAAACAAAATTAATGTGCTCTTTGCTCATAATGATGACATGGCTTTAGGTGCAATACAAGCCATTGAAGAAGCTGGTTTGAAACCTGGAAAAGATATTATAATTGTTTCCATAGATGCAGTCAAAGGTGCGTTTGAAGCTATGATAGCAGGAAAGCTCAACTGCACAGTGGAATGTTCTCCTTTATCAGGACCACTGTTGATGAAAACAGTCAAAGACCTTATGGCAGGCAAAAAGGTTCCCAAAAAACAGTATGTACCAGAAGGTGTTTATCCTGCTGAAGTTGCAAAGAAAGTTCTACCAACCCGTCAGTACTAGGGATCAATGTAAATACACTTCCAGATAAAAGAAAACAAATGGCTGCAGGTATCAATTTTGGTACCTGCAGTAGCATTCTAAAAGTCGTTTCTTAAAAATAACGTGGGAGGAGCAGTTTTAAAAATGTCGATATTGCTTCAAATGTCCAATGTCCATAAAAAATTTCCTGGTGTTGTGGCTTTAAAAGGTGTTGATTTTAGGTTAAACAAAGGCGAAATTCATGCTCTGATGGGACAAAACGGTGCAGGAAAATCGACCCTGATTAAGGTGTTGACTGGGGCAGAAAAATTAGATAAGGGTGAAATTCTTCTTGAAGGAAGAAAAATAAATCCCAAAAATCCAATGCATGCTCAACAATTAGGTATTAGCACAGTGTACCAAGAAGCCAATTTATGTCCTAACTTATCAATTGCTGAAAATATTTTTATAGGAAACATAATAAGCGGTGCTGGCAAGATTAAATGGAGGACTATTTATAAGGAAGCTGAGAAGATACTGAAGGAAATAGGGCTTGAGATTGACGTCAAGAAAAAATTAGGTGACTGTTCAATTGCTATTCATCAAATGGTTGCGATTGCAAGAGCATTGAGTATATCGTCTAAAATTTTAATACTTGATGAACCAACCTCAAGTTTAGAAAAGTGGGAAGTTGAAAATCTATTTAAAGTTTTACGCAGATTAAAAGAAAAAGGAATAGGAATCATATATATAACTCACTTTTTAGATGAAATTTATGAAATAACAGATAAAATAACAATTCTGAGAAATGGAGAGTTAGTAGGAGAATATATGACCAAAGAATTACCTAAAGTGCAATTAATAGCTAAAATGGTTGGAAAAGAAATAGAGGAATTTACAACAATTGATAAAGCGATGATTGGAGAAAGTGCTCAAAAAGAATCTATAATTGTGGCAGAGGGTATTGGTAAAAAGAATTTCATTGAACCTTTTGATCTAAATATATGGAAAGGTGAAATAATAGGGTTTGCAGGCTTACTTGGTTCAGGGCGAACAGAAGCGGTGCATCTGATATTTGGTCTTGAGAAACCAGATAGAGGTAAACTGAGGATTAAAGGGAAGGATACAAAAATAGATAATCCACGGGCAGCAATGAATGAAGGAATAGCACTTTGTCCAGAAAACAGAAAATATGAAGGTATATTTGACGAATTAAGTGTGCGAGAAAACATAATTATAGCTCTACAAGCCCAAAGTGGGGTATTGAAGCATATTCCACGGAAAGTTCAAGAGGAGATTGCAAACAAATTTGTAGAAGCATTGAATATTAAAACACCTTCTATTGAACAAAAAATAAAAAACTTAAGCGGAGGTAATCAGCAAAAAGTTATTGTTGCAAGATGGATGGCAACAAATCCGCAGCTTCTTATTTTGGATGAACCAACAAAAGGTATTGATGTTGGTGCAAAGGCAGAAATTCAAAAGATGATGATAGAATTTGCCAAAAAAGGCATATCAATTATATTTATCTCTAGTGAATTAGATGAAGTTGTTAGGTGTTCCACGCGGTTGGCTGTTTTTAAAGACAAGAAAAAGATTGGAGAATTGACAGGTGACGAAATAAATGAAGCAAAAGTTATGCAAATAATTGCTGGAGGTAGCTAAAATGAAGAAAATAAATTTAAACAATTTAAGTCAAAAAAGATTATTTTGGCCAATTTTTATTTTGATTTTAGTCACTGTATATAACATATTTTTTACAAATGGATTTACAAAAATTGAGATAAGAGACAGACATTTGTACGGTATGATAATAGATATTATCAATCGCGCTTCTTCTCTTATGATAATTTCAATGGGTATGACATTGGTTGTAGCTACAAAAGGGATTGACATTTCAGTAGGGTCTATCTGTGCTATATCAGGGGCCGTTGCAGCTTCAATTGTAGGTGGAAATGTTAACGGAATTGCCGAGCATCCTTATTGGATAGCTGTTATTGCAGCATTGATCGTATCTTCGCTTTTTGGACTTTGGAACGGATTTTTGGTCTCACGCCTTGGTATGCAGCCCATGATTGCAACGCTGATATTGTTGGTAGCAGGTCGAGGAGTTGCTCAGCTTATAACAGACGGCCAGATAATTACTGTGTATCATAAGCCCTATAGTTTTCTAGGAGGAGGTTATTTATTAGGTATTCCCTTTTCAATATACGTGACTTTATTAATTTTAGGAATTTTGATATTAATTATGAGAAGAACAGCTTATGGTTTGTTTTTGCAAGCAACAGGTATTAATCCTAAAGCAAGTCGTTTTGTGGGGATAAACATAAGAAATATTATCTTATCAGTTTATATTATTTCCGGTTTTTGTGCTGGTGTGGCGGGTCTGATAATTAGTTCAATTGTAAAATGTGCAGACAGTAACAACGCAGGACTAAATATAGAACTGGATGCAATTTTAGCAGTAACATTGGGTGGTAATTCACTCAGTGGTGGGAAATTTTCCATTGGAGGGAGTGTAATCGGAGCTCTGATTGTACAAAGTATAACAACAGCAATGTATGCTAAAGGTGTATCTCCCGAAGTTTTACCAGTTGTAAAAGCAATAGTGGTTGTAATTATATGTCTAATTCAATCAGAGAAAACCAGAGATTTTATCCGCACTGCTATTTTGGCTAAAAAGGAGGCATTCTAAAGAATGAAACCTTTAAAACTTAAACAGATGAATTCGACAATTTACATAACAATTGGATTATTTTTTCTTCTCTATCTGTTCGGTTGTATAAGGTATCCGGGATTTTCCTCTCCTCAAGTTTTTTGTAATCTATTTATTGACAATGCGTTTTTAATTGTAACTGCAGTAGGTATGACATTTGTAATAATAACCGGAGGTATTGACATTTCAGTTGGTTCGGTAATTGCCTTGATTTGTATGGTTATAGCTTATCTTGTAGAGAAACTAAAGGTAGACCCTGTAATTGCTTTGTTGATTGCTCTTTTAATTGGAACCTCCATTGGATTTATACAAGGTGTGCTGGTTCAGGTATTCAAGATTCAGCCGTTTATTGTTACATTCGCCGGAATGCTATTTGCAAGAGGGATGACTGCGGTTATTAGTACAGAGACCATTAATATTACTAATAAGTTTTTTATGAACTTAGCAAATGCAAGAATAAAACTTTTCGACAAGACTTTTATTGCACCCACGGTAATAATTGCACTTTTGGTAGTAGCAGTTTCTTATTATATTGCAAACTATACGAGTTTTGGCAGGTGCGTTTATGCAATAGGAGGAAATGAACAATCAGCAGTATTAATGGGTTTGCCGGTCGCGAAAGTAAAAATATTGGTTTATACTTTAAACGGTTTTTATTCGGCCATTGCCGGAATTATATTTTGCTTATATATGTTATCAGGTTATACTTTACATGCACAGGGTGTAGAAATGGATGCAATTGCTTCTTCTGTTATTGGAGGGACATTACTAACTGGTGGTGTTGGTAATGTCATAGGAACAGTATTTGGTGTGTTAATTTTGGGCACTATTCAAAGCATTTTAAGTTTTGACGGAACTTTAAATTCATGGTGGACCAGAATATTCATCGGAATATTGTTAACAATATTTATATTCTTACAGAATATTTTAACAAAAAATAGAAATAAGGTGGCGTAGATTGGATGCCATTTAAAAGAGTTGTAAAGGGTTTTTTAAGAATAAAGACAAAAGTTATAATTTTACCTCTTATATTGATGTTCTTGACAATATTAGTAAGTAGTTATTTTATAACTGAAATATACAGGTATGTTTCTGCATACAACAATATAGTATCAAACATCACAGATATTAACAATATCACAGGTATGTTCAAAGAAGACATGGATAATATAATGAGGGATATAGTATTTGGTAAAGTTGATTTTGAGAAAGGTAATCAGTATGAAATATTGAAAACGACAAAAAATAAACTTATGAACATTAAGAAAAATTTAGTTAGCGAAGAAAGTATCGTTGCACTTGATTCTTTATTAAATATAATAGATTCCTTATCCAATGAAGTAACAAAAATTGGGAACATGGTAAAGAATAAAGTAGATAGTAATCAGTTAAATTCTGAGTTGGGACTTTTCTATGAGAATACTAGCACTTTTGAAGATCTAATTCAAGAATTTATAAGATGTGAAATTAAGTATGGATATAATGTCAAAGTCAAACTTAACAAAGAGTTAAAAAATATGTTGACGAGTGTAATCTTATTACTCGGTGTTATTGGTGCTAGTGGTACTTTAGCAAGTTTTATAGAAGCAGATAACATTACAAAACCTCTTCAAGAACTTACAATATATGCAAAGAAAATAGCAAATGGTGATTTTAGGAATATAAAAATCACTGTAAGAACAGAAGATGAATTAAAAGAAGTTGCTAGTGCTTATGATTTTATGATAAAAGAGTTAACTGGTGTGCTTACCAGACTTAAAAAACTGAGTACAACCATAAATAACGTATTAGATGAAACTAACAAAGCAATTTCAGAAAATACAATGATAACGGGCGATATAACAAATGGTATGTTCAATATTGCAAACGGACTAAGTGTTCAGACTGAAAGGACTTCGGCTTCGAGAAAAGATATAGAAGAAGTTGTAAGAAAGTATGAGATAATTTTAGAAAAAGCAATCAGCATTAGTGAGAGTGCTGCAAATACAGTAAATTACTCAAATACGGGAAAAGAAGTGGTTAGTAAGTTTATTGAAAACCTTAAATATATTGCACTTATAATAAGAGAAACAGTACAACAAGCAAGTATCTTAAACGAAAGAATGTCAGTTATGGATAAAGTTCGCAGAGAGATTGAGGGGATAGCTTCACAAACAAATTTATTAGCTTTGAATGCAGAGATCGAAGCTGCAAGAGCAGGTGACAAAGGAAAGGGTTTTTCTGTTGTAGCGCAGGAGATTAGGAAACTTGCAAGGGATGCTAAAGAATCGGCAGTGTTAATAGGGAGTGATATAAAGACAGTAAAAGATTATTTTGGACAGGTGTATAATCAAATGAATATAATTGACGATAAAGTTGCTGAACAGATTGAGAAATCGGATGTTGTCAAAGAATATTTGGCCAACATTCTCCAAATGAATTCCAACATTTCTGTTGATATAAACGAGATTGTAATGTCTATTGACAATGCTAAAAAGTTAATGGAGGAAACGAAAAACAAGATGATTGATGTTGAAAAAATTTCCGAACAAAGTAAAAAAGAAAGTGAAAGTATTTATGCAGCTTTGGAGGAACTAACAGCAAACATGCAAGAAATTAGCAGTGTTATATCTGAATTGTCACGAAACATGAATGAAATGGATGAAGTTGTCCAAAAATTTAAAGTAAATGATTAGGTTGTTGAATAAAAGAGATAACTATATTAGCAAGAATACAGTAATGGGTAAAAAATCCCCCTTGTGATATAATTTTAATTTAGAAAAACCAAACCAACACACAAGGTGGAATAAAAAAATGTCTAAAATTATTAAAGCACAAAATAAAAAATTTTTAAAGCTCCTTTGCATAATAAAAAAGATAGCAGAAACTACAGTCCAGAGAAGGAAAAACAGTAAAAGAGGCAGACAAAGGAAATTTAGTTTATTTCAAATAATAGCTTGTTTATTTTACAAGGTCAAAAGAGGAATAGCAAGTTTTAGGGAATTGGAATACAGAATAAATCAAGATACAGAGTTCAAAAAGGGCATAGGGATATAAAAAAGTCCAGGTTATTCATACATAGCAAAATTAGCAGCAAAAATAGAAAAGGATTTATTGCAAGATATCAAAGACATATTAATAGCAGAAATTAATCCAGATGCATCCATAACGATAGTAGATTCAACACCTTTGAGAAGTTCAAAGCAAGACAAAGAAGCAAAGATAGGAATACATGTTACTATAGGTTTTTACAAAGGATATAAATTAGATCTTTTGTGCACAGGAAAAGAAGAAGTGCTTTAACTTTTCTGGATTTTAACTACAGCAAATAAACATGACTGTACTCAAGAAGAACTTTTGGTAAGAAGCGTGGAATTACAATTCGAAAATATTATTAGCGGATGCAGGATATTACTGTAACAGATGAGCTGAATATTGCAAATAGACTTGAAATAAAATTTGTAGCAGGGGTAAGTAGAAGGAATATGAGAAATGAGGAAAACGTAAAAAATAGATTTAGGGCAGAGAATATAAAATTTTTAGGTACAGAAGAAGGTAAGAAGTTATATAAGCTTAAGTAATGAAAATAGAAAAACTTTTTAGCAAGTTGAAAGGCAAGTAATAACCTTGAGAATATTAGGTTAAGAGGATTTAAAAGTTACAAAAGGCATATCGAATGGATACTAATTACTTTTTTGTTTGAACAGTTTCTCAGAAAATTAGAAGGCAAAAAATTTTCTTTTGCTTATGAATTAAATCAATAATTATTATCTTTTTATTACTCTATTGGCAATAATTTTTATTCAACAAGCTAATATAATGTTTTAAAAAAATAAATAAATGTACATTTTTTATGTTCATAAAGTTTTAAAATTGTTTTATAAGTTGTACGCATCCAACTTTTGCATAAAAATTGATTATTGAAAATTGACTTTTTTATAGAATATGTATATAATTTACTTAAACAATAAATACCAAAAATGAGGAGGAATAAAGATGAAAATGGGGAGTCTTAAAGTATCTAAATTTGTCTGTATTTTATTGACATTGATTTTTCTCATGACAATAATAGGAACTGGGTTTATGGTTTATGATTCGAACAAGGTTGTTGCAGCTTCCAAGAAAGCTACAAAAGGAGAGATAGCTTTTGTTCCGCCAGGAATGGTTTCGCCATTTTATGCAGGAACTATCAGTGGTGCAAAACCTATGGCAGAAAAGTTAGGGTATAAATTTACTGTTTTAGCACCAGAGAGAGAAAGTGATTTTGCAGGACAAGTCAAGATTGTAGAGGACCTTGTCACAAAGAAGGTAAAAGGGATAGCTCTTTGTGCTATAAACGCTGATGCTATTGCAGCAGCGGTCAGAAAAGCTAATGATGCTAAAATTCCAGTTGTTGTGTTTAATTCACTTACTGAACTTCCAAAATGCAAAGTTGAAGCATATGTCGGATACAATCAACGAGAAGGCGGCAAAAAAGTTGCAGATTATATTGCAAGGGTAAAAAAAGGCAAAGCAAAGGTAGCAATCATTGAAGGACTGCCAGGTTATCACACGCGTGAAAGAGAAGGAGGATTTATAGACCAAATAAAGAAGAAATATCCTGGAATTAAAGTAGTTGCAGTTCAGCCGGGGGATTGGGAGCGAGAAAAATCCATGAATGCTGCAATGAATATGCTTCAGGCACATCCTGACATAGAGGTTTTCTATGGTCTTTCAGATGAAATGGCACTTGGCGCTGCTCAGGCATGCAAAGCTGCAGGTAGAAAAGATATCTTAACAATTGGAATAGATGGTAATCCAAATGCTTTGGAGGCTATTGCAAAAGGAGAACTTACAGCAACACTATATGTCTACCCGGACGTTATTGGGGCAAAAGCTATTGAAGCCCTGGACAAGGTTATAAGGGGTCAAAAGGTGAACAAGTTTATAGTAACAGATACTATTATAGTTGATAAAACGAATGTTAACAAATTCTTAAAGAAAAAATAAAAAGGTAGTAGTTTGAGTATTTGAAGCTTCCACAGGTGGTCTTCACAGGCTACTTGTGGAAGCTTAATTCTCATAAGTTGTTATATTTTTTTGAGGTGATGACAAAGTGGATGAAACAATCCTTGAGATGAGAAATATTCGGAAAGAATTTCCAGGCGTTTTAGCGCTTGATAATGCTTGCATTGAAGTGAAAAAGGGCGAGGTTCATATTTTGACAGGAGAAAATGGTGCAGGAAAATCAACTTTGATGAAGATATTAGCAGGAGCTTATAAAAAAGATAGCGGTGAAATAATCTTGAGAGGGAAAAGAGTAGAGATTCTTTCTCCTAAACATGCACAGGATTTGGGAATAAGTATGATCTATCAAGAACTCAATTTAGTTCCATATCTGACTGTTGCAGAGAATATTTTTTTGGGAAGAGAACCTGTTTCGCAAAAAGCTCCTTTTCAAATAGATTGGCAACAGATGTATAAAAAGACTAAATATGTTTTAGAAAGTTTACATATTGATATAAACCCCATGGCAATTGTAAAGGAACTTGGTATAGCAAAACAGCAGATGGTAGAAATAGCAAAGGCTCTTTCTTTAAACTCAGATATCATTATAATGGACGAACCTACAGCAGCTTTGACAAAACAAGAAATAGAAAATCTTTTTGAGATTATAAAGAGAATAAAAAATGAAGGTGTTTCAATAATTTATATTTCTCACCGACTTGAAGAGTATGCTGAGATTGGAGACAGAGTAACAGTTATGCGAGATGGTAAAACAATAGCTACATTGAATGTAAAAGATACTAACATTGAGGAACTCATCAGATTGATGGTGGGACGCGAGTTGAAGGAAAAATATCCTAAAATTTCTATTCTTATTGGCGAGGAAATATTTAAAGTAAAAAATCTTGAAAGAAAAGGAGTACTAAAAAATATTTCATTTTCAGTAAGAGAAGGTGAAATAGTAGGTATTGCTGGGTTGGTTGGTGCTGGTAGAACAGAACTTGCAAGAGCCATTTTTGGAGCTGATAAGATTGACAAAGGTGAGATTTATGTAGAGGGTAAAAAAGTAAATATTTCTAAGCCAAAGGATGCTATAAATTGCGGAATTGCCCTCGTTCCAGAAGATAGAAAGGGACAGGGTTTAGTGCTTTCCATGAGTGTAGCTCACAACATTACACTTGCTACCTTAGATAAGTTTGCAGGTTTTCAGAAGATTAACCTTAGCAAAGAGTTGGCAACAGTCAAGGAATTTATACAAAAACTAAAAGTAAAAACACCTCATTATAACCAGAAAGTTATGTACTTGAGTGGTGGGAATCAGCAAAAAGTGGTACTGGCAAAGTGGCTTTTGGCGAATTCAAAGGTTTTTATCTTAGATGAACCCACGCGTGGTATCGACGTTGGAGGAAAATTAGAAGTATATTTACTAATTAACGAGCTTGCAAAAAACGGTGCGGGTGTAATTTTGATTTCATCAGAGCTTCCAGAAATACTTGGTATGTGTGATAGAATCTTAGTTATGTGCAGGGGCGAAATAGTTGCTGAGCTTTCACGCGAAGAAGCAACTCAAGAGAAAATTTTATACTATGCAACAGGAGGTGGCAAAAAGATTGCCTAATAATAATGTAAAGTTTTTTTTGAAAAGTAGAAGCGATGATATTGGAATTATTGGAGCACTAATAGGGCTTTGTATCATTATGACAATCCTATCACCTACTTTTTTGACAGTAAATAATCTACTAAATATTCTTCAACAAATTTCAGTAATTTCAATTATTGCAGTTGGAATGACATTTGTAATTATTCAAGGTGGAATTGACCTGTCAGTGGGCTCAATTGTGGCATTTACAGGTCTTATTATGGCGGGCTTAATGAAAAATGAAGGCTGGAATGTTGGGTTATCTGTTTTAACTGGGATTTTAGTAGGAATAGTTCTCGGTCTTATAAATGGTATGTTGGTTGCTGAGGTCAAACTTCCACCTTTTATTGCTACACTGGGTATGATGTCTCTTGCAAGAGGTGCAGCATTTACTATTTCTGGAGGTCAGCCTATTTACACTTTGCCTGAAAGTTTTGACGCTATAAGTGGAAAAATAGGAATAATTCCTATTCCAGCTTTAATTATGATTGGTATATACCTCTTAGCAAGTTATGTGCTTAAGTATACAAAGCTTGGTAGATATACATATGCAATTGGTGGGAATGAGATTGCAACTATTTTGTCTGGCATAAATGTAAAATTATATAAGGTAGCTGTATATGTAATTTCAGGTCTTTGCTGTGCAATTTCATCTATATTGCTTACAGCAAGGCTTGACTCCGCAGTACCGGTTGCGGCTGACGGATACGAACTTGATGCTATTGCAGCTGTGGTAATCGGTGGTACAAGCATGATGGGTGGTGAAGGCAAGATAAGTGGAACATTTATTGGTGCACTTATTATAGGAATTGTTAATAATGGTCTCAATCTTTTGGCTGTTCCGCAGGGTCCTCAGAGGATGATAAAAGGCGCAATCATTGTAGCTGCTGTAGCTTTTGATATCCTGAGAAAAAGAAGACAAAGAGAAAAGTGACAGTTATAAATAAAAAATTTGAAAAAGTGGCAAGGTGTTATTTTTTCATAGGGTCTGTAAATAATTTTGTGTATTTAAATTAAACCATCCCTCTTGGTAAGAAATCATTCAAGATAATCCTGTCTACCTTCTATTTTTTAGTATTACCATTTTAAAAAATTTTATGCATAAATTTTTTAAAAGCTGGACAAAATTTAATACTGGGATATATTGCTCTGATTTTTCTGGTTCTAATTTGTTTTAGATTGCTTCCATGGAAGCAATCTAAAAGCGAACTGGAGTTTGTTATTAATTTATATATCCACTTAAACGCTCAGGATACATTAACAAAAGCTGGTTCAATATTATATCCCAGTTTCTGTATCTTTGCGTCCACTTTCTTACAACATTTTTTGTTGCAAGATAAAGCATCTTCTCTAATGCTGTATCATTTGGAAATACTGATTTTGTCTTT
>Ga0207431_10130_pt1 | contig 15552 bp, 14 predicted proteins | sample YelNats1bottle14_FD_187546 | JGI IMG/M metagenome (GOLD analysis project Ga0207431, IMG submission 187546) | Hot spring thermophilic microbial communities from Obsidian Pool, Yellowstone National Park, USA - site 1 bottle 14 (SPAdes) (version 2) | ecosystem: Environmental > Aquatic > Thermal... | reverse complement strand
GTTTTTGAGAAAATTTCCTTATCGTAATTACAGGCCCTACCAGCGATAGGGGAGGTATGATGGCATTAACGCGGGAACCGTCGGGTAATCTTGCGTCCACCATGGGCATGCTTTCATCAATTCGCCGGCCGATGGGCGCTACTATTCTCTCTATTATGTTCATAACGTGTTCTTCGTCCCGGAAAGCTACATCCGTTAATTCAATTTTCCCCCTTTTTTCCACATATACCTTTTTTGGCCCGTTCACCATAATTTCGCTAACTTCCGGATCCTCTATAAGCGGGGTTATGGGGCCAAAGCCTATTATCTCATTTATCATTTCCTGGGCAATTTTTTGCCTCTCACCTTTTGTTATGTATTCCCCTTCTTTTGCTAAAAAGTCTTCGGTGTATTCTTCAATTTTCGCTTTTAGCAATTCCCTGCCTTCATCCCCCACGTTAAGGTTTTTTAATTCCTCTACCAGTTTTCTGTGGAGCCTTGATTTAAGCTCATTCAACCTTTTTACGTCTTCTTCCTTTATATTCTTTTGTATCTTAGCACCTTCAAGTTTTTCCAACAGGGACATTCTTTATCACCCCAGGTTTAGCTTTTGACAAAGTTCTGCAACAGACAAAGATATTTTTGCCTTTGGTAACCCCAGCACAAAAGGGGTACCCTTATTAACCGAACTTATCACCGTTTTATCATCACGAACTATGGAAGCAAAAATTTTTATTCCCAAGGCCTTTTCTATATCCGCAGGTGCAAAGCCCAAATTGTCCTTTTTATTTAGGATAATTTTCACCTTTTGATCTAAATTCAACTTTTTTAGAATTTCCATGTCGATTTTGGTCCTTTTTAAGGAGGAAATATCCTGATTTAAAAGCAATAATATATGCTCCGAAGCCTCCAGAGCGCTAATACCTGCATCGCTGTAATAACTGGGAACATCCACTATAACATAATCAAAATTTTCTTTTAATATTTTGATTATCTCCTCCACTAAATTTGAGGTCAGGTATTCGGAAAACTCCGGATTTTCAGGAGCAGCCAGTATTTTTAACCCGGAGACATGAGGAAGTAAAAACACCTCGAGAAATTCGTAGTTTACCTCTTCCTGCTCCTTTATTAAATCTATAATGCTGGTGGTAGGCGCCACATTGAGCAAAAGGGCCGCATCCCCAGCGCTGATGTCCAGATCCACGAGGACTATCTTCTTTTTTGCGTCCTTTATCAGCTGCGAAGCTAAGTTCACCGCAATGACGGTTTTCCCCACCCCGCCTTTTGTGGAAAATACAGAAATCACCTTGCCTTTTTTCTGCGGGCTCCCCTCCTTTTTTTCCGTTTTTTGTACCCCGAGAGCCGAGTTTCTTTTTTGCTGGTTTTCGTAAACCCTTCTAATAGTATCCGAAAGTTCCTTGGAGGAAAAGGGCTTTATAAGGTACTCCCTGGCTCCCGCGGCCATTGCCTTTTTAAGGTATTCATTCTCTCCCTGAATGGAAATAATAACTATCGCCGTATGGGGATTTAAAGTGGTAATTCTTTCAGTGGCTTCAATCCCATCCATTTTCGGCATATTAATATCCATCAGAATTACATCCGGACTTAACTCTTCCGCCAAACTCACCGCTTCATATCCGTCCGAAGCTTCGCCGATCACTTCAATATCCTTTTCAAAATAAAGCAATCTTTTTATGTCATCCCTGGTAGTCGGTATATCATCGGCAATAACTACCGTAATGGCCATGTTAACACCTCCGCTCATCTAAAAAGATTTTCAGCTTTTGTAGAATTTAACTGCGTTTTCCCCGAATCCTGCGGCGACCTCAAGGACAAATGAATGCTTCCATGCTGGACGGCAAAGGCTATTTGCTGGGCTTCCTCGGGGGTCACCATTAAAGTCACCGTTTTGGGTTCAACCTTTGCCTGACCCTGAGGGCTTAAATTGTAATCAACAGCGAGCACGGGCACGTTTTGTATTACCGTGGAAGTTACCGCATACTTTTTATCCGGAGGGGCATCAAAGGTTACCAGTACATCTACCCTGTCGCCGTTTGACAAAAGCCCGTTCAGAGCCGTTACATTATTTACGGGAATGGAAATTGCCCTTTTACCGGGTTCAATCCTCAACGACAATCCTGCAGAAGCATCATTTTTTTCAAATAACATCTCCTTTTGTATCATTTGCCCGGGCAGTATTTCGTATTTTGAAATTTTCCCCACCGCATCCTGTTTTTTTAATACATTATAAGGTGCATATTTTAAGGGTATTTCTTTTTTTACCAACATATTTTCCTCAATCACGGTTTTGGGCGGAATTTTTTTTGCCGCCTCCGCCACTTCTATAAACTCCCCGGCAATCTTATACTTTTGCTCCAAATCGCCCAAGTATTTGTAAGTCCCAAAGGCTGCCAGCAATCCGAGAATAAGCGCAAGAAATAATATTATCTTGCTCCTCACATCTACTCCCCCATTTCCTATTCCACTAATTTAGCTGCATGAAGGCCATAGTTTTGCTGAGAACCGATTATAGTAAAATAAGATCCATCCGGAGGTATAATTTTTAAGAAATACCCGGTAACCTCGCTTTCGCTGCCGCTTCCGGAAATACCTTTTATTAGAAAGGCAGCAAATCCCACTATCCTTACTTCATCTCTTCCCTGCATGAGAGAGGAGGGGTCAAAAACAGGCACTATCATTATTCTGGGGCATCCCGGATGATAATTTTCTATACTGCATTGGGGGCTATGGGGACACGCATTGAGCCGGTAGTTCACACCTCTTTCGGTAGGGCCGGACATGTTGCCGGGCTCGGTTTCCACCCAGTCTCCTACCCTTAAAAAACCGCTGTAACCGTATTTCAAATTGTTTTCATAATTGGCAGACCCTCTAAAGCCTAAGGCCAGCGCTCCGTAATTTCCCGGCCCATATTGATCTTTTGGAGCTGCTTTTAATGTATAGAGCCTGCCGTATTCAAGATATTGGTCGGGAATCCCGAAAGGTACCACTCCCGTTATTCCGTTTACCGCACCGTAAACTGCAGAAGCCTTTGCCTTTACTTCCACATCATTAAAACCCATTACCTTCATAAAGGTAAGGTTAACCTTTTTTTTGCCTTCGACGGTTATTTTGTTTTGTTCGGGTACTACAAAAACCGTCAAGTTTTCAGCGGAGTAACCGTTAATTTGAAAATATTCCGCTGCCCTTTCCCGGGCATTTTCCTCATCGGGAAGTTCATAGGCGCCCGCAATAGCCGCGGCATCGCACGCCCTTTGAAGCCTTTCCTTTTCCAGCACCATAAGCCCTGTATCCATAAATAGCCCCGTCATTCCCAGAATTACCGGCAGGGAAAGGGCAAAAAGCACCATTGCCTGTCCGCATTGACCCTTTATAAACCCTTCAATTTTTTCTTTAATTGCCTTTATAATCATCTCATGCACCTCTCCATTCATTCCATTCTCATGGTTGCCTGGGCTTTCAGGGTCAAAAGGTTACCCGGGGAACTGAAAAAAAAGGGTGTAATCAAGGGCAATTTATAAGAAATTTTCACCGTCACCGCATCTCCGGTTTTCCTCTCCCCTTCCGGAGGTAAAATCTCTTCCACCCTCAAATTTTCCATCGTATCGGGAAGGGGAGTGATTTCAAATATCTTATCTATTACCTCCTGATCGGATTTCCCCAGTGCGCACATCCTGACCGCCTCCCGGGCAGTCCTGACGAGGACTATCTGAGAATAATAAATCCTGCCAAATTCCAATATTCCAAAGAGCAATAGGATAATAATCGGCAGGATCAGGGCAAATTCCACCATAGATTGTGCTTTTTCATTTTTTAGTAAGCCCTTTATCCAAAGCATATTTATGCACCCTCTTACAGCGGAAGTAGAAAGGCCAAAAGAGTACCAAAGGTTATCGCCACTCCGTAGGGAAACCGCCCCTTTTTCACCGGAGAATCCAGGTTTTCCATCAGGTATAGCCCTTTCGGTATTATGCCGAGCATGGATAAAAAGGTAAGAAAAACAGCTTTCAGCTTATAACGTAAATTTTTATCGGAAAGCATTATGGCAAGGGAAATTACACCCCCGGCTATAGCCGAAAAAAGGAAGGCGTTAAACGTAAAACCCGGCCCCATAATAGCCCCTATCGCTCCTAAAAACTTTACATCTCCCGCTCCTATACCCCTTAATGCATAGGGGATAATAAGAAACGCCATCCCAAGGAGCATACCCTCCAAGCTTTGAATAATTCCCGAAAACCCATCAAAAAAGCCGTTTATCAAAATCCCCAGTACCATAGCCGGAAAAACTACAAAATTGTATATTTTATTCCTGGTAACGTCAGTCAAAAAACATACAAATAAAAGGGTTATTAGAAGGACCACCCTGAATATTTCCAATTTCATCACTCCCGGCATTTGCAAATTTGGCCCTACCTTTCGAGTAGGGCCAATTGATTTATTTTTGAATTTTCTCATGATAAAATGCTATTATGGGTAAATCTCGCTCTTGTATTTTTTTGATATATGTTCTTCTATTCATTTTATAATATATCTGTTTTTCGTGATTTAATATTTCTTTGCTTATTCTTGCTTAAAAATTTTTTTAAATTAATTTGATGTTTCTAACTCAGTTTTTACTCTATCGAATTTACCGCTTATACTTCCCCCCAGTGCTCTCAATGCTACGATAACTGCAATAGCCACCAGAGCCAGTATGAGGCCATATTCCGCCATTCCCTGTCCTTCTTCTTCCGCCCAGAGTTTTTTTACGCCATCCATCATCCTTTTTAACATATCCCCGTCCTCCTCCTTAGTTTTTCTTAAGTATATGATAAATCCGAAAATGTCTTCAAACATGATTCAAAAGGCTCAAAATAAAGGCTCCAGGTCCTATGACCTGAAGCCTATTTTAATCCCAATCACCTCGGCTTTTTGCCCGGCCCTGCAGATGGCCCCCTCCCCGTATTTATCCTTTATCTCATCCACAATCTTGTTCAACCTTTTTATTTTTTCCTCCCCGGAGAAAATGGAAATCTGCTCAAAATCCCGTGTAAGCCCCGAGAGGCTGACGCCCAGAAGTCTTAAAGGTGTTTTCCCATCCCAGTTGTTTTCCAGAAGTTTTTTTGCAGTCCTGTAAATATCCTCGGTGGTGTTTGTATAGGGAATGGTGGCGGACCTGGTCCGGGTAAGAAAGGAGTCATCCCTAAGGGTAAGGGTAACCACCCTCCCTACAATTTTTTTCCTCCTCACCCTTCTCCCCACCTGTTCGGATAGGGAAAGCAATACCGCCTTTGCTTCCTCAAAAGTGTTGATATCCTTTGGAAGGGTTATAGAGTGGCCTATGGACTTTTCCCCCTTTGAAAATTCGGGATTAACCGGGCTATCATCTATGCCGTTAGCCCAGAGGTGAAGCTGCCTTCCTATTACTCCGAAAGAAGATTCCAGGAATTCCACCGGAATACCGGCTAAATCTCCTATGGTCTTTATGCCCATAGAATACAGTTTTTGGGCCATTTTCCTTCCAACACCGTAAAGCTCTTCCACGGGCAAGGGCCATATAACCCCGGGCACCTCTTCGGGATGAAGCACCGTTATGCCCGCAGGTTTTTTTAAATCCGATGCCATCTTTGCGAGGATCTTGTTGCAGGATATCCCTATGGAACAGGGAAGATCCAGTTCCTCCTTGATTGTCCTTTGAATCTTTCCGGCTATCTCCACCGAATCTCCAAAAAGCCTCTCGCAGCCCGAAACATCCAGCCAGGCTTCATCCACGCTGAAAACTTCCACGTCCGGAGTAAATCTCCTCAGTATATCCATTACCCTTTCGCTCATCTCTACATAAAGGAAATAGTCCGGCTTTAAAAAAACGGCGTGAGGGCAAAGTTTTTTCGCCTGAAAATTCGGCATCGCCGTTTTTACCCCATATGCCCTCGCTTCGTACGAAGCCGTCAAAACTATCCCGTTCCTTTTTTTAGGGTCGCCGGCTACTATCACCGGTTTACCTTTAAGCGAAGGATCCTTCGCCTGATGGCAGGAGGCGTAAAAGGCATTCATATCCACATGAAGAATATTCAGCATCTCTTATTTCACCTTCTACGAACATCTGTTCTATTTATATTTTAACCCCCTGCCGGAAAAAAATCAATTGATAAATAAAAAAACCGTCTAATCCGGTTTACAGGAAAAAAATCATTTTACAATAGTTTAATAAAATTTAACCTAGGATTTCCTTATCTAAATTAATCACTGCGTTTATCAAAAGGTCTATACCCTTTTTTAGCTGCTCAAAAGATGTGAATTCTTCGGGACAATGACTCCTGCCCCCATGGCTTGGGACAAATATCATGCCGACCGAACAAATATTAGATAAAATCATGGCATCGTGACCTGCCCTATTGCTCTATTTTTATCCTTAAATATTTTATCCCAATTATTAAAAAATCTCCTACCGGCCATTGCCGGTAAGAGATTTTTTAAACTATATCATAAAATTACGACTTAATTTATAGGTGAATCACATTTCCTGGACCCAAGGGTAAATTCAACATATACCATATTGCAAATAGAATAATCCAGAATATCGCAAAATAAATGGAATAAGGCAGTAATATCGAGATAAGCGTTCCCATGCCCAGCTTTTCGTCGTATTTTCTTGCGCTGGCGAGGGCCATCGGGAAGTAAGCCAAAAGCGGTGTTATCGGGTTTGTAATGGAGTCGCCGATTCTGTATGCAAGCTGGGTCAATGCAGGTGAATACCCGAGAAGCATAAGCATTGGCACGAAAACCGGCCCTAAAACCGCCCATTTGGCCGATGCGCTGGCTATCAAAATGTTAATCAAGCAGGAGAATATAATAATGCCTATGAGCAGAGGAAGCCCCGTAAATCCTATGTTCTTCAAAAAGTCCGCTCCTTTAATCGCCAAAATGGTACCTATATTGCTCCAGTTGAAGAAGGTAATGAACTGGGCTGCCAAAAACGCTATAACGATATATGAACCCATAGTGCTCATGGCTTTTGACATCTGAGCCGCTAAATCTTTATCGGATTTTATGGTTCCCGCAGCAACTCCGTAACCAATAGCGGGGAACAGGAACAATCCGGTCATAATGGGCACAAGGCTCTTCATAAAGGGCGATACTATCAGGGATCCCGTCTTGGGATCTCTCAGCAAAGCGTTTGCAGGCAATGTCCAGTAAGCGATTATAGCGATGTAAATCAATGCAACTATTCCGGCTACTCTAAGGCCCTTCTTTTCGCTTTCGGTCAAGGGATGGAATTCTTCTCTTTTTCCCGTATACTCGCCCAAGCGGGGTTCAACTATCTTTGTTGTAACCCAGGAGGCCACCGCAGTAAGGACGAAGGTGGAAGCTATTAGGAAATAATAGTTCATGGCCGGATTTGCTATATATTTAGGATCAATTATCTGGGCAGCTTTTTCGGTGAATCCTGCAAGCAAAACATCCAGCATGTTTACAAACAGGTTGGCGCTGAAACCTCCCGCTACCGCTGCATAAGCCGCAGCCAAACCGGCGAGGGGATGCCTTCCCATGCTCAAAAATATCATTGCTGCCAAAGGCGGCATGATAATCAATGCGGAGTCACCGGCCGCATTGCCCAGGACGCCGATCAATATCACAGCGGGAACGATGATGGAAGGAGAAGCGCCGCTCAAAAGCCTTCTTAATAATGCGTTTATAAGTCCGCTGTACTCCGCCACCCCTACGCCCATCATAACGACGAGTACCAGGCCAAGGGGCGGGAAGGATGCAAAGTTATTTACCATTTCGGTCAATATTCTTACAACATTTTCCCTCTTTAAAAGGCTTACCGCTTTTACAGTTTCTTTTGTAGCAGGATTTACCGCCTGCCATCCTGCCATTTCGGCTAAGTGAGAAAGCAAAAGCATTAAAATAGCAAGCCCAAAGAAGATGGTGGCAGGGTCCGGCAATTTATTTCCGGCCTTTTCAACAAAGTTGAGAAAACCGTCCAGTAAGGACCTTCTTTTTCTTGTATTTTCCATTTTGCTCATAGAAAACCCCCTTCTTTAATTTAATTTTGTATTTCTGTATTTCTCAAAACGTATTTAACCATCAACTCCATCCCCAGGAGCATGGCATCCTCGTCAAAGTCAAATTCGGGATGGTGATGGGGATATACTATTCCCTTTTCCTCATTCCTCGCTCCCAGAAATACGAAGCAGCCGGGAACCTTCTGAAGGAAATAAGCAAAATCCTCTCCGCCCATCACCGGCTCGGCTTCCCATACATTTTCGGCACCCAGGGTTTCCTCTGCAATCTTTTTAACGAATTTTGTAACCTTTTCATCATTTATGAGCGCCGGATAGCCTTCGGTGTACTCAATTCGGTAATCGGCGTTAAAAGCAGAGGTGATCCCTTTTACAATTTCCTCTATCCTCTTCCTTATAACAGCCCTGGTTCTTTCTTTAAACGTGCGTACGGTCCCAATAATTTTCGCCGTGTCCGCAATAACATTAAAGCCGTATCCCGCCTGGATTACTCCCACACTCACCACGGCGGGGTCTAAAGGATCTACCGAGCGGCTTACGATTGTCTGAAGCGCCTGAACCACCTGTGCAGCAATTACTACAGCATCAATTGCCTGGTGCGGCGCAGAGCCATGTCCGCCCTTCCCCAGGATTTCTATTGCAAAGGAGTCCGGAGCAGCCATCAAGGCGCCCGCCTTTACCCCTACCTTGCCTATGGGGTAATTTGTCCACAGGTGAAGTCCGAAAATATTTTCCACCTTTGGATCTTCCAGTACCCCTTCTTCGATCATGAACTTTGCTCCGCCCGGAAGATGCTCTTCACAGGGCTGAAATATAAATTTGACTTTGCCCGAAAATTCTTCCTTTAACTTTGACAGCACCATTGCAACACCGAGAAGTATTGCTGTGTGCCCGTCATGACCGCAGGCGTGACAGACTCCCTCCACACGTGACGCATACTCGACTTTTTTCGCATCCTTGACGGGCAGGGCGTCAATATCCGCCCTCAAAGCCACCGTAGGACCGGGTTTGCCGGTGTCCAGCAATCCCACCACACCGGTTTTTGCCACATTTTTCTTAACGGTAATGCCCAGTCCTTCTAAGGTTCTTGCTATGACTTCTGCGGTTCTCACTTCCTGATAGCCGAGCTCGGGATTGGCGTGAAAATCCCTGCGAAGTTCGACTACCTTTGGAAATACTTCTTTAAGCAGTTCTTTTAAATCTCTCACATTACCCCTCCCCGTATGTAATTTTTTATTTATCATTTTAACCAATTAAAAGGATAAATTAGTATTTAGCGAATATTATAATACATGCATAGAAATGTTGTAAAATTACATTAGCGACGATTATATGAAATTATATCAATAAATCTATTTTATTTGCATTTTTATTCTGTTTTTCTTATAATCTATACTATTTTACTATGATTTTGATAAAAATTTTTATAAGCAAATTGTAATAAAAATTTAAAATGCCAAAAATAGACACCGGTAGCTTTTCCTGTTATACTTATAACAACCGGTAAAAAAAGGTGGTAGCCATGGGTAGAATAGATGAAATAGATTTTTTGCGCGGTTTAGCGGTCATTCTTATGGTAATTTTTCATATAATTTTTGACCTGAATTACTATCTGGGGATTCCTGTTAGCTACAGTAAGGGCTTCTGGTATTACGAGGGTAAGTTATCCGCTTTGATGTTTATTTTCCTCGCGGGTATCAGCGTAAACTTCAGTAAAAATTATTTACGGCGGGGTTTAAAAATTTTTTCCCTGGGAATTTTAATTACCCTGGTCACCCATGCAATCGATCCGGATATGTACGTTAAATTCGGAATACTTCATTTTATGGGCGTATCCTACCTGCTTTCATCCTTTTTTAAAAATAGAAATGTACCCCTTTTGCTGTTGTTATCCATAGCTTCAATTATTATCGGAATTGTTTTTGACGGCATAAGGGTGGAAAACAATTATCTTTTTCCCCTTGGCCTTATTACCGATGATTTTGCTTCTTTAGATTATTATCCCGTCTTCCCCTATTTCGGGGTATTTCTCCTGGGAACGGCATTTTTTAAGACTTTTTACGCAAAGGGTAAAAGGTTAACAGCAGGGCATAATAAGAAAAATTTTTTCCACCTGCTGGGTAAAAACTCACTTTTGATTTACCTGCTCCATCAACCCGTAATCCTGGGACTTCTTTTTATATATAAATTCCTTATTCAAATCACTCAAGGAGGTTTTTAACATGAACAAATTAAAAAAACTTGCCGTTTTAATAACGTTCTTATACCTTTTGAACGTGTTACTGCCTTTTTGTATTTTTGCCCAGGGATGGGTAACCCTTTACGAAGAAAAAGAACAAACTCCCGTAGCAAAGGGAGTTATATACGAAAAAAGGACTATATTTACTTCCCAGGGGTTTAAAAAAATACATATTTTAACGGTGGATTTAACCTCTCCTTATATTGACATAGTAAGCTTATACAATAAAGAGAATTTATCGGAGAGAAAACCTTTAAGCGACCTTGTAAAATCAAATAATGCGGTAGCGGGGATAAACGGCGACTTTTTTTCCATGACAAATCCCTCCTCCGCCATAGGGGTACAAATAAACGAAGGAAATATACTTTCATCCCCTTCCAATCGTACCGATATGTCCGCTTTTGCCCTGACCTTTGACAAAATGCCCCTGATAATAAATTTTTCCTTCGAAGGTAAATTAATCCTGAAAGACGGGACGGTCTTCCCCATAGTTTCTGTAAATAAAATAGGAGACCCTGCGGGAAAGGTAATGCTTTACAACACCTTTTTCGGCAAGGAAACCTATAAGTTACCCCCTGAAAAAGGTGATGCCCTTTTTCTCATTATAAAGGATGGAATTATAGAAAACCTTTTCTTCGGAAAATCCTCCTCTATTGATGAGGGAAGATTGGTTATAACAGCGGGACAGGACCTGGCAGTTCAGATATATCCTAAGGTTTCTCAGGGCGATCCTATTAATATACAACTGAGATTTACACCGGATATATCCAACATCAAAACCGCCATTGGCGGCGGTGCCGTGCTTGTGGATAACGGCAAAATCCCCGAAAACTTTTCCCATAACATTAACGGCGTGCATCCCAGGACCGCCATAGGCTTCACCAGGGATAAAACAAAACTATTTATGGTAACGGTGGATGGAAGGCAGGAAGAAAGCGACGGGGTAACCCAGGAAGAACTGGCCAATATAATGTTAAACCTGGGAGCCCATTTTGCACTTAATTTAGACGGCGGCGGCTCCTCCACCCTGGTGGGAAGGCCTTTGGGAGAGGATAATATAAAGGTTCTAAACAATCCTTCCGAGAAAAAGGAAAGGCCAATAATCAACGGAATTGGCATTGTAAACAAAGCTCCCCTTGGAAAAATTGCCGGACTTATTATAAAGAGCCCTTCCCTTACCGTTGCAAAAAACTCAAGACTCGTCCTTGAAGTAAAAGCTTACGACGAGTATTTAAACCCGATTGCCGTAGACCAGAACAGGGTGCAGTGGAGCATTTCCAAAGGCGCGGGCAAGTTTGATAAAAACACCTTTTTTGCGCAAAAAGAAGGGGAGACTGTGATAACCGCAAAATACGGTACCGTCACCAAATCGATAAAAATAAAAATTTTAGAACCGGTGAAAATTATTAAAACAGGCTCGGAGTATTACGGAATTGATAAAAACGGCGTGCTATCTTACATTCACCCCGAGGATATAAATAAATTCGATATCCCCGTTGAGGAAGCCCCTGATTTCAAGGGTTTAGATTTTTCCAGCCCCGGGAGAAAAGACGCCGATAATAAAAAAATTCCCGACGCGGATTTTGCCGTACTCGGTGGTTTGGCGGAAAATAAATTGACGGAGGCGGAGTATAAAGAGGTATTGACAAAGACCCTGGATATCATTAAAAAACTTAAAGCCGATTATATTATAACCCTTGATGACACAGGGAATTTAGAGGAGCTAAACCAAATAATCCCCAAAAACTACCTTTCCAGCCTGAAAGGTTTTGGTAAGGGCTACCAATCTTTTCCCGAAAAGGATAATTTTTTCATCTTTTTAAGGGCTGAAAAGGGCGGAATTAATGCCACCGATTACAATCAATGGATTTCCTTTTTAAAAGACCTGAACAGCGCGGTAAAATACAAAAAAGTTTTTGTTTTTTTAAACACTCCCTTGGAGAAATTCAACGACAGGTTGGAAGCCGACCTTTTTAAAAAATTGCTTGCTCAATTAGCTCAAAAAAATGTTAAGGTTCACGTTATTATTAAGGATGAAAAATTCTACGTTTTCAAGGAAAACTCCGTCAAATTCATAGGGATCCCTTCTATCGGGAATCCTGCTCCTGCAGTAGTGCTTTTTGATATCGACAGCAATTTCACCAATTATTCAGTAGTTCCCGTTATTAAGGATATAGAAAATAAAACTCTTTACGTAAAAAAAGGAATCTCATCCGAGATAATATTAGAAGGAATTTCTTACTATCAGAGTAAACTACCAATCAATTATCCTTATAATTACGACATAGCTTTAAGCTTCAACAAAAAATACACCTTTGACAGGGAGCATTTAATCATAAATGCCCAGGAAAAAGGCAATCTTACTCTTAAGGTCACCGCTGCATTTCTTCAAAAGACCTTTACAATCCCTGTAGTAGATTTTTCTATAAGTCTGAACGGTAAGGACCTTTTCTCTCCCGATGCAATACCTTACCTTAATAAAAAAGGAAGCGCCATGGTACCCATAAGGCTGATCTCGGAAAACCTGGGGGCCAAGGTGGAATGGGATTCTAAAAAGAAGGAAGTAAGCATTTTTAAAGAAAATAAAACTATAACCCTCAAAGTTGCCAATAAATATGCAGAGATGGTAGGCGGAAGGGTTTACGTTCCTTTAAGATATGTGGCCGAAAACTTAGGGGCCAAAGTGACATGGGATGATAAAACAAGGACAGCGGTAATAAATTATTAAAAAAAGCAGCCTTCAAAGGCTGCTTTTTTATTGTGATAAAATTAATACTATAATTATTGTTATTATCACCGCAAAAGAGGAAACCATCACCTTTTTCAAAAGCCTCTCAATACTCACATTAAAATACTCCGCGGACATCACGCTGCAAAGGTGCACGGGCGTTATCATCCCGCCAATAAAACCGGCGGCAAAAGCGCAGGCCGCATGCCATAGATTCTGATTAAGCCCTAAGGGTATCAAAATCGGAAAAGCTAAGGATACGAAACTTACCGTTACCCCGAAAAAGAAATTGGAAATCAGCGGTATAAGTATAAACAGCAATTCCTTCGGGATTTTATAATAAATCACCGTCCGGGAAAATGACTCCACCGCGCCGGAAACCGTTAAAAAATCTTTAAAGACCATTACTCCTATTATCAACACTACGTAATTTAAGTTCAAAGATTCCTTTATAACCCTTTTAAATTCTTTAAAATTCAATCGGTTCAAAAAAATCAAATAAATTATGGTTGCTACGGCCGATATATCCAAAGCGTATTCAAACCGATTTACCAGCAAAAGATAAAGCCCTATCATCAAAATTACCGGCGAAAGGCTAAAGGCAATGTCTTTTAAAGCCGTTTTTTTACGACCATTGTTTTCTACTCTTATACTTTTATTTTTTTCTTCCCCCTTTTCTCCAAGGATTAGTATTCCGGATACAGCATACACGAATATAAAAATTAACAGGTGAAAAAATAGCCTGCCAACTGGTACATTAATCAGTTTTGCAGCCAAAATTACTCCGGGATAAAGGATAAAACCGTCAAGCCACACGTGCCGGAACCAGTAATTTATATAGGCTTTATTCAGGTTTGATAACCCATCCCCCGTAACCTCCTCCACTATGGGGCAGGAAAACCTTGCGCCACCCGGAGAAGGCAGAAGTCCAAGGGCTGCAGAAAGCATAATCGCTGAAAAAAGCCCGTTTTTTATAAAAACCCTCAAGCTCTGGGCCATCTTTACTATCATGCCGCTGGTCCTCATTATATTTTCAATTATCATAATAGCTATCAGAATGAATATTAGCTCCAAGGTTTTTTCCGATAACGCCGCTTTAAAAGCTGTAGAAATCATTAAACTAAAAGGCATTCTGTTATACAGGGCCACCAGCAACGAATTTAACAGCATTATCGCACCGATATTTACATTTTTCCTGAAAAGGTAGACATTACAAAAAACAGCAAAAATTATAACCGTTAATAACAACATAAAAATCTCCTTTTTACATTAGTCTTACTAATTCATAATCCCTAGTTCCCATCCCCAGTTTTTCAGCGTATTCTAACTGGTATTCTCCTCTTGTCCCAGGATGAATTGCACTGAATTTGTCCTCTCCGGCTTCAAAACCGCTTTTCTTATCCCCTAAGGCGGAATGCGGATTGCCTTTCTGGGAATTGACAAGGTCAAAACACGCTTTGTCTAAGGCAACTGGATCGAAGGAAGCTAATATGCCTATATCGTGAATAATCGGAGCATCGCTCCAGGGCGTGCAATCGCATAGGGGAGTTACATTCATCACGAAGTTTATAAAGGCCGTTTTTTCTTTTTTATTTATGTAAGCCCCGTAGGCGTATTCCACCATTCGCTCCATAAACTCATTTATGTCAGTCTTCCATACGGGCTTAATCACGTTGAATACACACATGGAGATGCATTCTCCGCAGCCTATGCACTTTTCCGCATCTATGTAGGCTTTACCATCCACAAGGGTAATTGCATCCCGGGGACAATTCTTAATGCAGGCAAGACATGCTCTGCAGTTTTCGGAAACCTTGGGTTTTAAAGTGGAGTGCTGGCGCTGTTTCCCCGATGCGGGAGCACAACCCATAGCGAGATTCTTTATAGCGCCACCAAAGCCGGCCATTTCATGACCTTTAAAATGAGAAAGGACAATCATCGCATTGGAATAGTAAATTGCCGAAGCTATTTTTACTTTGTCAAAGTGCTTCTTGTTAATCTCTACCTCAACCGAGTCCTTGCTGACCAATCCGTCAGCAATAATAACCGGTGCATTAACAACCGCATAGGCAAAACCATTTTCAATTGCCGTAACCACATGGTCAATTGCATTGCTCCTGGAGCCTTTATAAAGGGTATTGGTATCGGTTAAAAAAGGCTTCCCGCCGCACTTTTTTACCCTGTCCACTACCTGCCTTACAAAAATTGGATTTATGAAGGCGTTATTTCCTTTCTCCCCAAAGTGAAGCTTTAATGCCACCATATCGTTTTCCGAGATTATACCGGCAAATCCCGCGGAATCAAATATCCTGCCCACCTTTGCCGACAGGCTTTCGTTTCTCTTCTTTGCCCTTAAATCAAAAAAATACACCTTTGATTTCAAGGTTATTACCTCCCCGGATTATTTTATTACCTTTTGTGCTACCGAAACTACAAACACCGCATCCTTTATTGCCTTTTCAGCATCGTTTAAGGTATACTCTTCTGTAGGTATAAAATCAATATCTCCGTAAAAAGAAAATTCTCGCTCCTTCCTCAACCATTTAGAAATACGCACAACTTCATTTAAATCAGATATTACA
>Ga0207431_10127_pt1 | contig 16070 bp, 25 predicted proteins | sample YelNats1bottle14_FD_187546 | JGI IMG/M metagenome (GOLD analysis project Ga0207431, IMG submission 187546) | Hot spring thermophilic microbial communities from Obsidian Pool, Yellowstone National Park, USA - site 1 bottle 14 (SPAdes) (version 2) | ecosystem: Environmental > Aquatic > Thermal... | reverse complement strand
AAAGGGAAAGGTTTTAAGGGTGTTCCCCAAGGAAAGCCGTGCCATAGTTGAAGGTGTAAATATGGCTACGAAGCATAAAAAGCCTTCCCCCAAGTTCCCGCAGGGCGGAATAATACACCAGGAACTTCCTGTTTATACATCAAAATTGATGATAGTTTGCTCGAAATGCGGCAAACCCACAAGAGTTGGGCATACCTTTTTGGAGGACGGTACAAAGGTAAGGGTATGCAAAAAATGTAATGAAGTAATAGATAAATAACCATAGCTGAAAGGAGGGAATTCAATGCCCAGACTTAAAGAAAAATATGAAAACGAAGTGGTACCAGCGCTTATGAAAAAATTCAATTATAAATCGGTGATGCAGGTTCCCCGCTTGGAAAAAGTAGTGATAAACATGGGAATAAGTGACGCAAAAGAAAATCCCAAGGCAATCGAGTCGGCCTGCAACGATATAGCCGTAATAACCGGACAAAAGCCCGTAGTTACAAAAGCGAAGAAGTCCATTGCATCCTTCAAAATACGTAAAGGAATGCCAATCGGCGCGAAAGTGACCCTTCGCGGTGTAAGGATGTACGATTTTCTGGATAAACTTTTTAACGTCGCCTTACCCAGGGTTCGCGACTTTAAGGGAGTTTCTCCCGATGCCTTTGACGGTAGAGGAAATTACACCCTGGGAATAAAAGAGCAGTTGATTTTCCCGGAAATTGATTACGATAAGATTGACAAAATAAGGGGCATGGATATTACTATAGTGACAACGGCAAAATCCGATGAGGAAGCCAGGGAGCTTTTGCAAAATCTCGGAATGCCATTTGCTCGATAGAAAGGAGGCGGGGAATAATGGCAAAAAAATCCCTTATAGCTAAACAGAAAAGGCCTCAAAAATTTTCCACCAGATATTACCACAGGTGCAAGATTTGCGGAAGGCCAAGGGCGTATTTAAGGAAATTTGGTATCTGCAGGTTGTGCTTCAGGCAGCTTGCTCACAGGGGAGAAATCCCGGGAGTGAAAAAGGCCAGTTGGTAATTGCGACGAAAGGAGGTATTTAAATGGCAATTACGGATCCAATTGCTGATATGCTGACCAGAATAAGGAATGCAAATGACGCGGGCCATTCAAATGTGGAGGTACCGTGTTCAAAGATAAAGAAGGCTATCGCGCAGACCTTGAAGGACGAGGGTTACATTCAGGACTTTGAGGTCATTGAAGATGGTAAGCAGGGAATCCTTAAAATACATCTCAAATATGGACCCAATAAGGAAAAGGTAATTACCGGTATTAAAAGGATCTCAAAACCCGGCTTAAGGATATACGTTAGAAAGGATCAGATTCCAAAGGTATTGAACGGTCTTGGAATAGCTATTCTTTCCACATCCAAGGGAATAATGACCGATAAAAAGGCAAGACAAGAGGGAGTAGGCGGCGAAGTAATTTGTTACGTATGGTAATCTATATGCAAGGGAGGTGCTAAGAAATGTCCAGAGTAGGCAAAAAGCCTGTGGAAATACCGAAAAATGTAGAAGTTAAGATTGAAGGCAACAAGGTAACGGTAAAAGGCCCCAAAGGAACCATAACAAAAGAATTTCATAAAAGCATGACGATAAAGATGGAGGACGGAAAGGTAATTGTTGAAAGGCCTTCCGATGAAAAAGAGCATAAAGCGCTCCACGGACTTACCCGAACCATCATTGCCAATATGGTAAACGGCGTTGTAAACGGGTACCAAAAGAGCCTGGTGCTGGAAGGCGTGGGCTACAGAGCGGCAAAGCAGGGAAATAAATTGGTACTAACTGTGGGGTACTCCCATCCGGTAGAAATTGAAGCTCCCGCAGGTATTGAATTTGAAGTGCCCGCACAGAATAAGGTTATCGTGAAAGGAATAGATAAGGAGCTTGTAGGCATTACGGCCGCTAACATAAGAAAGGTTAAGGAACCCGAACCTTACAAAGGGAAGGGCATCAGATATGAAAACGAAGTAGTGAGGAGAAAAGTCGGTAAGGCCGGTGCTAAATAAGCATTAAGGAGGGTAGGTTATGATTATTAAAGAATCGAGAAATGAGGCACGGAAGAAGCGCCATCGCAGGATCAGAAAAAGGCTTTTCGGCACAGCGGAAAGACCAAGACTAAGCGTTTTCAGGAGCTTAAAACACATATACGCTCAAATAATAAATGATGAAATTGGTCATACCCTTGTAGCCGCTTCCACCCTTGATCCTGAGCTGAAGGATAAGGTTACGGGATGCAATGTGGAAGCAGCCAGAATGGTCGGCGAATTAATAGCAAAAAGAGCCCTGGAAAAAGGTATCACCAAGGTAGCCTTTGACAGGGGCGGATATTTATATCACGGCAAGGTAAAAGCTTTGGCAGATGCGGCCAGGGAAGCGGGCCTCGAATTTTAAAAGGAGGAGGTTAGAGAATGCAAAAGGGTCGGGAAGTAGAAGAATTTGTGGAAAAAGTGGTCACCATAAAAAGGGTTTCGAAAGTTACAAAAGGTGGCAAAAACTTCAGGTTTGCAGCTCTTGTGGTAGTGGGCAATAAAAACGGCAAAGTGGGAGTAGGCACGGGAAAAGCTCTCGAAATACCCGATGCGATAAGAAAAGGCATAGAAAATGCCAAGAAAAACATGATTGATGTACCGGTTATAAATGGAACCATTCCCCATGAGGTAATAGGAGAATCCGGGGCAGGCAAGGTTTTGATTAAACCTGCCGTTGAAGGAACGGGTGTAATTGCGGGTGGTCCTGTGAGGGCTGTTCTGGAATTGGCCGGAATAAGGAACGTCGTAAGCAAGTCCCTCGGCTCAAATAATGCCAAAAACATGGTAGATTCGGCTATGGATGCCTTAAAACAACTTAAACGCCCTGAAGATGTGGCAAGATTAAGAGGGAAAAGCCTGAAGGAGATCTTAGGGTAATAAGGGATTTAATTGCAAGGAGGTGTTTTAATGAGGCTACATGATCTTAGGCCTGCAGAAGGTTCGAACAAAAAAGCCAAAAGAGTGGGTAGGGGTATTGGTTCCGGGCACGGTAAAACTGCTACCCGCGGTCACAAAGGACAAAAGGCAAGAACGGGCGGCGGAGTACGACCGGGGTTTGAAGGCGGTCAGATGCCCCTTTATAGAAGGATTCCCAAAAGGGGATTCACAAATGTATTCAAAAAAGAATTTGTGGTGGTAAATGTTAAAGCATTGAACGATTTTGAGGATAATACAAGGGTTACGCCGGAAATGCTCATCGAAAAAGGCATTATTAAAACAATTAGAGATGGAGTAAAAATCCTTGGTGATGGAGAATTAACAAAAAAATTAGAAGTGGTAGCCCATGCTTTTTCAAAATCCGCTATCGAGAAGATTGAGGCTGCCGGTGGCAAAGCCGAGGTGATATAATGCTGGATGCCCTCAGGAACGCTTGGAAAATTCCGGATTTAAGAAAAAGACTTCAGTTTACCCTTTTGATGCTGGTGATTTTCAGAATAGGGGCTTTCGTCCCCGTCCCGGGGATGAACCCGGAAGCGGTAAAGCAACTTATTGAAAAGGGTGCTTTACTGGGATTTTTTGATATAATAGCCGGTGGGGCTTTTAAACAGTTTTCGGTATTTGCAATGAGTATCACTCCCTACATTAACGCATCCATCATAGTTCAGCTTTTGACCATCATTATTCCCAAATGGGAGGAACTTGCTAAGGAAGGTGAAGCGGGCAGAAAGGAGCTGGCCAAATATACCCGCTACGGAACGGTTATCCTGGGTCTTATCCAGGCAGTAGGTCTTGCCATTGGATTCAGGAGCGCTCTGGTGTACAGGGGATTTTTCGGGAGCCTTATCGTAGTAATAAGCTTAACGGCCGGGACCGCATTTTTAATGTGGGTTGGCGAGCAAATAACGGATAAAGGTATCGGAAACGGGATTTCACTCCTTATTTTCGCCGGCATTGTTTCGAGATTACCCAGCGGTATTTACCAGGTATTTCAGTACGTGCGTGTAGGTACCACAAATATATTCATGGTATTGATTTTCGCTGTTTTTGCCGTTGCGGTTATCGTCGGGGTAGTAGCTGTCCAGCAGGCGGAAAGAAGGATACCGGTGCAGTACGCTAAAAGGGTAGTGGGTAGAAGGGTTTACGGAGGTCAATCCACACATATACCCATGAAGTTAAACGCCGCAGGGGTTATACCGGTTATATTCGCGATGTCCATCCTCCTGACACCCAGCACCATAGCAGGATTTTTCCCCAACAGCCGGGTAGCCGTCTCCATAGCTAATGCCATTAAACCCGGCGGATGGGTATATGCGACCCTTTATGCCGCGCTAATAGTATTTTTCACCTATTTCTACACGGCGGTTACTTTTAATCCGGCGGATATTGCCGAGAATATGAAAAAATACGGTGGATTTATTCCGGGTATGAGACCGGGTAAACCTACCGCCGAATACCTGGATAAAATCATGAGCAGGATCACGCTTATCGGAGCCCTCTTTCTGGCAGCAATTGCGATTTTGCCGTATATCATTACGGGAGTTACGGCTCTGAATATTTACTTTGGCGGTACTGCGCTTTTAATAGTCGTGGGTGTTGCTTTGGAGACTATGAAATTAATCGAAGCCCAGATGATAATGAGACATTACGAGGGCTTCTTGAAATAGGAGATGAGATTAATGAATCTTGTGTTGCTGGGGCCTCCCGGAGCGGGGAAAGGTACGCAAGCTAAAAAGCTATCGGACTACTATGGAATTCCTCATATCTCCACGGGCGACATTTTAAGAGCTGCGGTCAGTGAGGGAACTGCCCTCGGGCTAAAAGCAAAGGAATATATGGAAAAAGGTCTTCTGGTACCGGATGACTTAATAATGGGTATTATTAATGAACGTTTAGAAAAGCCCGATTGCCGTAAAGGTTTTGTTATGGACGGCTTTCCACGGACTATAAATCAGGCTGAGGGATTGAAAAAGTTACTGGATGAAAAAAATACTAAGCTCGATGCGGTAATTTATTTTGATGTACCTAAGGGAGAATTGATCGAAAGGTTTACCGGCAGAAGGGTTTGTACAAGATGCGGTGCCACCTACCATGTAAGATACAACCCTCCTTCGAGGGAAAATACCTGTGATAAATGCGGCTCCGAGCTCATAATACGGGCGGATGATAAAAAGGAAACTGTGGAAAAAAGGATAAGCGTATACGAAGATGAGACAAAACCATTGATACAATATTACGAAAAAGAAGGGCTTTTAATATCCATTGACGGTACAAAACCCATAGACGAAGTTTTTGAAGAATTAATAAGCCTTTTAAGAGGCGAAAAACGATGATAATCATTAAATCAAAAAGGGAAATTGATTTAATGAAAAAGGCCGGGAAAGTGGTAGCAAAGGTTCTGGAAGAGATTAAAAAGGCCATTAAGCCCGGAATCGCCACAGTAGAACTCGACAGGATCGCGGAAGATATCATTAAAAAATACAATGCCATTCCGGCATTCAAAGGTTACAGGGGATATCCGGCAACCATTTGCTCTTCGATTAACGAAGAGGTAGTTCATGGAATTCCTGGTTTAAGATTCCTAAAAGATGGTGATATTATTAGTATAGATGTGGGCGCGGTGGTAGATGGTTACTGTGCGGATGCTGCCAGGACGTATCCTGTAGGAGAAATATCGGAAACGGCAAAAAAATTGATAATGGTAACCGAAAATAGCTTTTTTGAGGGTATAAAATACGCTACCCCCGATTACAGGCTGTCGGATATATCCCATGCCATTCAAAGCTATGTGGAAAGACACAATTTTTCGGTGGTAAGAGATTACGTTGGGCACGGTATAGGGAGGAAAATGCACGAAGAACCCCAGGTGCCAAACTTCGGGCCTCCCGGCAAGGGTCCGCGCCTTCGAGAAGGGATGACCTTAGCCATAGAGCCTATGGTGAATGTGGGTGGATATGAAGTGGAGACGCTGATAGACGGATGGACGGTGGTAACGAAGGACAGAAGCTTATCCGCTCACTACGAAAATACCATAGCTATAACGGACGGAGAACCCGAGATTTTAACCTTAGGTTAGGAAGGTGCTTGTATGCCGGAAGTAGAATTAGGTCAACTTGTGATATCGAAGGCTGGAAGAGATAAAGGGAGACCCATGATTGTAGTAAAAATAATAGATAACGAGTACGTCCTTGTCGCCGATGGTGAACTTCGGCGGATAGAAAAGCCCAAAAAGAAAAAACTAAAGCATCTGCAGCTTACCGGCAAAAAGGACGGATTTATTTACGAAAAATTAATGAATAATAGAAAGGTTTACAATGAAGAAATACGACGAGCCCTCGAAGAACTTACAGGAAAACCCGGTGAAATTAAGGGTTCCAAAGGAGGGGAGTAGGGCTTATATGTCTAAGGAAGATGTTATAGAAGTGGAAGGTACCGTTGTAGAACCTTTACCTAACGGCATGTTCAGGGTTGAACTGAAAAACGGGCATAAGGTTCTTGCACACGTTTCGGGTAAGATAAGGATGAACTATATAAGAATTTTACCTGGAGATAAAGTGACAGTGGAGCTTTCGCCGTACGATCTTACACGGGGACGGATAATATACAGACACAAGTAAGGGTGAGGGAGGAACGAGACATGAAGGTGAGACCATCTGTCAAGAAGATTTGCGAAAAATGTAAGATAATAAAGAGAAAAGGCAGAATTATGGTAATCTGCGAAAATCCCAAGCACAAACAAAGACAGGGTTAAAGGAGGTTTAAGTGAATGGCGCGTATAGCGGGTGTGGATTTACCCAGGGATAAAAGGGTAGAAATTGCACTGACATATATCTACGGTATTGGCAGGAGCCTTTCCAATAAAATTTTGAAGGAAGCCAATGTAAATCCCGATACCAGGGTAAAGGATTTAACGGAAAAGGAGATCAGCAAATTAAGGGATATTATCGAGAAGAACTACAAAGTAGAAGGCGATTTGAGAAGAGAAGTAGCTATGAACATAAAAAGGCTAATAGAAATTGGATGCTACAGGGGAATAAGGCATAGAAAAGGCTTACCGGTGCGCGGGCAGAGAACAAGGACAAATGCGAGGACGAGAAAAGGGCCGCGCAAGACGGTAGGTACAAGGCGAAGCAAATAATTTTAGCGGGGGTGAATAGAAAGTGGCTGTTGTAAAAAGGCGCAAGGATAAAAAACGCGTAGAAAAAGGGAAGGCTCATATTCATTCAACCTTTAATAATACTATCGTTACCATAACCGATGAGGCAGGTCATCCTTTGACCTGGGCGAGTGGAGGCACGGTAGGATTCAAGGGATCAAGAAAGGGTACACCTTTTGCTGCTCAGTTAGCCGCTGAAGCAGCTGCAAAAAAAGCAGCGGATTTCGGGTTAAAAACCGTGGAAGTGTATGTAAAAGGGCCCGGGCCAGGAAGGGAAGCTGCCATAAGGTCGCTTCAAGCAGCAGGGCTTGAAATAACCGTGATAAAGGATGTTACTCCCATACCACATAACGGCTGCAGGCCACCTAAGAGAAGAAGAGTATAACTATTTTAAGGAGGGATCAGAATGGGAAGATATACCGGACCATCCTGCCGTCAATGCCGCAGAGAAGGTATTAAGCTATATTTAAAGGGAGAACGCTGCTATACTCCCAAGTGCGCTATTGAGCGCCGCGGCTATGCTCCCGGTCAGCACGGGCAGGTTAAAAAGAAGCTTTCCGAATACGGTATACAGCTTCGTGAAAAGCAAAAGGCTAAGAGAATATATGGAGTTCTGGAAAATCAATTCAGGATTTATTTCGAAAGAGCTACAAGACAAAAAGGCGTTACGGGTGAAAACCTGTTAAGGCTATTGGAGTTAAGGCTGGATAATGTGGTTTACAGATTGGGATTTGCCAAGTCCAGAACTCAGGCAAGGCAGATTGTAAGGCATGGACACATTGAGGTGAACGGGAAAAAGGTAACAATACCTTCCTATCAGGTAAGAGCAAAAGACATAATAGCGGTAAGGGAAAAGAGCAGGGATCTTGAATTTTTCAAAGAAATGGCCGAACTGGGCAGAACAAGAATAGTGCCCGATTGGCTGTCGGTGAATTACGATACGCTTACGGGAGAGGTATTAAGGGTACCCAATAGAGAAGATATCGATATACCGGTGCAGGAGCACCTTATAGTAGAGCTCTACTCCAAATAATTAAGCCCTCAGTGGATTTTTTAGCAAGGAGGGTAAATAAAACATTATGAATGAATTTGAAAAGCCAAGGATAGAATTGGTTGAGGTCAGCGAGGATAATACCTACGGAAAATTGGTAATCGAGCCCCTGGAAAGAGGCTACGGCACAACCCTTGGCAATTCTCTCAGAAGGGTCTTGCTCTCATCAATACCCGGTGCAGCAGTGACATCAATAAAGATAGACGGAGTTCAGCACGAATTTTCCACAATTCCAGGAGTTCTGGAAGATGTGGTAGAAATAATCCTTAACATAAAAGGATTGGCAATCAAGATGTATACGGATGAACCAAAGGTTCTCCGAATCGAAGCTCAGGGAGAGGGAGAAGTAACCGCTAAGGATATTATATGCGATGCGGATGTGGAAATAGTGAACAAGGATCACCACATAGCAACTCTTGAAAAAGATGCCAGATTCTTTGCGGAACTTACCCTTGAAAAAGGAAAGGGCTATGTCAGCGCAGAAAAAAACAAAAAACCCGGACAGCCAATAGGAGTAATACCCATTGATTCAATTTTTACACCGGTAATCAAGGCGAATTATACGGTGGAGCATACCCGTGTAGGCTATGTTACGGACTATGACAAATTAACCTTAGAAGTATGGACGAACGGCACAATCAAGCCCGATGAGGCAGTTAGCGAAGCCGCAAAAATCCTGATAAATTACTTTGGATTGTTTACAGGCCTATCGGAGATGACGAAAAAAGTGGAAGCTCCGGTAGAAAAGGAAAAGGATGAAAAGGAAAAACTTCTTGAAATGCCGATAGAAGAACTGGATTTATCCGTCCGCTCTTATAACTGTTTGAAGAGGGCGGGAATAAACACCATAGGAGAACTTATCCAGAAAACCCCGGAAGATATGATGAAGGTAAGAAACCTGGGTAAGAAATCCTTGGAGGAAGTAGAAGAAAAGCTCGCAGCATTGAATCTTTCATTGAAAAAATCAGAAGATGCATAAGAGGAGCAAAAGTAAGGAGGGAAGAGAAATGAGAAAATTGGGCAGGGATAGCGGACACAGAAAAATGATGCTCCGCAATCTTGTAACATCCCTTTTAAGACACGGCAGGATAATTACCACCGAGACCAGAGCTAAGGAAGTAAGGAGCATTGCGGAGAAAATTATTACAACAGCGAAGAAAAACGATCTCGCATCCAGGAGATTGGTGCTGGCAGAGGTTCTTGATGAAACCACGGTAAAAGAACTTTTTGATAAAATTGCTCCAAAATATCAGGACCGGAATGGCGGCTACACGAGAATAGTAAAAATCGGACCGAGAAGGGGAGACTCTGCGGAACTGGTGGTTCTGGAATTAATATAAAAAATTCGCCGGAAGGACCGGAAGAGCTTTTTAAATAGTAAAGGGGGCTTTTAAAATGGCCGCCGAAATCAGGCTGGAAAATGTTTTCTACCAGTACTCTCAAAGTAAAGATCTTGCCCTGAAAGAAATAAATTTAACAATAAAAAAGGGAGAATTCGTAGCTATTATAGGCCCCAATGGATCGGGAAAGTCTACCCTGGCAAAATTGTTTAACGGCCTTTTTACCCCCACGGAAGGTGATGTATGGGTAGACGGGTTAAATACAAAGGATAAGGATAGGATCTGGGATATAAGGCAGAAAGCGGGATTGGTTTTTCAAAATCCTGACAATCAAATAGTGGCAACGATAGTGGAAGAAGATGTGGCTTTTGGCCCAGAAAATCTGGGAATTCCACCGGAAGAAATCAGGAAAAGGGTATATGAAGCTCTGAAAACCGTGGAGCTTTATGAATACGCCCAGAAAGCCCCCCATCTCTTATCCGGCGGCCAAAAACAGAGGGTTGCAATAGCAGGAATTCTTGCAATGAAACCCGATTACATCATTCTGGATGAGCCAACTGCTATGCTTGATCCCGTGGGGAGAAGGGAAGTAAACAATACCATAAAAAAACTAAACCGGGAAGAGAATAAAACCATCATACTCATTACCCACTTTATGGAGGAAGCGGTTCAGGCCGATAGGGTTTTCGTTATGGAAAAGGGCAAAATTGTAATGGAAGGTAATCCAAAGGATATTTTCTCAAAGGTGGAGAAGTTAAAGCAAATCGGCCTGGATGTTCCCCAGGTTACGGAGCTGGCTAACAGTCTTCGGGCAGAAGGCCTGGATGTAAGAGGCGATATTTTGACAATAGACGAAATGGTGGAATGTTTATGCCGATTATTATAAAAAACCTTTCACATGTATATATGCCCGGGACGCCGTTTGAATCCGTAGCATTAAAAGACATCAACTGGGAAATAAGCGACGGTGAATTTTGGGGGTTAATAGGGCATACCGGTTCCGGAAAATCGACGCTAATTCAGCATTTGAACGGTCTTTTAAGACCCACTTCCGGAGAGATTATAATAGATGGAGTTAACATTGCCGATAAAAAAGTAAATCTAAAAGAAATCAGGCAAAAGATAGGATTGGTTTTTCAATACCCTGAACATCAGCTATTCGAAGAAACCGTGGAAAAAGACGTAGCTTTTGGCCCCAAAAATATGGGGCTAACGGAAGAGGAAATAGCAATAAGGGTAAAAGATGCTTTAGAGGCCGTGGGATTGGATTACCGGGAGGTAAAGGATAGGTCTCCCTTTGAATTGAGCGGTGGGCAAATGCGAAGGGTGGCAATAGCCGGAGTCCTGGCAATGAAGCCCAAAGTCCTTATACTGGATGAACCGACTGTAGGCCTCGATCCCAGGGGGCGGGATGAGATATTAGAAGAAATAGTTTATCTCAGGAAAAAGTATGAAATGACTATTATTCTCGTATCTCACAGCATGGAAGATATTGCAAGGTTGGTGGATAAAATTGCGGTTCTTCACAAAGGCCAGTTGGTGAAGTGCGGAACCCCGAAGGAGATTTTTAAGGACCGGGAAGGCCTTTCTTCCATTGGCCTCGATGTTCCTCAGATTACTCATCTTATGTACCGACTGAGGGAAAGAGGATGGGATGTACCAACTGATGTGCTCACCGTGGAGGAAGCAAAAAAGGCCATTTTAAAAGTAATAAGGGGGAAAGGCTATGCGCGAGCTTAGCATAGGACAGTACATTCCCGGAGATTCCTTTATCCACCGGCTGGACCCCAGGACAAAAATAGTAATAACATTTGTGTTCATGATAGTGCTGTTCGTAATAAATGATTTTTCCGGGTATATATTTCCTGTTATTTTTATAATACTTTCAGCCCTGTATTCAAAAATATCGATAAAGTACATGATCAAAGGCTTAAGGCCATTGCTTTTTATAATTTTACTGACCTTTGTATTGAATATTTTTATGATAAAGGGAAGGATATTGTACGAGATAGGGCCCTTTGATATTACCTATGAAGGGCTTTATCAGGGCGTTTTTATGGCCTTGAGATTGATATTTCTAATAGTCGGTACGTCGCTCTTAACCCTGACCACCTCTCCTATAATGATGACCGATGGGATAGAATACCTTCTAAAGCCTTTTAAGCGCATAGGAGTACCTGCCCATGAGCTGGCAATGATGATGACCATTGCATTACGTTTTATTCCTACGCTTTTAGAAGAAACGGACAAAATTATGAAGGCGCAGATGGCAAGGGGTGCAGATTTTCAAAGCGGAAACATCATAAACAGGGCTAAAAGTCTTGTGCCTATATTAGTCCCCCTTTTTGTAAGCGCCTTCCGTCGGGCGGATGAACTGGCAATGGCCATGGAATCGAGATGTTATAAGGGTGGAGAAAACAGGACCAGGATGAAAGAACTGAAAATGACCGGAAACGATGTACTGGCGTTTATTATTACTGCGGTAATGGTGGGAGGATGTGTTGCCAGCAGGTTTTTGTGGTAGGTGACAAACAATGAATATTAAATTGGAAATAGAATACGATGGTACCAATTACCACGGGTGGCAGAAACAAAAAAACTCCTTAACGGTTCAAGAAATAATGGAAAAGGCCATAGGGAATATTACCGGCGAAGAAATAAAATTAATTGGAGCGGGCAGAACGGATGCCGGCGTTCATGCAAGAGGGCAGGTGGCAAATTTTCATACAAACACCCGCATTCCTGTGGAAAGATTGCCCTATGCCATAAACAGCCAGTTACCACCGGATATCGTCGTAAAAAGTGCCGAAATCGTTCCCGAAGATTTTCACGCAAGGTACAGCGCAAAATCCAAGGTGTATACCTATAATATTTACAACTCTAAGTATTTATCGCCCTTTTACAGGAACTACAGCTACTTTTTTCCCTGCAATGTTCTTATACCTTCAATGAAGAAAGCGGCAGAATGTTTTTTAGGTGAACACGATTTTTCCGCATTTATGTCCTCTCAAAGTAGCGTAAAAAATACGGTCAGAACTGTAAAAAGGCTGGAGATTACAAAGGAAAAGGATTTGATAACGGTAGAAATCGAAGCTAACGGATTTTTATACAATATGGTAAGAATCATTGCGGGAACTCTTTTGATGGTGGGAATTGGAAAAATAAAACCGAGCGAAATTCCGGATATAATTAGATCAAAGGACAGGAAAAGAGCGGGCCCTACTCTGCCGGCCAACGGATTGTTCCTTGAGAAAGTAATTTACGATTGAGCTTGACATTGAAAAAAAAAGTTAATAAAATAACCTTGTGATTAAGGAGGGATATAATGAAAACCTTCATGGCAAAAAAAGGTGAGATTAAACGCGAATGGTATATAATAGATGCCGCTGATAAACCTCTTGGAAGGCTTGCAGCTCAGGTGGCAAAAATTTTGAAAGGAAAGCACAAACCTATATATACTCCCCATGTGGATACCGGGGATCACGTTATTGTAGTGAATGCGGAGAAAGTAATTTTGACAGGTAAAAAATTGGACAAAAAGATTTATTACCGCCATTCAATGTATCCCGGTGGATTAAAAGCTGAAACCTATAGGAGCTTTTTAAAGAGAGCTCCGGAAAAGGCTGTATATAAAGCGATCTGGGGCATGCTGCCTCACAATTCACTGGGCAGAAAGATGATTAAAAAGTTAAGGGTTTACAGAGGGCCTGAACATCCGCATCAAGCCCAGCAGCCAAAGGAATTACCCTTTGAAGGATAATAGGAGGAAAGGAGCGAGAGGATGAAAGATGCTATCTTAACCACCGGCAGGAGAAAGACCTCGGTGGCAAGGGTTTGGATAAAACCGGGGAACGGGCAGATTACTATTAACAAAAGGCCTTTTGAAGAGTATTTTACATTAGAAACCTTAAGGCAGGAGGTTTTAAAACCCTTTGCAGTTACCAATACTCTTGGAAAATTTGATGTAATGGCAAAGGTAGAGGGTGGTGGATTTACCGGCCAGGCGGGAGCTGTACGCCATGGTATTGCAAGGGCGCTGCTTCAAATTGACGAGTCTTTTAAACCGGTATTGCGCAAGGAAGGACTATTAACCAGGGACCCGAGAATGGTGGAAAGGAAAAAGTACGGGCTCAAAAAAGCACGCCGTGCCCCGCAATTCTCAAAACGTTAAAGAAGGACGGAGTCCTTCTTTTTTCTTTAAATTAAAAAGATAAAAAATTGACAATTAAGTATATATTAAATTATTTTCAGAAAAACTATTTTACAGGTTTTTATTGGTATATAATTATAGGCAAAGGGTAATTAAAATAAATAAAAGGTTAAAATAAATAAATAAATAATTAAAAAGGGGGATAAAAATGATCTACGATCTTATAATTATAGGCGGAGGTCCCGCAGGGCTTTCAGCAGCAATTTACGGAGCAAGGGCAAGACTAAAGACATTAGTTGTGGAAAAGATGTATGCCGGTGGACAGGCGGCTATTACCGACAGGATTGAGAATTATCCGGGATTTGTGGAAGGTATTGGCGGAATGGAACTTACCGAAGCGATGAAAATGCAGGCAGAAAGGTTCGGAGCAAAATTCGTAAATGGAGAGGCTCAAAGGATAATTCCAAAGGATGATAGATTTATCGTAGAATTGAAAAATGAACAATTAGAGGCAAACGCGGTGATCCTTGCAATGGGCGCTGAAGCCAGAAAGCTGATGGTTAAAGGCGAGAAGGAATTTACCGGCAGGGGCGTCTCCTATTGTGCCACCTGTGATGGCGCATTTTACACGGACAGGAAGGTAGTAGTTGTAGGTGGAGGAGACTCTGCAATAGAAGAAGCCCTTTACCTAACAAAATTTGCAGAAAGTGTAACGGTAGTACACAGGAGAAATGAACTGAGGGCTACCAAGATACTTCAAGAAAGAGCCTTTTCCAATGAAAAAATAAAATTTTTGTGGGATTCGGTGGTAGAAGAGGTAAAGGGACAAGAAGCTGTTGAGGAAATTGTGGTAAAAAATATTAAGACCGGGGAAATCATTTCCTATCCTACCGATGGCGTTTTCGTAGCTATTGGATGGGAGCCGAATTCCGGTATAGTAAAAGGGCTTGTAAACCTTAACGAAAGAGGCTATATTATTACCGACGAAAATATGGCCACCAATGTTCCGGGTATTTTTGCCGCGGGAGACATCAGGGAAAAGTCTTTAAGGCAGGTTATAACTGCTGCTGCCGATGGTGCTATAGCTGCGGTTTCGGCAGAAAAATATATAGAAGAAAGACGATAATCCCCTCGGCCCTACGCATAATTTTTGCGTAGGGTTTTAAAATAAATGTATAAATAAAGCCTATGAAAAATTAATGAAAATTCTTGACATCGGATTTCCTCTGAATTATAATTACAAAAGTATAAATTCCAAAAAACTTAATTATTGCTTTCAAGAATTAAGAATAATAGCGCTTATTCATGAATAATAAATTCATAATAAAAGAAGAATTTTATTGGTAAGAGGGGAGAAAAAAGATGGCGAATAAAAAAGAAGTTGTTTTGACTCAGGAAGGGTTAAAAAAATTGGAAGAAGAATTGGAGTATTTAAAATCCGTAAGGAGAAAAGAAGTTGCAGACAGGATCAAACAGGCAATTGCCTTTGGAGATATTAGTGAAAATTCAGAATACGATGAAGCCAAAAATGAGCAGGCCTTTGTAGAAGGGAAAATAGCTATGATTGAAGAAAAACTCCGCAATGCCAAGGTTATAGATGATGCTGATATTTCAACGGAGGTTGTCACACTGGGCTCTAAAGTGCTGATAAAAGACCTTGAAACAAATGAAACCATTGAATATACCCTGGTAAGTTCGGCAGAAGCAAATCCTATAGAATATAAAATATCCAACGAGTCTCCCGTAGGTAAGGCTTTAATGGGCGCAAAAAAGGGAGATGTGGTGGAAGTCCAGGTACCCATAGGAAAAATCAAATATAAAATAGAGGAGATAAAAAAATAAAATTAAATAGATGGAGGGTAAAGGATGGAACACTTTGAAAGCGAGATAAACGAACTTATCAAGGCAAGAATTGATAAATTGGAAGAATTAAGATCTATGGGAATAAATCCCTACGGTCAAAAATATGAAAGGACTCATAATTGTCAGGAAATAAAGGATGAATTTGAAAAATTAGAAGGCCAGCAGGCTAAAATAGCAGGAAGAATAATGGCGGTAAGGGAACACGGAAAAGCGGCCTTTTTTGATATTCAGGATGAAAAAGGCCGCTTGCAGGTTTATATTAAAAAAGACAGGGTAGGAGATTTTACCTTTGAGCTTTTTAAAAAGTTAGACATAGGGGATATAATAGGAGTAGAAGGAACGATATTTAGAACTCATAAAGGAGAAATTTCGCTAAATGCGGAAAAATTAGTTCTCCTTTCTAAATCCCTCCGGCCTCTTCCGGAAAAATGGCATGGGCTAAAAGATGTGGATTTAAGGTATAGACAGAGATACCTGGATTTAATAGTAAATCCGGATGTAAGAAAGACCTTTATCATAAGAAGCAAGATAATAAA
>Ga0207431_10125_pt1 | contig 16199 bp, 15 predicted proteins | sample YelNats1bottle14_FD_187546 | JGI IMG/M metagenome (GOLD analysis project Ga0207431, IMG submission 187546) | Hot spring thermophilic microbial communities from Obsidian Pool, Yellowstone National Park, USA - site 1 bottle 14 (SPAdes) (version 2) | ecosystem: Environmental > Aquatic > Thermal... | reverse complement strand
AGGTTTTAGAAGTGACTATGAGGGATGGAAACTTGTTTTTCCTACACCCGCGTGGCCAACCAGTAGAACAGCCTGTTTTAGAAGTGACTATGAGGGATGGAAACCAACTCACTAAATTTCACTAACCTCTCTGTGAAACTCTCTACGTTTTAGAAGTGACTATGAGGGATGGAAACTGCCGCCGCGTGGGGGTCCACCTCCTTTTTTTATTTTTTGTTGTTTTAGAAGTGACTATGAGGGATGGAAACTCCTTAGTTCAATTGCAAGCCTTTCGATGTTTTTTACCAGTTTTAGAAGTGACTATGAGGGATGGAAACCCCAGGTGGATATGGGCGAGCTCGTGCTTTATCAGGAAAGTTTTAGAAGTGACTATGAGGGATGGAAACATGTTGCCGACTTTGGACAAAATCCGAAAGTCCTCTTTCTCAACGGTTTTAGAAGTGACTATGAGGGATGGAAACTCTTGGCCCAGCTCTTGATAAAGCCAGGCCATATTCCTTAGTTTTAGAAGTGACTATGAGGGATGGAAACGAACAAAATACAAAAAAACATCTTCATCGTGTAAGATTTCTTTGTTTTAGAAGTGACTATGAGGGATGGAAACGTGTAATCAAACTCGATTCTCATATCTCCCCCCACGCCGTTTTAGAAGTGACTATGAGGGATGGAAACCATTTTAAAATCATACTCACCCCCCCTTTTTCTTCAAATAGTTTTAGAAGTGACTATGAGGGATGGAAACCTACTGCATGGAAACGATTCCGTGCAGTAGAAAAAAAATAGGTTTTAGAAGTGACTATGAGGGATGGAAACATCCAAATACCACATGCCATTATCACAGCCGAACAAAGTTTTAGAAGTGACTATGAGGGATGGAAACCTATTATGAAAGACCCCTCGAAGGATCTCCTCGGTGTTCCGCCCCCGTTTTAGAAGTGACTATGAGGGATGGAAACAATTCATCCACTGTTGTTCTAAAAACATATTCAATGTTTTCTAGTTTTAGAAGTGACTATGAGGGATGGAAACGAATCAAGATACCACACACCTTCATTGCAGCCGAACACAAGTTTTAGAAGTGACTATGAGGGATGGAAACTTTTGTTCAAGTTCCTCTTGGCCCAGCTCTGAATAGGTTTTAGAAGTGACTATGAGGGATGGAAACACACACCATCATCCTTCATTGTTAACGTAACAAAATATGTTTTAGAAGTGACTATGAGGGATGGAAACCTAATGTCTGTGGTTGAATATAGAGTATTTTATCGATATCAAGGTTTTAGAAGTGACTATGAGGGATGGAAACATTCTGACCGTTGCGATATCCAATATGCGAGTGGCATTCAAATGTTTTAGAAGTGACTATGAGGGATGGAAACTATTCAACTCATCTAGGAACAAAAGAATGCCCTCTTCGTCCTCGTTTTAGAAGTGACTATGAGGGATGGAAACGTATCGTAAATCTCAATTGGCGCAATGGCAAGTCCGTTTTAGAAGTGACTATGAGGGATGGAAACCAACCCGAGGAGAACTACCATGGCGAGAGCAAGCTCGCCCTGTTTTAGAAGTGACTATGAGGGATGGAAACTTAAGTCTTTCAAAGACCATTTCTGCTCGCGGATATAACCGTTTTAGAAGTGACTATGAGGGATGGAAACGGTTAGTGCTGTTGAAATCGCGCGTGCAGACCTTGGCTGTTTTAGAAGTGACTATGAGGGATGGAAACATAATATTGCTTGGCACCACCGACACAAATTCATCAATATCATGGTTTTAGAAGTGACTATGAGGGATGGAAACATTGCTTCATCGTATGTAATATGTAATGCGCCCGTTATTTGTGTTTTAGAAGTGACTATGAGGGATGGAAACCAGAGTGTCTTCATATCCCCAAAACACTCTGCTATGGAAATTTGTTTTAGAAGTGACTATGAGGGATGGAAACCCTCATTTATATTTAATTTTTTGAATTTCACTACCACATCATGTTTTAGAAGTGACTATAAGGGATGGAAATGGATAGGGTTAATAACCTGCGAAAGAATTCTTGGTAACTATATTTTGTTGAAACTATTTTTGTAGACAAAGAACCTTATTTTACGCAGAAAATTGTTGAGTTATTCATCTCGAGAGAAGCATTTTTGGGTTATCAGTTATTTAAAAAAATAATGGGGTTTTGGGTTTACACAAAAAGTGAGAAAGATAAACCAACACCTAGCGACGTGATATGGTAAGGTCTGAGGGATGAAGCATGTTAAAGGTAGCAATATTAGAAGAGAGCAGTGGGAAGTTTTTTTCAAACGCACGAAGAGAGAATCAATAAGGATAGAGGATTTGAGAAAGGAATAGTACAAGGAATTGATAAGTGAATACATGAGATTCTATAACGAAGGAGAGGTAACAAGCGAGTTAACAAAAAATGGCTTCGGTAGGGTGCCAAAGCCCATGGTGAGCGAGAAGGGAAAATGTATTATTTTTCTATAATCACTTGTGAGAACAAGTCCACTTGTGGAAAGTTTTTGTTTCTTAATTTTGAAGTTGTCTTGATTTCTTAAGTCTTTCGACCATCTTTTCAAATGTGGTGCATACTGACGTAAATAATTTTTCGAATTCCTTTTCGTTAACCAAGTATTTTTGATTTACCTGAGGAATGGAGCCGTGAGCTGCTGAATTTCTAACAGCTTCAAGGATTCTAAGACTCTCCGCTTCTTGTTTTTCTTTAATTAGTATATTTCTTTCCGGTTTATCGAGATAAAGAATATTTCTTATTTCTTGGTGCATTCTTTCTCTTGCCTCGGAACGTGTTTCATAGCTAAGATAGTCTTTCTTTGTTCCGTAAGCATCTGTGAATAACATAACGGTGGATTCGAATATAAGAGTCAATGCTTTTAGATAATTATAATGTTCGAAGAAAAACTTTGCTCTTTTAAAAAGTCGCATGTACACTTTTTCTTGATTTGCGAGCTCTTGAAAATCTTTCAGTAATTTTCCAGATATTTCTCGTATGTAAAAGTGCTTGTTTGTGTTTGAGATAGTTCCTAAATTGTTTGAGATTTTTATTATTTCAGTTCTTGGATTTTGGTTCATTTCCAGTTTAAAATAAGTTTCACTTGTATCAGGTATTCCTATAAGACTTAATATATTTGGAAAGTAGCCTGAAACATTGTAGATTGATGTTGCCTCAATTAACTCGATGAAATGATTAACTGCATCTATTTCAACAACCGGTGAGGTATTTTCAGGCATATTGTAATATTCTTTCATTTCGAAAGCACCGTAAAAAAATCGTATTTGTTGAACCTTCCGCAATTTTTTGGTAAGCATTACAGCATATGAGAATACTATGGGAATGTATCTGTATCCATGTGTACAGTCGAATACGAGCTTGTATGTGCTATCATCATCAATTTCTTTCAATATAATGTCTACATAAGTGTAGAAATCAAGAGGTTCTATAATGTATAGTCTTATAGATGGCACAAACTCTCTTAAGAGCCCTTCCCACTCCTGTAATGTTTCTTTTGAAACAAAGCTGCTGTCGTCATTTTCTTGATTGTACAGTTTGTCGTAAAGGGTGATTGTGCTCAGTTCACCTTGCTCTTCTTCGGGGATAAGTGAGACTAGTTCAGACCATGCAGATTTGTTTGTCCCAAGTATAACAAATTTTTCAGGTAAGTTATTTAGTTTTTTGCTAAGGTATTCGTAAAGCGAAATCCCAAAAAATGCAGTTTCTTTTGTTTCGTATGCATTTTCCTTAGAACCGGGGTTAAAGATGTATTTGGTCTGTTCATATCCTCTTGTTTTATCTTTTCTTTGTCGTCCTCTGCCGATTATAGAAAATACTGCCAGCTTTTCCTTCTCCATGTTCTTTCCTCCACCCGATTGAATCTTCCAATCTACCAAGGGTTATTATATCACGCAAAATCATTTGGCTATCACGTTGTTCTTAAAATAAAATAGATTGTCAGATCCCTGTGGCGAATGTCTGCTTCAGATTTGGGATTGGGGAAATCATGTGTTAAAAGTGGTAAGCACTTTTGCAAAGCTTTGGATAAATATATTGATAATAAGATGACGCAAACTTAACAGAAAGCTCATAGAGATTGAGCGGATGCAAATTATTTCGATTCATGGTAAATTTAAAATACTTTGTCAGATTTTCCTGAATTTGTCGTTTTGATATATGAGGCAAAATTGGTTGTGATTGAATCATTGGGATTTGACGTGGTGAAACCAAAATTCGTTCTCTTCAGCCTCCTCATGCTGCTGAGTGTTAGTATGCCGAGCACAAGAAATAGAATTTCGACACAGCTCAGCAGTCGGCAGCTTGGGGTTTCAAATGGGGTTTCAAATGAGGTTTCAAAATGATTTACAAAGCCAAAGTACTCGATATCTACTGTGTTCTGGTATCTGTAACTAAAATGTTCGGCAATTTTAATAAAACTTTTGTTAACTTGGTCGAAAATATACGAGCATTTTTGATTTGAACTGACGAACCCACTTACTTAGAAACTTCAGTTATTCAAAGCTTTTTCGAATCTTTTTGTAGTCCCATCTTTCCATTCTCTGCTTTTCACTGTTTTTTCCTTGCTGTCCTCAAAATATTCAGCAAGTTCTGGGTTTCATCTTCTGTTCTTTCTTGTTGAATAGATAGTTTTCGCTGATACTTGAATACTAACCCTCCATTTTCTCCTGTCAGATTATTGCTTCTGAAACGTTTTGTTTATATAGATAAAATTCCATTCTCCTAGAGGTTGTCTGTTGGATAATTACGCCCTGAAGATGGAAATTATGAAAGAAGCAAAAAGTAAGGGAATCAAATATCTGGTTCACTTCACCGGCAAAAGTCAATACAATCTTTGCGCGAAAATTACTTAAAAACCTACGAATTAGCTCACAATAAAACTCGAGTGCTGGAGATTTCCACGAAATCAAATACAAAACTCGGAATAGAAAAAAGAAATTCCCGATGAGAACATATTCCAGTCAAGCAAAGTCTAGCAAAGTCAAGCAAAGTCTAGCAAAGAAAGACCCAAGGCTGAAAGAAGACAAAAAACTAATAGGCTTTAGATTTCTTGGAATTGACTGGTCCCTTGAACCTAAAACTTTATTTTACGAAAAACAAATCGAATCTGTAGGATAATTAAAGTTCGAAGGCTTTCCTGAAACTTCTAAAAACAGAAAGAAAATTCGTTAAGTAAGCCAAAGATAATTGCTCGAACGGTTTCGGTATGATAAGAAAACAAGGTGTTCAGTCTCGAATTTTTCTGTCAGATTTTGACGTCTTATGTGTTTTATCAATTAGAAGGTGCAAGCTTCTACTTGTATTTCTAACTTTCAGATTATGGGGAAATATATGCGTGAAATGGAGGTGTTCGTATGAGAATGAAAGATTACTACAAGATTTTAGGTGTGCCTGAAGATGCAACAATGGAAGAAATAAAAGATGCTTACAAAAGGCTCATAAAACAATGGCATCCGGACAGGTTCAGTAGGGAAAAGAAAAGAGAAGCGGAAGAAAGGTTCAAGGAAATACAAGAAGCATACGAAGTTTTGAGCAATCCTGACCTGCGTGCAGAATACGATGTTCTCAGACGTATGAAAGAAAACGAATATGTAAACTTTAGTGGAAACGAATATTCCGAAGAAGATGCAGAAGAAGTGCTGAGGAATGAAGAAAAAATCAAGTCAAAAGTAAATGGATGGGGTTGGAATAAAGATATACTACACAAACTCTCACTTCTGTTTGGTATAGTAAAAGATACACTTTCTGGAGAGTTCAAGGTTAGTCCTGTTGTAATAGCAGCAATCATCGCTGTTCTCGTTTATATACTTTCCCCTATAGATGCAATCCCTGACTTTATACCAATCGCTGGTCAAGCCGATGACTTTACGGCCTTGACGATGTTGCTCGCTTCCATTGCGAACGTGATAGACCAGTATGTTGAGTTTTTAAAAAATAAGAAATCTTAAGGGACGATGGTGAGGTGAGATTATACGAAGAACGATTACAAGAAAGTTGTGTTGGACGGCTCTAAAAAGATAACGAAGGGTAATGTTCACGATATTGCGAACAAATATAACCATATAGTTCGAAAAGCAGGGCTTGCCGGGTTTGGTCTGGATTTAATATCAAGCATCAAGCTACTTGCAGCTATGATTAAAGACTATGCCAAAGGAAACTACAAGAAGGTGCCTTGGGATGCCATTGTTGCTATTACATTTGCACTAATTTATTTTCTAACACCGGCCGACCTAATTCCAGATGTGATACCGTTTTTTGGTTACGTGGACGATATAGGTGTTTTAGAATTCGTTCTGACCAAGTTTAGTAAAGAAATTGAAGAATACAAAAGATGGAAGGAAAGTAATTGTTCCATGAACTTTGCATGAAGGTTCTCCTCCATCTTCACAACTCCTGCCTTTTCCACACCGCAAGGTTTTGCTTTCTTCCCATCCCTTGCGGTGTGGTTTGATGAGCAAATAATTCTTGTAGCAATATTTCATAATGTTCATCATATTTCAGACATCAAAACTGGTAATACGTTTATTTATATTTATGACGTAATCAGCAAAACTTTTTAGCTACTACTCTGTAAATTTAACATCTAACGGAATAATTTCTGCAACTTAATCCCTTTCTTGAGTCCCACCATTCTCATCGATAGACGATTGACTCCACAATATTGACCGTGCCCGCGGTGAAATCCTCTTACTTCCTCCTGAGATATTTTAACCAACCTTTCAAAATACTATTTTCTACCAAAGTCTAAGAGCTTATATAAATCTGTTGAAGGCGGTAGGTTAGCTTTTATTAGTTTTTTGCTGACATTTGAAAGGAGGTTGATAGCATGAGGATTGGTGAACTTAAGAAGGTTCTTAAGAAACTCATAGAGATGAATGAACCTGTTCTTCTTGTTGGACACGCTGGTATTGGAAAAACACAGTTGGTTTATCAAATTGGTCAGGAATTAGAACGCGAAGTGAAGACTGTGATACTTTCTCAACTCGAACCGGGTGATATGATGGGCTTACCTGTCTCTATTAACGGTAAAACGGAATTTCTTAGACCATCTTGGTTGCCAGGCGAGCAAGACGAAGGGACCATTCTCTTCTTAGATGAGCTTAACAGGGCGCCAGTTTACGTTAGACAAGCGGTGCTCCAACTTGTCCAGGAAAAACGCATAGGACCTCATGTGTTGCCAAATAATTTGTCGATTGTTGCAGCTGCAAATCCAGAAACAGATGATTACATTGTAAGCGAAATGAATGACAGAGCATTACTCACTCGCTTTATCATTCTTACAGTGCAAAACTCCCCTTCAGATTTTTGTGACTATCTACAAGAAAAGGGCTACAAAGTCAAAAACATCCTTGCAGCGGTTGGAACACTTGACTACCTTGGCATTTTCACAGAGAGTATCCCGCTTCCACGTATAGTTCCAAACCCAAGAGCGTTTGAAAGAGCATTGAGAGTAATCGAAAACATTGAAGAGTTTTCTTACGAAACAGAACTTGAAGTCCTTTCTGGTATCCTAGGACCAGAAGGTGCAGCTGAATTTGTACGAAGACTTTTATCGAATGTTCTTTCACCAGAAGACTTTATAAATTGCAATGTATCAAAGATAAAAGAGAGCCAGCCTATGGAAAAGATAATGGTAGTACTGACCATGGTACGCGATGGGATAATAGACAAAGTCCCTCACGAATCACTCGATGCACTGACCGATGAAGAATGGGCAAGTGTGCTAAGAAACATTGCAAACGACCCAGAAAAGTATGCAAAAGGTTTCGCAATCCTTAGAAAAGCTTATCCAAGAATCGTAGAAATACTTAGGTAACAGATTCAAAAGGGTGGGGTGAGAGTATGGGAGAGAAAGATAGATTAAAGGCTTCGATTGTTTCTGCTGACCCCAGAGATTTACTGCTTAAGGCGATACTCTTCAAACCAAACACTCTCTTAGACCCCCAAGACTTACTTTACGCTGGTTTACTTAATTACGTTGAAGTTGAAGAATCTAAAATATGCGACATTGCTGCTGCCAGATTCTCAAAGGACTTTAAATTCAGAATATATGTAAATATAGAGAATATAATAAAAAGTTTCCCAAATATGAATTCGGGCCAGCTTGTTTATCTACTGCGTGCAATTGTTAAACACGAGCTTTGGCACATCATCTCAGGTCATATATTCATGCTTGGGAAGAGTGTCATAGTGAACGGGAGGCGAATCAACCAAAAATCAGACGTTCTTTTAAAAATCGAAGGACCCATAATGACTTATCTATACAACCTTGCAACTGACAGCATAATCAACGAACAGATAGTTGAATTCAAAAACCTTGATGTATTGCTTATTTCTCCTGAAGAATTTTTGGAAGAACACTTTGATGAGAACGACAAAAGGCCCATTTTTGTTGGAAAAACGAAGCTGCTTACAGGAGACTACACTGCAGAAGAATTGACTGCAGTGCTATATTTAAGGTATAAAGAAGCAATACAAAGAGCTTTTGAAACTTTTAAAACTAACAACGCAAATAGAGTTAATTATGAATACGAAAAGCACATTCTCAACGGCGACTTCATCCAGGACAAAGACACTAATGGTGAAACTTTTCTAAGTGAAACGCTCGAACGAATTGCAGATACAGTGATATCGAAAGCACAAGAAGAAGCGAAAAAACTAAAAGGATACGAAAGATTAAATGCATATCTAAAACTAAAACCATCCACATCAAAACTTGATTGGAATCACCTACTTGCGAACGTTATAAGTTCAGTGATTAGTCAGGACAAGTTGATTGTTAATAAACACAGACTGAATAAGCGCTACAACACAGCCCCGAAAATCACTCGCGCACGAGCTCCTAAAATTGTCGCATTTATCGATAGTAGCGGTTCTGTTTCCGATGAACTACTTCAGAGATTTGTCGATGAGGTGTCTGGGTTGGCATCGAAACTAAACGTGAGTGTTATTCTTTATTTTTTCTCTGTTGACATCAGCCCAAGACAACTAGTTCGTCGAAAAAATCAAGAGCTCGTCGTTACAGAAAGAGGTGGAACAAACCTAAAAACAGCTCTCCAACAAGCTAAGAAAAATGACTTGAAAACTGCAGATGTTCTGATTATTTTAACCGATGGATACGACGACTTCCCAGAAAAAGAACTCAAATCCCTAAATGCAACAAAAGTATTCATCTTTCCAAGCGAGCACGACAAAGAATATGAAAAGGAAGCGAAGAAACTTGGAAATGTAATTCTTATCGATAACTGATGTTATCAACGAAAGGGGGAGATAATTTGAGAGAGATATTCACGGTTACAGAGGGAGCAGTTCTAAATGCGAAGGTTGGTATCGCTGAGACTGAATTCGATGAATTTGGACTAGACCTTGATGAAGAGGCAATCATACGTTTCATTTCAGATGGTAGAAAAATCGATATCTACTTCACAACGCTTGTTCCAGAGGATTTACTCGATTTTGCACATTTTATCAACCAAAGAGAATTTGCAAAGAAATTTTTGGAAAACCTAAAAAAAGCTGTGGCTGAAGATAAGGGCGAATTCAAAGTAAATGTCTCCTACGAAGGAGAGCTTCAAGGACTTTCGGAACAATTAAGTTACACCATCGAATACCATGACGGATATATTACAGGCTTCGGAGTGTGAATGGAAGTGGAAAATATGCCGATTGAAATAAGTAAAGTGAAAAATGGTAATGGAAATTACATCTCTGTCAGCTGTCAAGATTTTTTCAACAGTTACATATGCCAGTTCACATCATTTCAAATACAAAACGTTTATGGTGAACCGAAATATATATTTATCGAAACGCCCTTAGAAAAGGTAAAAAACAAACAAGTTGAACCTTCGCAGATGGTTGATTTAAAAAGAGCATTCTTCGTTTTAAAGTTAGAAAAATTCAAATCATTTGCACAAACACTTTTTAATTACATCACCTTCTATTTACTTACTGATTCGGGGTTATTTGAAATATCGAATGGCAAAGGCAAAGCGAAGGACCTAATGGTTACATTCGATGAATATCCAGATTTCATATCATTAGTGAAGAATTACACCTTAACACGAAAAAAACAGAGCTCGTTTCAAGACATTTACTTTCAAACGATTGAAAAACTCTCACAGTTAAACTTAGGAAAACTGGAAGAAGACGAACTCCAAATTCAATGTGATATACAAATTGAGGTATCAAAAACTACATACAAAAGAACTTCCAGCTATTTAGAGACGAAGATCATTGCGGATTATTCCCACAGCCTTTTAATAACTGTTAAGAAAATCCACTTAGAAAAACTCATCCAAACAGTCATTTCAGATCTTGTTCAAACACATTACAAATACTATTATTCTCCAATACCACTCCACTTAATTATCATAGAAGCTGTCGCAAAAATAAACAAAGCATTTTCATCAACGGAACAAAGCATCGATGAAATGAACAAACTTACTAAGCAACACAACGAAACAGCTTTTCCACATAACTTTGACGATGATATCGATTGATTTCTACAACAATGAACTACTCTGAAATGATAAAATCCGATCGGAAATCTTACAAATTTCAACTTCTCGTCAACACCTGAGACCGTGTGAACATCGAACAGAACTGATAATCTTAACTTGTTTATCTATGCCATACTATTGTCTTTGATAGGTAAATAAGACAACATGGCAACATTTCAAAAAACCAAGTATTCATGCTGGAGAACATCGAAGACAACATATTTTCACACGCAGATTTTTCAATAATCAAGAAATTTAGCCTATTTTCGTATTTTACACCCCGTCTAACACCAATTTCCCTACCTGTTGTTACAACCACATTTCAAAGTAAAAAGATAACAGAAAGCTCGTGTCTAAGCTTATGCAATAAGGAACTTGTTAATTTACCAGTTGGAAATCAGCATGAATAAATAACTCAGCACAAATATTAGTCAATTCAAAACATTTTTCAGAGTGCCTAACTTAGGAGGTAGGGATAATCGTCCTCTGGAATATATCTATTTATGCGCATCCTGGAAAGCTACTCTTAGGAAGGAACTACTCTCTGAAAGAGATGGAAACTCTCGTAGTACCTTAGTAACTTTCGCTGACAAGACTTCTGGAATGACTATAAGGGTTAATAAGTCCACAGTATACGTAGGTGCTCAATGGAAAAGGAAAGACGAAAGGGGGAAGTGAGTAAGGCAGATAAGACAAATAAGGGCGAAGAGGTTCTACCTGTTTGGGAAGACAAGAAAAAGTGCGATTGTTTCATCTTTTTCGGGGGATTTTGAACTTTTTGTATGTGTTGAGAGTCAAATTAATTAGTAGAAAGTAACTTAGATTGCTGGTTGTTGTATTTGTAGCGACCTTTATTGCTAAAGTTGGGAAAATCGCACTTTGGGCAAGAAGGTGTTTGGTTATTTATCTTGGGAAACTTGGTTTTGTTAAGAGTTGGATGTGGCATCACTTTTTAAAGAATAATGAGGTTTTTTGAAAGTTTCAATGATTTGTGCTTAACATTATCCAGGTGTAGAAGGAGGGAGAGGTATGAAGACCTGGAAGTTGTTTGAGAAAGAGATATTAATCGTCGTTCTTTTTTTGATTCTTGCAACCGTGACTTTGGTAGAAGCAGCTGAGCCGCTGGGTCTTTATATCCAAGAATACTATAAAACAAACGGGAGATTGCCATTACCACCAAGTTGGGTCAAAGTCGGTACGACGTTTGTGTACAGGATGCAAGTTGGTGTTGGGACAAAAGGAGAGAGTGGTTTCACCACGCAAGGGTATGTTATCAGAATGGTTATCGGAATCGATAAGACTTCGAATTATGTTGCTGTCTGCGAATGGAAGATAATGTCAGATTTGCGTGGGAACATAGACTACACAAGCCAAATCATCTCTGAACAATTTGTAGAACTGAGTTCTTTGGAAAAATTTCTCGCGGACCTTTCTCAAACAGCTCCCTATGGTGTGCAAGTCCAAGGAGGGTACTTGCCCGACGGAGGTTTTTACTTTGCATATGCAAGTGGAGATTACCAAGGCTTTACGAGATATAACTATAAATTTAATAGAGAAGGAATCTTAGTGTCTTCAGGTTTCCTTGAACAATCAGGTTCAAATTCTTCTGTTGGTCAGATGGAGCTTGTGTTTGTGAAAGATGTTGATTTGAAGTTCAATGGTTTGTCGGAGAATCTCATAAAGGCGAATCCTAGTTATCAGTATGTTGTAATAGAACAGATGACGGGTGCGACAATGATGTATGGACAAATAAGTGTGGTTTACTCAAAAACGATTTCTGAAGGATTTTATTCGTTCATGGTTAATAATCTTACAAACTTAGGAAGTTCCCAAAAACAGATTCTTGGGACAAATGTCTTAGGTCCTTCATACATCAACCCAGATTTGCTTAAAGGAGAAATCGTTAACATACCAGAGGTAGGTTTCAAATGGGTTGTTGAAGGGCAAGGTCAATTTGGAGGAATCCAAACAGGGATTTATATCGGCGGAGTAAAAGTCGCCATTTATGAATACTCAGCAAATGGACTTTTGCTTCAGCATGTTAGTAAAACACATACAGGCTACCTCCAAGCAGTTATCTCAAAATAACAGAGCGAAGAGTTTTTTTATGAGAGCTTTTTAGTTATATACTAAGTAGGTAAATTTAGGTTTGCGTATATTCGGAACATCAGCTTTTTTTCACAGGGCTTGTTTATAAAGAGAGGAGACTTGATTTCAGTTTCGAAAAGCATCGGCTCTTCCAAATCATTGCTTCCTTCATAGCTATATGGTATGTATTTAGGCTTAGGTGAGGTGTTGGAAGGAAGTTCTATTGCTTTTTGCTTAAGAAATCTGCAACGTTTCGGGGTGTACCAGCTGCACGATACCTTTAGGAAAGAAATTCCCTATGACAAAGATGGAAGATAGTGTTAACTTGTAGTGATAAAAGAGTGTAAGTGTGAAAGAATGTGATTGATATTACCATGTGGGTTTTCCAAAGATTCTTCCCTACACAAAGACCTTAGACCTACCACAAGAAGGGCATTTGGGATAAGGGAAACGGAAGTTTTTGTGTTTGTGAGAATGGGAAAGTTTGAAAGAATGATGGCAGAGTTTGCAAAGGAATTGTTGGTTACCGTATTTGTCATGACCGTTTTTGTATAAGCTGGTGGAACCGCATTTAGGACAAGAAAGAGTTGAGTTGTTCATCATGTGGAACCTGCTTTGTCAAGAGTTGGTTGGGGGGGTGTCCTCTCTTTATAAGGATAATGTGGTTTTTTGGAAAGTTTCAATACTTTTAGTTAACATTATCCGTTTTACTCACTGGGGTTTTTTATTTAACAAGTCAAAAGACCATTTATCAAATGGTATTAACAATTCTGCAAATTCAGGAATAAATGGTTCATCAATAGTCACAAGGTCGAATAAGGTTTCAGCAAGTATTGTGAATGAAACATTATTTTACTTTGCCTGCTTTAAGCAGGCATTTTTGCTGTATGACTTTCATGCTGAGCATGGTTGATATTTTCGAATAACATAACTAATGGATGATTATTATTTCACACTATTAACCTATATTTACGGCTTGACCAAATGGCATCAGTTGGATTAAAATCAAACTAAGGTAAAATTAATCCGTAAACTTTGGAGGGACTATGAGAATAATGATGAAGATCTATAAAAAAATTTTGATCATATCGATATTTCTAATCGCATTTCTTATTCCAATTCGTGTTGAGACCGCACCCTGGCAAATTGAAATGGAGATTGGTTTAGAGAAATTAAATTACCGCTTCAAACCATACGTCCAAGAATTTATAAAAGCGTGCTCAAGAGAAGGAATCTCTATATGGGTTTACGACACGTGGAGAACCAAGGCAAAGCAAAGGGCTTTGCATGCTCAAGGAAGACAACCAATTGACATTGTGAACAAATTGCGAAAAGAGGCAGGGTTGGAACCTATAACAGAGCAAAGAAATAGACACATAATTACAAGAAAATTGGTTTCTGCGCACAACTATGGATTAGCTGCAGACTTCGTTCCTATTGTTGATGGAAAGCCTGTTTGGAACGATGCACGGTTGTGGGAAAAGTGTGGAAAGATCGCTGTGAGATTGGGAATGGAGTGGGGTGGTTTGTGGAAGTATCTCGTAGACAAGCCTCATATTCAGATGAATAGATGGGACAAATTTGCAACATTCGTCGTTCCAGATAGAATAATAAGGGAGTGATATTTGACTTGCACAATACTGTACCGTTCTTAGAGAAGAAGAATTCGAGAATTTTACTCTGCCTCATTGTAGCCTTTTTTCTACTTTTGCCGGTTTACTCCGAACCACACCATTGGGAACTTAGGTTGGAAATAGGATTGAGTGGGCTAAATTATCAGTTCAGAAAGTATGTTGAACAATTTGTAAGGGAATGTTCAAAACAAGGGATTAGTGTTTGGGTTTATAGCACCTTAAGATCTAAGAGCCTTCAAATGGCACTGTATGCTCAAGGACGAGAACCGCTCGATGTAGTTAATTCTTTAAGGGAGAAATCAGGTCTTACCCCGATAGAAGAGGTGGATAATAAATACATAGTGACCAGACTGAAAGTGTCTGCACATAATTATGGACTTGCAGCAGATTTTGTGCCTGTTGTCGATGGTAAACCTCAGTGGTATAACGATGAACTTTGGCTAAGATGTGGATGCATTGCGCTCAATTTGGGTATGGAATGGGGAGGAATGTGGAAAGGACTTGTTGACAAACCCCATATCCAAATGAAAAATTGGAGAAAAGTAGCAACGTTTAATCATTTAGAAAGATTGATAATCGAATAGTTAGTAATAACCTTTAATAACCTGTCCCGGCTAAAGCCGGGTTTTTTGTTTTCTTGTAACTATGTGGTAGAATATAGTAAGTAATGCGAACTAAATGGAGGTGTTTACCGTGGCAAAGATAACATTAGAAGACCTACTCAATTTTAAATTTATCTCAAGCTTGGCAGTTTCTCCTGATGGTAGAAAGTTGGCTTTTGTTGTTCATGAGATGAACAAAGACGATAACCTTTACAATTCCAACATCTGGCTTTATGACACCACCGCGGGTTCTTTATCCCAGCTTACTTCTTCAAATCGAGATAGTTCTCCAATCTGGTTGGATGATTCAAGGTTGCTTTTTATTTCTTGGCGAGATGAAAAGGACAGAAAGAGGAAAGAAAATGGAGAACCACTGACCCCGCTTTACGAGATACACATCGCTGGTGGAGAGGCAAAGAGAGTTTTTGAGTTACCTTTCCTTGTTGAACGGATTAAGAGGATAAACGATAGTGTATTTTTATTTACTGCTGTGTATGACCAAAGATTAGGAGAATTTTGGAAATTGAGTGTTGAGGAAAAAGAAAAAGTTCTCAAGGCATTGAAAGATGAAAAAGACTATGAAGTTCTTGACGAAATTCCATTTTGGGCAAACGGTGCTGGATTCACAAATAAAAAGAGGTTAAGGCTTTTCAGATACAATATTCAAACACAACAAATCACACCTATCACAGATGAATTTTCCAATGTAGAATATATCTCCGATAGTCCAGATGGAAAAACAGTGCTATACATCGCAAATTTCTTCAAAGACGTTATGAAAATGCCCAACGATTTATTCCTCTACGATGTGGAAAAGAACGAAACAACAAAACTTACCCACCACGACCACTTTATGTACACGCTTGCCGAGTTCGTTGATGGGAAAGTGGTATTTGCTGGGAGCGATATGAAAAGATATGGTATAAACGAAAATCCGAAATTCTATGTTCTTGATATTTCCAGCCAACATGTGGAATTGATTACTCCGAATTTTGACTTAGATATAGGCAACAGTGTTAATAGTGATTGCAGATATGGCGGAAACAGGATTGTTAAGGTGGATGGAAAATACTTGTATTTTGTGAGCACCCAATGGCATGATGCTCAGTTGTTTAGGCTTGACATTTCCGGGAACATCGAACAACTCACATTTGAAACAGGTTCGGTTGATGGGTTTGACGTGTCTAATGGAAAGATATTCTTTGTTGGGTTGAGGAACATGAAACTGCAAGAAATTTACGAACTTGTTGGAAGGCAAGAAAAGCAACTAAGTCAATTTAACGAATGGGTACAGAAAGAAAGATACATCTCAAGACCGGAACGTTTCACATTCAACACGAAAGATGGCACG
>Ga0207431_10123_pt1 | contig 16485 bp, 14 predicted proteins | sample YelNats1bottle14_FD_187546 | JGI IMG/M metagenome (GOLD analysis project Ga0207431, IMG submission 187546) | Hot spring thermophilic microbial communities from Obsidian Pool, Yellowstone National Park, USA - site 1 bottle 14 (SPAdes) (version 2) | ecosystem: Environmental > Aquatic > Thermal... | reverse complement strand
TATTTTATGTAAAGGTAGTAGGTGAATCCAAAGTAAATAAAAACGAAAGATCTCAGGGTCCATTCAAGAGGTGCCGGGAGAAAAACTGGTTTTATAAGACCTTTCAAACTCAGAATCAAAACCGCTACGGGAATTAATACTGCCAGCTGATAGAGAGTCCATTCTACTTCTCCTTTAAGCAGGAGATTTTTTATTATAGCCTTTTTCTTTTGCAAATCATAATTATTGACTTTGCGGAATTTTTCGATTACCTGAATGTGCCCCGAAGCCCATCTCAGCCTCTGCCTGAAAAAGGATTTATAATTTTCAGGAGTTTGCTCGGTACTAACGTAAGGGAAATATTCGGGCCAGGCATCCTTTTCCAAATAGGCCCTGACACCTATTTCCAGGTCTTCGGTAAGGGCATTATAATCAAAACCACCTATTTCTTTTAAAAGCTTTGATTCGATAAAAAGATTTGTCCCTCCTACGAAGGGAAGCTGCCTCATTAGAACCGGCATATACCATTCATGAGCCAAGGCTTGATAGAGGGAAGCAATTTTTGTAATAGGGCTCAGAAAAAAGTAATTTCTTACCTGGAAAACCGGCCCCTGCCATATTAAATTTTTCCGGTCGGAGGACAACCAGCGATAAGCTATATATAAAAGCACGTCTTTTTCCGGATGACTTTCCGCATCGTAAAATCCGCAAATATCCGAATTTTTATCTATGAACGATAAACCGTAGTTTAAAGCTCTGCCTTTCGTGGAAGGAACGGACTTTCCGATGCACATACCCTGATAAAAACCATCAAAGTCGTAAGGCACCATTACGTGTTTTAATATAGGAGCATTTTTTCTCTTTTTAAATTCCTCAATTTTTTGTTCAACTACTTGCTGGGTAGTCACCGCAGTTCCTTTTTCCAGCTCTTTTTCATCGGTTATCACGATTATTTCCAGCAGGTTGTGAGGATAATTTAATTTTGCCAGGTTTTCAATGGTCTGACCTATTACCTGGGCTTCCTCTCTTGCGGGGACTAAAATTGAAAACATGGGGATTTTTTTATTTTTTTCTCTGGCTATTCTTTTCAGGTCTAACAAACTGAGGGGTCTTCTCCTGGACCAGTAGTATTTATTGGAGTAGTTCATCCAGAAAAAATACCTTAAAAAGAGGACGAAGAAGAATAAGTACAGAAAAACCGCTATAATATATATTATCTGTGGGAGTTCCATTTTATCCCCCTCTTTTTATAAATGTTTTTAATATCGTGCCAAAAATATTAATAAGCACTATTAAAGATTATATACCTCTATTATTCTAATTTAAAGCACGTATATGGGCGGTTTTGCTTCTATTTTTTTCAAATTGAGTCTAAAAACCATCCTTAGGGAATTTTTTCATTAATAATTATTAAATATTGAAAAATAATGGGAATTTTCCCGTTACACATTTATATTTTGTGTATTTTTTGATAGGATATTTAAGTAAATAATTATTATAAGGGTGCGTGAATTATGTTTTTTATGCAAAACAGTGCTCTCTGGCTCTTTCTTATATCCTTTATAGAAGCATCTTTTTTCCCCGTTCCGCCCGACCTGGTATTAATTCCCCTCTGTTTAAAGCATACCGAAAAATATTTATTTTATGCTTTTATCGCTTCAATTGCTTCCGCGATGGGAGGGCTCTTCGGTTATTTTTTGGGGGTCAGGGCGGGAAGAAGCCTTTTGAACAAATTTATAAATAACTCAAGATTAAAGCTAATTGAAGATTATTTTAAAAAATACGGAGCCTGGGCTGTAGCTATTGCGGGTTTTACACCAATACCCTATAAAGTTTTTACTATTGCCTCAGGTATTTTCAGGATGGACATTTTTACCTTTTTTATTGCTTCTTTTTTTAGCAGGGGCGCCCGGTTTTTTTTAGAGGCTTTAATTGTACGTTTTTTTGGAGAAAAGGCGGAGCTTTTAATTAATAAATATTTGGGTCCGGGGTCATTTGCTTTAATAGGAATTATTTTTGTTGTTTACTATATTATTTTAAAAAGCAGTTTTTTTGTGAGGGTAAAAATTTGGATTTTACCGTTTTATAAAAAAATTAAGTTTATTGTTTCCTTATTTCTCGAGAAATTTGGAGAATTCGGTGTTTATGTCATTGCCGGAGTAAGTTACAGCTCCGTTGCTGCGTTGGTTTTTTTGAAAATTGTTGACGGATTAAAGGAAAAGGAACTGGACTTAATCGATGGTGCAATTGTTAAATTCATCCTCTCGCACTTTAAAACGCCCCTGATGGATATAATCACCCGAAATTTTATAGAAGTTGTGGAATCGCCGGTAACGGTAATAACTGTTTTTATAATATCCACCGGTTTTGTTTTTTATATTTATAAAAAATTGATCTATTTATTTCTGACTTTTGCTTCTTTTTCGGGGGCCGTAGTGATTCAGTTGGTACTAAAAAATGAGATTCAAAGATTAAGGCCCGTTCCGGAAATTCCCATGGGTTTGTTTTTTAAATACGGTTTTCCCAGCGGATCGGTTCTGGTTTTTACCTCCTTTATAGGATATGCAGTTTTTTTGACTGTAAAAATTTTAGATAAAAAAACCATAAAATATGCTATAATTTTTATTGATTTATTGCTCACTGCTTTTATTGGTTTTTGCAGGGTATATAATATGTTGAATTACCCTTCGGATGTCTTTGCGGGATTTTTGATAGGGGGGATTTGGCTTTCGGCTTTGATAATTATTACCCTGGCATTTGAGAATTATTTCAGGATCAGGAGGGGTTGAAGGATGTGCAACACAGGAAAGAGTAACTTGAAAAAACTGATGACTATCTTTACGGTGGTTTTTCTCCTGTTGTTTATGGCAGCGGGCTGCGGTATGAAAAAAAACACGCCTCAGTCTCAGGAAGAAAAGGTACCGGTCAAAGTTCTGGATTTAAAAGCCCTAACCGTATCGGAGTTTCAAGAATTTCCCGCACTTTTAGAAGCTGAGGGCCAAATAGCATTAGTTTCTAAAATGTCGGGCAAGGTGGAAAAGGTCCTGGTGAAAGAAGGACAGGAAGTAAAAAAAGGCGATGCCCTGATAAGATTGGAAACAAAAGATGTAATGAATCAGGTTAATCAGGCTAAAGCAGCCTACGACCTTGCTTTATCCAATTATTCCAGAATAAAAAACAGCCAGTCCGTCCAGGAAGTGGAAAGATTGGAATCCGCGGTTACTCAGGCGGAGTTAAATTACAATAATGTGCTGAATAATTACGAGAAGATGAAAAATCTGTATGAGCAGGGAGCAATATCCAAACAGCAATTCGAAAATGTGGAATTGCAATATAAAATTGCTAAGGAGCAATTGGAATCTGCAAAAACACAACTGTCTTTAACAAAGGAGAAGGCCATACCCGATATGATAGAAGGGGCGAAAGCCCAGCTTGATCAAGCAAAGGCTGCTTTGGACACCGCCATGAGCGCTCTGGAAAACACGGTAATCACCGCACCGGCGGACGGAACGGTGGGTTCGATTAACGTGAAAGAAGGGCAATTTGTGGGAGCGGGGACGGTAGTAGCGGCGCTGGGTAATATTAAAGCCCTGGAAGTGAAGGTATATTTGCCCGAAAATAAGGTAAATGCTGTAAAACCGAAGGATAAGGCCATGGTAAAGGTGGATGCTGCGGGTTATTCCGGGGAAGGAGAAATAGCCGATGTGGGGGTCTACAAGGATCCGAAAACTCAAACGTATCCCGTGAAAGTGATAGTCAATAATGATAAAGGGCTTTTAAAACCGGGTATGCTGGCCAAGGTGGGAATAAAGGTAAAGGAACTGGAAGGTCTTTTTGTACCGGAAAATGCTGTGGTATCTTTTGGTCAGGATAAAGCGGTGTTTGTGGTATCGGATAATACCGCGTACTTGCGGAAGGTCAAGGTAGGGGATACCCTTTCGGGTTACGTTCAGTTGCTGGAAGGGGTTAAAGAGGGAGAAAAGGTGGTAGTGGAAGGTCAGGATTACCTGGAGGACAAAGATAAAGTAGAAATAATAAGCGGGAGTGAAAAATAATGAGCTTTGCATCCTTTTCCATAAAGCGCCCGGTAACCATGCTCATGATAATTCTCGTTATACTGGTGCTGGGTTTTGTATCTCTAACAAGACTGGGAATTGACCTTCTGCCCAATTTTTCTTTCCCCATCGCGGTTGTGGTAACCGAGTACAGCGATGCCGGACCTCAAGAAGTAGAAAATATGGTGACCAAACCTTTGGAACAAATAATTGCTACAGTAAAAAACGTAAAAAGTATTAGTTCGATTTCCAATGAGGGTTATTCCACCGTAATAGTGCAATTTAACTGGGGCACCAACATGGACTTTGCCACCCTCGACTTAAGGGAAAAAATCGATATGGTAAAGGCTTATCTTCCATCGGGGGTTAAAAGCCCTCAAATTTTTAAATTTGACCCTTCCATGCTTCCGGTAATGGAAGTGGCGGTATACGGGATGGATGATATTTCCCAGCTAAAAAAATATGCTGAAGATGAAATAAAACCAAAACTCCTCAGGGCTGAGGGGGTGGCCTCGGTAGACATTGTGGGGGGCACCGAGAGGGAAATCCATATAAAGGTTGATCCTTCAAAGCTCATTTTTTACGGAATTACCATGGATAATATTGCAAGAGCACTGCAGATGGAGAACCTGAACTTATCGGGAGGGTCCATCGCCTACGGAGACAGGGACTACCTTGTGAGAGTCCTTTCGGAATTCAAGAGTGTGTCGCAAATTGAAAATTTACCCATTACATTGCCATCGGGGATAACCATACCCCTTAAAGATATTGCCCGGGTAGAAGATACTCACAAGGATATTGCCACTATTTCCAAGTACAATGGAAAACCCAGCATTACTTTAGTTATTCAAAAACAGAGCGACTACAACACCGTCAAGGTTGCGGATAAGGTACAAAAAGAGCTGGATAATATAAAGAAAAGCGCCGGCGAAAATTTGTATTTTGTCCCCATTTTTGATCAGGCGGAATTTATAAAGAAAGCTATAAATAGAGTGGTGGGAAATGCCTACAGCGGGGCTTTGCTTGCGGTGCTAATAATATATTTATTCTTGGGGAATCTCCGTACAACTTTGATAATAGGTCTTTCTATTCCTATTTCCATAATTTCTACCTTTATACTCGTTTATTTCAACCATCTTACATTAAACATGATGTCCCTGGGAGGCTTAGCTCTCGGGGTAGGAATGCTGGTGGATAACTCCATAGTGGTTCTGGAGAATATTTTCAGGCACAGAGAGCGCGGGGAAGATAGTATCGCTTCTGCCATCAACGGTACAAATGAGGTCACCAATGCCATTGTGGCTTCTACATTGACCACTATTGCCGTATTTTTGCCGATTGTTTTTATACAGGGTATTACAGCTCAGCTTTTTAAAGAACTTGCACTTACGGTGACCTTTTCCCTTCTGGCATCCCTGGCGGTAGCCATTACTTTGGTGCCTCTTTTGTCATCCCGGTTGATGATTGCCGATAAAGGAAAGAAGATTACCATAATAGAAAGATTTTCCGTATTTTATGAAAAAGTAGAGAAAAGATACAGAAAATTACTGGCATGGGCTTTGAATAATAGGAAGAAAGTAGTAGCTACAGCTACCGTGCTTTTTATAGTAAGCCTTGCGTTAATACCGCTTGTTGGCACCGAATTTTTGCCCCAGTCGGACGCGGGGATGATCAATGTCAGCATCGAAATGCCCTACGGTACCAGACTGGAAAAAGTGGAGGAAACGGTAAATTTAGTGGTTGATAGAATAAAAAATATAAAGGAAATAGAAGGAATTTTAACGAATGTGGGAGTTTCAGGAAGCGGATCGGGAATGGGCTTTTCTACCACCAGTAAAAATGAAGCCCAGGTGAGCATAAAGCTTGTTCCTCTTTCTGAGAGAAAGAGAAAAAGCGCTCAGGTAGCCGATGAAATCAGGAGTATTTGCAGGACCATTCCGGGGGCAAAAATAACGGTAAGATCCGTTAGCACCTTTGATTTTTCGGGAGGCAATTTGTTAAAGCCCATTTCCATAGTTATCAAGGGGGACGACCTTAATAAATTGAAGGAAATTTCGGATAGGGTGGTAACTGCGGTAAGGTCTGTGGAAGGCACCCGGGAAGTGGAAAGCAGCCTGGATAAAGGAAGGCCGGAAATCCAGATTAAAGTGGATAAATTAAAGGTTGCCTTTTACGGCTTAAATTCAGCCCAGATTGCAAAAATAATTGAAAGCAATTTATCGGGCTTTACCGCTACTAAATATAAATATCAAGGGGAAGAGATAAACGTTGTTGTAAAAGCTGATGAGGATGTGGTATCGAGCATAGATAAATTAGAAAACCTTATCATACCGGCTCCCTCCGGTGGCCTGGTGACATTGTCTCAGATAGCAGAAATTAAAAAAGAAAACGGCCCAGTGGCGATTAATCGTGAGGATCAGGTAAGGGCTGTTACGGTATCCGGGGCGATTTCCGGAAGGCCTGTTGGTGTGGTAAACCGCGAAATAGAAGAAAAGTTAAAAACCATTCCCCTTCCGCCGGGATACGAGATAAAAATGGGGGGCGAGCAGGAGCAGTTAGTAGAAGCTTTTGCGGATCTAAGTTTTGCCCTGATTCTGGCCGTTCTCCTGGTGTATATGGTAATGGCAGCGCAGTTTGAATCTTTGTTCCAGCCCTTTATAATAATGTTTTCCGTGCCCTTGGCGGTCATCGGTGTGGTACTATCGCTGGTTTTAACGGGGAGGAATCTCAACGTCCCGGCCTTTATCGGTGTGATAATGCTCGGAGGAATTGTCGTAAATAATGCCATTGTTCTTATTGATTTTATCAATCAGCTGAGAGCAAGGGGATATTCCAGGACTGAAGCTATATTGGAAGCGGGTCCGATGAGATTAAGGCCGATTTTAATGACAACTCTTACCACGATCCTCGGGCTTTTCCCGTTAGCTCTGGGACTTGGGGAAGCGGGAGAGCTTCGGGCGCCTATGGCTACCGTTGTAATAGGTGGGCTTACGGTGTCTACAATGCTTACTCTTGTAGTAATACCTGTTGTGTACACCATTTTTGAAGACATAGGCCAGAGGATTAGGTTTTTCAGAAAAACCGATTAAGTCTAACGAAAGCGGGTGAAAGGCATGAATAAAAAGGGCTTTAAAAGGAAAATTGCGGCTACGATTTTAGTAATCTTTTTGTCGGCTTTTATCTTATCCCCATCCATAAAAAGTCAGGAGGAGGAGCCACCTCTGGAAATTACCCTTGAAGATGCTTTAAAGCTGGCCCTGGAAAACAGCCGTCAAATAGAGCTTGCCCGGATTTCCATTGATAAGGCACAGCTTTTCAAGGATGTGGTGGAATTCAACGATAAAGAGGCTAAAAAGAGGGAAGAAGAACTTAAAAGTAATACGCTGTTTTCTCAAAGCCTCGGTTCCCTGCCGGTGACGACCTCCGATTTTGATTACCAGTATCAGGTGGAACTTCAAAAAAGGCAGGCGGATTTCCAGCTTACGATGGCTCAACTTTCCCTGAATTACACCGAGAAAATGGTAAGGTACGGATTAATCGCATCATACTACAAAGCCCTGCTGGCACAAAAAAATTATGAAATTAAAAAAAGCAGTTTGAACAGGGCAGAGGAGATATTTAGAATTGCCGGGGAGAATTTTAAGCTGGGCGTGATTGCAAAAAAGGATTTAATGGATGCGGATTTAAAATTAGCCCAGGCGCAGTCGGAATTGAGAAATGCAGAAGTGGAGGAAGACAAGGCCTTTGTGGATTTAAAAAAGTTAATAAATGTTTCCTACGATAAAAGGGTAGTATTAAAAGATGAACTTATAAAGCCGGAAAAGGAAGAAGTAGAAAGTATAGAGCCGCTCGTATCTAAGGCGATGGAAAACCGGATGGATGTGGTGCAGGCCAAGAAAAACATGGAGATTGCGGGCTACGACTTTGATATGATTAAAAAGGTGTATCCCGAAAACACTTTTAAGTACAAGGAGAAGGAACTAAATTATAAAGAAGCCCGGATAAAATACGAGGATGCAAAAAGCAATGCGGAAAAGGAAGTAAGGAAGGTTTATCTTGAATTTCTCGCTGCCCGGGATAACTTAAAAACCTATGAAAAAGCCGTGGAACTGGCAAAGGAAGGCTACCGGCTTTCTCTCTTGAACTATAAAGAGGGGCTAATAAGAAGCGTTGACCTTGCCCAGGCGGAAGAAGCTTTAAAGCAGGCCCAGCTTCAGGAAGCCTACGGAATTTTTCAGTATACAATCGCAAAACTCAACTTAGAAAACGTAATATATATTCCTTTAACAACTTCGGGCGGTAATTAAAGCGGGAAAAAATCCCGCTTTTTTTACCAGATAAAGGAGGATTTTAAAAAAAAACAAAGAATATATATCTAAGATAACTATTTCAAAATTTTAGAATATTTAAAAGGTGGGGGGTATTATGAAAAAGGGGAATGTTTTGGTGGTGGAGGACCAGAAGTACGTAAGGTCCCTTTTGGTGGATGCCCTGGATTTTTTCGGTTATTCACCCTTTGAAGCCAAAACCCCAAAGGAAGCCCTTTCCCTGGTAGAACAAAAAAGTGTAGACCTTTCCATAGTGGATTTTAACCTGCCGGAAATGGACGGCCTGAGGCTTGCGGAGGAGCTGTGGAGGATAAACCCGATAATCCCCGTTTTTTTAATTTCGGGAATGGAGGAAATTGGTGCAAAGATTAAGGAAAAAAGCCAGTATCTGAAGGGAAGTTTAAGGTTTATTGAAAAGCCTATTGATCTTGTAATTTTAAAGCATTATTTGGACGGGGCAATGAGGTGTGCATCTTAAAAAGACAGGAAGGAAGAAAGTGGAATGAATTTGGACAGGCCTCACAAAATAATCATAAAAAATAAGATTAACGAAACGGATTACAGTACGTATATTTTCAATGTCACGCCTTACTGCTTAAAAATAGATGAAATAGGGAAAAACTTTCTGATACATATAGAAGAGGAAGATGACGTTTCAAAAAATAATTTTTTTTCCACCCTTATGCACGAAGTCAAAAACCCCATAACCGCTATAAAGGGATATTTAAAGCTTTTAGAACTCAGCCTGGATGAAACGGATGGCAGGAGAAAATTCATTTATAACTCCCTGCAGGAGCTGGAACGGATTGAGGGGCTGGCAAAGGATATTCTATTAATCTATAAATCCATAAATTGTAATATACAAAAAATCAACCTTAAAGAGGTATTAGAACAGATCTTTGATTTTTACGAAGCTGAAATGAAAAAGAGAAATATAGATTACACCCTGTGCCTGAGCGATGATGTAAATGTAATGGGTGATAGAAATCTTTTAAATATCCTTTTTGCGAATTTGTTATTAAACGCGATGGATGCTGTTAAAGAAAAGGGATTTATAGCTGTAAGGTCTACTCCTCTTGAAAACCGCGTTCTGGTGGAATTTGAGGATAACGGGGAAGGTATGGACGAATACATCAAAAGCCAGCTTTTTACTCCTTTTTTTACTACCAAAGAAAAGGGAACGGGTCTTGGGCTTTACCTTTGCAAAAAGATAGTGGAAAACCACGGGGGTGTTATTTACTTTAATTCGGAAAAAGGAAAGGGTACGGTATTTTATATTGAATTACCCTTTGTCAATGAATCTTAAAAAGGATAAATAAAAACCGCTTGGAATCCTAAAAAAGGATCGAGCGGTTTTTTAAATGACATTTGAAGTATTCAAATAAAAGCCTTATACTATAAATATACATACAAGGAATACCTTTTTGATGGAGGGATATTTTTGCAGATAGAAAATTTAGAAGATTTAACCCTGAGTCAGTTACAGGAGATTGCAAAGGAATTGAAGATTCCGGGCTATTATAAGTTCAGAAAGGCCGAGTTAATAGAAAAAGTTTACGAAGAGATCGGGAAGAAAGAAAAAGAAGGTAATGAAATACAAAATCCAAAAGAAAAAGCAGGGTTAAACAAAGTTGAAAGTGCAGGCATCATGGATAATAAATCAATTGATGTAAAGGAAATTAATAACGTATATTTTAATGAGGCTTCAGCAGTAATCAAAAAAGATGAAATCGAGTATTTCGGCGAGGGCGTGCTGGAAGTAATGCCCGACGGCTACGGATTTTTGAGGGGCAAGAATTTATTACCTTCGGAAGAGGATATCTACATTTCTCCTTCCCAGATAAGAAAGTTCCATCTGAAAACGGGAGATTTGGTAAGCGGCAAGGTAAGGCTGCCCAAGGAAGGCGAAAAGTACAGGGCGCTTTTACAGGTGAGAGCCGTAAACGGTCTTTCACCCGAACATGCCATTTCGAGAAAGGAATTCGACCTTCTCACACCTATTTTTCCTCAGCCCCGTTTTAAATTGGAATACGACCCTTCGGATATGCCCACCAGGATAATAGATATTATAGCCCCCATAGGCAAAGGACAAAGGGCGCTTATAGTTTCACCTCCCAAAGCGGGTAAGACAATGATGCTGAAAAAGATTGCCAATAGCCTTTCCGTGAATCATCCCGAGGTAGAGCTGATCGTGCTTCTTATTGATGAAAGGCCCGAAGAGGTTACGGACATGAAGCGGTCGGTGAAAGGTGAGGTTATAAGCTCCACTTTTGACGAACTGCCCGAGAACCATATAAGGGTTGCGGACATGGTACTGGAAAGGGCTCAAAGGCTTGTTGAAAGCAAAAAGGATGTGGTCATTCTTTTAGACAGTATTACAAGGCTTGCAAGAGCTAATAACCTGGTGGTTCCTCCAACGGGCAGGACCCTTTCGGGGGGGCTTGATACCGCCGCTCTCCACAAGCCCAAGAGGTTTTTCGGAGCGGCACGAAACATTGAAGAAGGAGGCAGCCTAACAATTATTGCTACAGCCCTTGTAGAAACCGGGAGCAGGATGGACGATGTAATATACGAGGAATTCAAAGGTACAGGAAACATGGAGGTCCACCTCGACAGAAGGCTTGCGGAGAGAAGAATATACCCTGCCATAGACATAAAAAAATCCGGCACGCGCCGGGAAGAACTTTTATTTTCAAAAGACGAGCTGGAGGCCATATGGATTCTAAGAAAAGCCCTGGCCAATTACGATACGGTGGAAGCGGCCTCCCTATTGATAAACCGTCTGAAAAAAACAAAAACCAACCTGGAATTCCTGCAGAATATCGCCTCTTTCGTAAGCGAAATGGGATCGGAAAGGTAAAATTAATTTACTATATAACCTTTGGCTTTCAATTTTTCTATGTGCTGCCGGATTTTTTCATTGGTGTCTATGTTATAATTTTCTTCCAGAACGAACATCATGGAGACGGCTACCTGCGCCACGTCTAAAAGTTCTCGGGCTATTCTGTCAATAACTTCTTTTTCTTCCATCGTGACCTTCTCGCCGCTTTGACCCCGGAATTTTCCTATTGCCTGGGCCAGCTCTCCCGCCTCTTCCATCAACTTTAATGCCGTGGATTCTAAGGTGGGTTTTAAGCCGTTAAGTTTTGGCAAACTTATTACCTTATAGGGGTTTTTATCATTTCCGTTCATAAATTCACCTCGTTTTGAGCCTTTTTATCAAACCATTTTGATGCGGCATAGGTAAGCAAAGCTGCTGCAATGAGCCTTACGGATAAAATTAAAAAACCATTGGCACCGATGGCAGCGATAATGGCGGTATCCTCGAAGATGGCATGGGCGCAAATCAAAAAATAGGTCACCAGGTATAAATCTTTTTTCGGCAGGGAAAATTCCTTGGATGCCCTGAAAATAACTCCCGCTCCGTAAGATATTCCTATTATTACTCCTATTACCAAAGGAAAACCCGATTCCTTCTTCATGCCGTATACCCTTACAAGGGGCGAAAAAAGTTCGGCTATCCTGTCTATTATTCCTATGTCCTTTAGAATTTCTAAAAACATCATTATTGGGATGACGATTATTGCTATCTGCTTTACCGAAGACAGGGAACCGAGGAAGGCTTCTTTTAAAATTTTTGAAATAAAAAACATTAAACCACCTTCTTTTATATTCATTTTAAAATAATATTCATTTTAAAAAAAGGTTAAACAATATTCCCGAAGCTATGGCAAGACTTGCCCGGACAAGGATTACGTTTAGAGGTGAAAGCCCTATTTTCCTTGCCAGGGCGGTTTCCACCGGCAGGCTATGGCAGAAGGACAGCATTATTCCCAGAATGGTTATCTCCTTTGGTGTTAAGGAAAGGGATACCATTGCGCCGATAGCGGCGTATAAATTTACCAGGTTTCCCAGAACCAGTGCAATTGCGGCTTTACCGGGAAGTCCAAAAATACCCATTAATGGTGAAAAAATACTGGTAATAAAATTCATCAATGGGGTATACTTTAAAAAAGTGACAATAAAGTAAATCGGGACAACTATCCTGGCAAGCTGCCATGTAACTTCTAATCCGGAAAAAAATCCGCGCTTTATAGTGGTGGCGTCAAGTTTACCCCTGTAGATATTCATGGCAATATCCTCCCGAAAAACAGTATTCTAAGCATAAATTTAAATAGGTTTAAATCATTTCAATTATATCGTACGGCCGGTTTTTTAAAAAGTGTTGAGCAAAAAACCTTTGCATAAGTTAAGGTAATTGTGGTAAAATATACGAGGAAAATTTTAGAAGGAGGTATTATCCTTGAAGGTATTTGTTGATCAAGATTTATGCATAAGCTGCGGGCTTTGCATCGATACCTGCCCGGAAGTTTACAGCTGGAATGATGACGGCAAAGCTCAGGCAATTGATTCGGAAGTACCTGCTGATTTAGAAGATGAAGCAAGAGAAGCATTGGAAAATTGCCCATCAGAGGCTATAAAGGAAGAGTAATTCGGAAAAAGTAAAGAAAAATAGCAAAAGGCCAGGTGATTTAGCCTGGCTTTTTGCTTTGTAACGAACTATTTTGACCTTACTTTTATTTAAATTTATTACTAAGTTTTTTTGCATCAAATTCTAAGTCAATTTTTATGCAATATTCAAATAAAAAAGGTTTCAATATAAAAAGTTTTTTAAAAAGCAAAGAGGAATATCCTTATGAATGTCGTATATAAATTATATCACAACATAAAACTGAATTTCACAATATAAAACAAAGGGGTGATTTTTTTGGATAAGTGGGATGTTATTAAAAGAATTATTGATACAGGAATAGTGGCCGTGGTACGGGCGGAAAGTCCGGAACAGGCAGTAAAAATTGCCCAAGCGGTTAAGGCGGGCGGAATAGATGCCATAGAAATCACCATGACCGTCCCGGGAGCAATAGATGTAATAAAGGAAATGAAAAAAGCTTATCCGAATAACGAGATATTAATAGGGGCGGGTACGGTTTTGGATGCAGAGACAGCGAGACTTGCAATGCTTGCAGGTGCGGAGTTTTTCGTTAGCCCATACTTTAACCCCGATATGGTTAAATTGTGCAACCGCTACAGAAAGGTCACCATGCCGGGGGCGATGTCTATTAAAGAGATTGTAGAAGTTATGGAGTCCGGCGCGGATTTTGTGAAATTATTTCCGGGAAGCGCATTCGGGCCATCCATGGTAAAGGCCGTATTGGGGCCCCTGCCCTATGCTCAAATAATTCCTACCGGGGGCGTTAGCCTTGAGAATGCTGGGGAATGGATAAAAGCAGGTTGTCCTGCAGTGGGGGTCGGAGGAGAGCTTACGAAAGGGGCTAAAACCGGCAATTACAAAGAAGTGGAGGAGACCGCAAGGAAATTTGTGGAAGCCGTGAAAAAGGCGAAAGGGAAAATCTAAAATTAAATAAAATTTGGAGGGGATATAATGGCAAATAAGGTGGTTACTTTTGGCGAAATTATGTTGAGATTGACACCGCCTAATTATTTAAGGTTTGTGCAGGCGGAGTCCTTCGATGTTACCTATGGTGGCGGTGAGGCAAATGTTGCGGTGAGTTTGGCCAATTTCGGCGAGGATGCTTATTTTGTAACCAAAGTTCCCGATAACCCGATCGGGCAGGCTGCTATTAATCATCTAAGGAGGTACGGGGTTAAAACCGATTATATTTTAAAGGGAGGAGAAAGGCTGGGAATATATTTCAATGAGATAGGGGCATCTCAGAGGCCTTCGGTAGTTGTTTACGACAGGAGTCACTCCTCCATTTCTGAGGCAAAGCCCGAGGAATTTGACTGGGATAAAATTTTTGAAGGTGCAAAATGGTTTCACTTCACCGGTATTACGCCGGCACTTTCGGATAATATGGCTCAGGCCTGTTTGGATGCCGTGAAAAAGGCAAAGGGAAAGGGCATCACGGTAAGCTGCGATTTGAACTATAGAAAAAAGCTGTGGTCAAAGGAAAAAGCAAACAAAGTTATGTCCGAACTTATAAAGTATGTCGATTATGCCATCGGAAACGAAGAGGACGCTGAAATGGTTTTTGGTATAAAAGCTTCTTCCTCGGATGTTACTAAAGGTGAACTAAACGAAGAAGGTTATAAAGAGGTGGCGAAGGAGCTTCTTGAGAGGTTTTCCCTGAAAGGCGTTGCCATAACACTGCGCGAGAGTTTTTCAGCATTTGACAATGGATGGTCAGCCCTTTATTATGATGGGGAGGATTATTACAGATCCAGGAGATATATGATACACATAATTGACCGGGTAGGCGGAGGAGATTCCTTTGCAGGAGGGCTTATTTACGCATTGCTGAATAACTATACTCCGAAAGATGCGGTGGAATTTGCCGTTGCAGCCTCCTGCTTGAAACACACCGTAATGGGAGACTTTAACCATGTTACTTTAAGTGAAGTTACCGCTTTGATGAAGGGCGATGCTTCGGGAAGGGTTCAAAGATAAAAAGAATAGGGGTATTATATGGATAAAGAGCTAAGGATTCAGTCGCTGGAGAGGGCGTTTAAAATTTTAGAAATATTATCGGAAGGAAAAGAGGGTCTGGGCGTAACTGAAATTTCCAGGATAACCTCCCTTCATAAGAGCACTGTACACAGGTTTTTAAGGGATCTGGAAATCCTAAATTACGTCGAAAAGGACGAGAAGACGGATAAATATAAGCTGGGGATAAAAATCCTTCAGTTAGCTGGAAGATTCCTCGATCACATGGATATTCGAGAACAGGCCAAGGATTCCATTAAGGAGTTGGCGGATATTACGGGGGAAACGGTACATCTCGTGGTATACAACAAAAAGGAAGCGGTTTATATAGATAAGATCGACAGCAAAAAAACCATCAGGATGCACTCCCAGATAGGGAAAACCATTCCAATGCATGCTTCGGCGGTAGGTAAAGCAATTCTGTCGCATCTTTCGGACGAAGAAAAGGAGAAAATAATAAAAAGGGGATTACCTGCCTTTACACCGAACACCCTGGTGGACCCCGAAAGGTTGAGGGAAGAACTGGAAGAAGTAAGAAGAATGGGTTTTGCCTTTGACAATGAAGAGAATGAAGAAGGAATAAGGTGTATAGCCGCTCCAATATTTGATTATACCGGAAGCGTCGTAGCTGCGGTGAGCATTTCGGGACCTAAATTTTCCATTACCCGGGACAGGATCGAGGAACTTTCAAAGCTTGTTAAAAACTGTGCGGAAAAGATTTCCGAAAAATTAGGTTTTACTAAAAAAAAGCAGTAGCAAAAAGCTACTGCTTTTTTTAATAGAGTTTAAGCGCTTGTTTTTGCCGGTGTTTTTCAAAGGCAAGTTCTATAAGCCTTTCTATAAGTTCCTTATAGGGAATCCCGGAAATTTCCCATAATTTGGGATACATGCTAATTTTGGTGAATCCGGGGATGGTATTTAATTCATTGATATAAAATATTCCATCCAATTTGCTGTAAAGGAAATCCACCCGGGCCATGCCCGAGCAATCCAAAGCCTTGAAAGCCTTTACCGCAAGGCTCATTACCTTTTCAGTTTCTTCTTTTGCTAAAGGAGCGGGAATTAATAGTTTTGATTTGCCACCGTCGAAGTACTTTGCCGTATAATCGTAAAACTCATTGCTGGGTATAATTTCCCCCGGTAAAGAGGCAACCGGGTCCTCGTTTCCCAGCACCGAAACTTCGATTTCCCTTGCAGGGATAAACTTTTCTACGATAATTTTGGTATCGTATTCGCCGGCTAAAAATAGGGCATCCTTTAATTGATCGCTGTTGTAGGCTTTTGTAATACCGATACTGGAACCCAGATTGGCAGGTTTTACGAAGCAGGGAAATCCAAGGGCTTCTTCTACTTCCCTGACAATTGTGTTTAGTGTTAAAGGCAGGTCTTTTTTGTAGTAAACCTTAAAGTCCGCTACCGGAAGCCCTTCATGTTTTAATATTTTTTTAGTAAATACCTTATCCATGCAAAGGGCAGAAGAAGTGACTCCACAGCTAACGTAAGGTACATTCATAAGCTCAAAAATGCTCTGTATTGTGCCATCCTCTCCCCTGGGACCGTGAAGGACGGGGAAAAACACGTCTACGGGGTAACGGGTTTCAACGCCGTTATCCAGCGT
>Ga0207431_10106_pt1 | contig 19763 bp, 20 predicted proteins | sample YelNats1bottle14_FD_187546 | JGI IMG/M metagenome (GOLD analysis project Ga0207431, IMG submission 187546) | Hot spring thermophilic microbial communities from Obsidian Pool, Yellowstone National Park, USA - site 1 bottle 14 (SPAdes) (version 2) | ecosystem: Environmental > Aquatic > Thermal... | reverse complement strand
TTTTGGGGTTGATGGTATTTGTTTTTGGCAACTACTACCTACGACACCAAGAGGGGGGAATCCTTCTTTTTTCTAAAAAAATTTTAGTTTCAATGTTTTATAGGCTATTGGTATATAATTTTTGATACTTTAATTTGACATAACAGTAAAAAACCGGGGAGGCATCAAAATGAAAAACTTCGTTTCGGCGGATTGGCTTTGTGAAAATTTAAATAATAAGAATGTGAAGATTTTCGATGTGAGAAGCGACCTTTTTGATAAGGAATACGGAAAAAAAGCTTTTGAAGATGGTCATATTAAAAATGCCGTTTTTGTTGACTTAGAAAGGTATTTATCCGGTCCAAAAGGAAAGCACGGTGGGAGGCATCCTTTGCCGGATTTGAAGGAATTTGCAGAATGGGTTAAAAGCCTGGGAATTGGTAAGAATACCATTGTCGTGGCTTATGATGAGCAAAAGATAGCATCCGCAGCAAGGTTTTGCTTTATGCTAAGGCTCATAGGTCATGAAAAAAATTTTATCCTCGATGGCGGTATAAAAGGGTGGTTGGATAAGGGATATCCTTTGGAAAAGGGAAAGGAGCCTTTGAAAAATTTTGATTTAAAATCCGATTTTACGCCAAACATCCATAAGGAAATCATAGCCGATGTAAACGATGTAAAAGCAGCAATAAAAAAAGAGGATGCGGTTATAATAGATTCAAGGGTAAGGGAAAGGTATCTCGGGATATACGAGCCCATCGATTTTAAAAAGGGCCATATTCCTAAGGCGGTAAATTACTACTGGAAGGAAAATTTGAAAGAAAACGGGGAATTAAAGGACTTAAAAGACCTTGAAGAAAGGTTTAAAGACATCAAGGGTAAAAAGGAAATCATATTATACTGCGGTTCCGGAATAGATGCTACTTTTAACTTTTTTGTTCTCGACGAGCTCGGTATAAAATCAAAAGTATATATAGGAAGCTTCAGCGATTGGATTACTTATGAAGAAAATGAGGTTATTGTAGAAAATTTTACTGAAAAGTATTAAAATATTCTTGGAGGTTTATGTTATGAGCGAATTGGATATTTTTATAGAAAAAATAAAAAACAATAAGGAATATTTAAAAACTCATTTTGGTATTAAATCAATAGGTATTTTTGGCTCATATATCAGAGGAGAACAAAATAACGAAAGCGATGTTGATATATTAATAGAAACAGAGAAGCCCATTAGCTTGTTTGATTTAGTGGAATTGGAAGATTTTCTTTCTGAACTGCTTGGTAAAAAGGTAGATCTTGTCTTGAGGGATGAGTTAAAACCAAGTATAGGCAAAAATATACTTAAAGAGGTCGCATATTTATGAAGCAAAGGGATTATTGGGATTACCTTTATGATATAAAAGATGCTATAAATGCAGTTCAGAATTTTGTTGAAGGGATGGATAAGTCGTCCTTTGCCAATGATTTAAAAACAATTTATGCTATTAGAAAAGCATTAGAAATCATAGGAGAGGCCGCAAAAAACGTTCCTCAAGAATTCAAGGATAAATACCCAGAAATACCATGGAAACAGATGGCCGGTATGCGTGATAGACTTGTTCATAAATATTTTGGTGTCAGGGTAGATGTTCTCTGGGAAACTTTGCAAAAAGATATCCCTTCTCTAAAATCTTTGTTTATTGATATGATTAAAAAAGAAAATGAATTACGAGCTAATAAGGAAGAATAAAAAACTTCGGCTTTTGGCCGAAGTTTTTTATTCCCACTACCAATCCCTCTTCCCGTCTTCATCAAGGTCGAGGGAAAAGTCTACTACTTTTGAAATATCGTCTATATCTTTTAATTTTAAGACGTTCTCTTTGCTCATATCACTTAAAAGCCTTTCGGACTTATATACGTATAATGCAAGCTCTTTGGTTGCGGTAAGTTTTACGACTGCCGGGTCCTTTTTTGGGGCTTTTCTATTTAGTTCTTTTATTTTTTCCGGTAAAGCTTCGCATTTTTCCAAAAGTTCCTTTGCCTTATCCTTATTGTCCTTTATTATATAAATTTCCGCTACCTTTTCATAACCTTCGGAAAGCGCCTGCCACATCTCTATATTGCATGGATTTAGCTTTACCGCCTCTTCCAAAACCTTTATACCCTCATCGAGCTTTCCCCTTTTAAGGTAAGCTGCTCCGAGCATCAATTTATATTTTGCGTTGTAGGGTTCTAATGAAGCTGCCTTTTCTTTTAACTGCAGGGATTTCTCAAGCATGTTTGAATTATTTTGCTTTTCGCCTATGACCTCGTAAATCTGGGAAAGGTCTGCGATGAAAGAAACGGTAAGGGGGTCGTATTTTTTTGCCTTTTCAAAGTATTCTATAGCTTTTGCCCCATCGCCCTGTTCGAGGCTTCTTACTGCCGCCTGTCCGTAGTTGTAGCCCGTAAAAAGTGTGGTGGAAATCAATATGAATAATACTGCGACAATAGCAAAAACTGGCTTTGAAAAGCTAATAGTTTCTCCCTGCCTTTTTTCTCCCTCGCCTTTGAAGGAAAGGTTTCTTGCAGCACCCAAAAGTTCCCATAGCAGCAGGGAAACCGCTCCGAGGGAAAGGTTAAAGTCCACTCCGCTGTGGCCAAGAAGCGCTATTGCCCCCGCAAAGGAAGACCAAAGATAGGCTTTTTCGTCCAAGGTTAAGGCATCGCTTTTTAAGGATTTAACGGTAGATATAAACAGGCTCAAGAAAAAGGTTAAAAATATCAAAAGCCCAATTATTCCCGTTTCTACGGTAAGCTGTAAAAAGAAGCTATGAACCTCGGTGGTAAAGTACCTGTAGGACTGATAGGCAAAATACGCCGACTTCCAGCCACCTCCTCCGTAGCCGAGAAGGGGTCTTTCCTTTATCATTTTCAGGGCATCCCTGTAATATGATAGCCTCTGCTGAACGCTTAACTGATTTGGATCTATCTGCTTTATCCTGCTTTTTATTACATCGGGCAGTATCTCTCCACCGGTTAAGTAAACGGAAAGACCTATTACTATACCGAAAATCAGGGCAAAGGCCACCGCCTTTTTAAAATCTATAAATAGGCCCTTTTTGTAAATTAAGTAATAATTAATGTAAGATAAGGCAATGGAGGCAAAAAGCCCTATGAAAAACCAGGCCCAAACCCCCTGCCCTTTTCCCGAAGAAATGGCATTTCCAAGGCCTATTGAAGCTATAAGGGAAGAGATAAAGGATTCTATAAAAAACAATATCCCTTTGGATTTGTTTTCCTTGGAAAGCCCCAGGAGGAATACAAGGTAAAATAACGGGAACAAAAGCCACGCCGCACGGGAAAGGGTAAAAATAAAGGTGATAAGGTATGTATAGTTTAATGCCGAAAGCGCCATGTTTTCCGTTAAACTTTTTGTAGCTGATTTTACGCCGAGCCCGATTAAAAAGGCTGCGGTCAGGTATGCCGCTAAGGTATTTGGGTACTGAAGGCTTGAGTTTATCCTCCCACCAACAAAAGCGCCATTATAGTTTATGGTGCCTGCGGCAACGCCAAGGCCTATTATTGATACCCCTAAGGCTGAAATTAAAACAGTCCAGAGTAATACCTTCACGTCCTTTTCGGATTGTAAAAGGTCTACCGTCAAAGCATAGGCAAAGAAGTAATTTAGATAGCGTAAAAATTCGCCCACGGCAAAGCGCAGGTTAACGGAGACGAACATAGATAAAAGGTAGGAAAAAACCACAGCCAGTGCCGCATAATCGGAAATCCCTTTAAAAAAGCCGCTTTTTCTGTAATTAAGCCCTCCCGATATTGCCCAGAGTAGAACAAGGATTCCCGTGAAAATATGGGTGGGTAAAAATTCCTTGTCGAAAAACATGCCCCTAAAGTAGGGAGGGTAAAATACGAGGATTAAAAGTCCGAAATATAAAATTTTTTCAAAGGAAAATCCCGAATCATTGATTTTTTTCTGGGCTTTATTTTTGTTTTTTAATTCGCTTTTTTTATCATTTTTTTTATCCGGCTTTTGCAAGTTAACTACCCCCGTTTTATAAAATACACCAAGATTAATTTTAGCAGGAAAATTTTTATTTTGAAATTCCCTTTTTTAGTTTTCTTTATCCATTTCTTCAATTATTATCTGAGCAAATCTTTCAAAGTCCTCCAAATTATTTTGTATAATATCATAAAGCTTTTTTATATCTATATCCCAGTAAATATGTACAAGCCTATTCCTGAATTTAGCCATTTGCTGCAGATTTTCCGAAAAATCATGGGGTAAAATTTTTTCTTCTTCAAGCACCCTAAATATATCGGCATAGTCTTTTGGATTCCTGTAACCCCTGCTTGCAATTATATGATTACCTATATTTTGGACGGTTTCTATAGCTACCTGTAAAAGCCTTTCAGCTGCTGCCCTTATAATCGAATTTTCTTCAAATTCATCAAAAGGAGTATTTTTTAAGCTGTTTAATTCTTTCAAATACTTTTTTAATAAAGATAGCTGCCTGTAGATTTTTTCTTTATTCAAGCTAAAAACCTCCCTTCTTTTATACTTTTTTTGAGATAATAATTGTACTCGTCATATATGTGCTTTACATCAAAATACTCCTCAAAAGCCCTTACTTGAAAATCGCACCTTGCTTCTTTATCCTTTTCGTAAATTAATTTATTTGATGAAATTACTTCGTATTTCAGATACGGAGGACAATTGTTTAGTATAACAAGGTCGAATTCATCCGTTTCAAGGGCATCGGAAATATCTCCTATAAGTTCAATCTCTTTATCAAATACTTCTTTTTCCTTTAGCCCATTTTTTAAAAGCACTGCGATGTCAATGTCGCTTAAATCCGTGGTTTTACCTGTAGCATAGGAACCGTAAATATACGCTGCTATTATTTCCGGATAGTTTTTGAAAACTTCGGGAAGCTTCTCCAAAGCTCTATTTAATATATCCTTTGGAAGCTTTTTGCCGTATTTAATCATTTTTGTTCCTCCTTACGAAATCACGGCCTCCTGTTCGAGCCTTATGCCGAGTTTCAGCATCTCTTTTATTACATCATGGAATTCTTTAAAATCCTGTTTTTCCAATAAGTTCCTTAATTTTTCTTCATAAACCTTTTCCAAAGGCTCTCCTAAGTCTTTATACTTTATCAGGGTTTCTCTATCCATATATAAGGGAATTAAATCCGGTATTATTTCCTTTAATTTTAAAAAGATTTTAAACCCGCCGAGGTCTATGTCTCCCCAGTGGAATATTTTTACGGGTTTATTTTTTTCTTTAATAAACTCGTAAAGCTTTTCTAAAAAAAGCCTTTTTGATGGGCTGTAAAAGCCTCCAAGGTAGAGGATGAAATCATTTTTTAAATCCGCATCTTTTATAAGGTAATAAAAATTTGCCTTGTTTTCGACGGTAATTATTTTTTCGCAGGATAAATCGATTATTTGAAGTTCCTTGATAGACAGGCTGTTTAATGATGCGCCAAAGGGGAAAAGGGAAAAATCCAAAATATTACCCTTTAAGCTTACCTTCAATGAGCCGAAAAATAATATTTCTTCTATGGTTTTTACTATGCCTATTTTTTCAAAGGCTTCTTTCTCTTCCACATCCTCCTTTAAAAAAAACTCTTTTAATACGGCAAATACCTTTCCCCTCACCTTCTCAAATTCCTTGCTCCCTTTTAAATATCTTTTGCTGAATACCCTTTCTAATAGCTCTTCATCCCCTTTTTCGTCTATGCCCTTTAATGCTTTTAAGGTGAGTTCAAACAGGTCTTCTTCCTTTGGAAGGTATGAGGGGTAGTTTTTAGCCTTAATATTTTCCAATTCATAATCTATGAAATCCGAAAGCCAAATTCCTCTTACATCTTTTTTTAAATTCAAAAGCTTTTCTGCCATCCTGTTTAAAATGGACTCTTTCGGCTCCCTTTTTGCAATTTCATAGGCTTTTTCTAAGTTTTGCGTATTTAAAAACACTTTTTCCACTATATTCCCTTCTTCGAATTTTGCCCATTTGATTTCAATGACTCCTTCACCTTCTAATTCCTTTAATGCATAATGTATATTCTCCTTTGCTTCCACATTTTCAAGGTCGTAATGGGGAAATTCTTTCTTTGTAAAGTCTATCTTTATCCTTCTTTCTACTTTAGATTTGCCGGAAAATATTTTGCTTTTTTCGTATTTTTCAAGGAGTTTGTTTAACAGGGCTTTTTTATAATCCAACGCTTACCTCACCCTCCTCCAGCACATCCCTCGGGTCGAAGGCGCGGACGATGGTCCTGTTTTTGCTCCTTATGACGCAAAGGTTCCTGTCCACCAGAGTGGCTATGTCCTGGATTTTCTCCGTAGGTGCGGATATAATCGCCTGAAAACCCATGTTCCTCAGAAGTTTTATGCTTTCCTGCACCCGCTGGTGGTCCATTTTGCTGAAAGCTTCATCAAAGATTATGAGCCTCAAGGTATTGTTTTCCCTGTACATATTCCCCATCCTGTATATCCTGCCGAAGGATGCAAGGATGGAGATGTAAAAGGGGGTCTGGGTCTCTCCTCCAGATTTTTTAAGGAGGGTCCTGGAAAGCCTGGATTCCCTACCCTGTTCATCGGTGACTACGAGGTCGAAATTTAGATACGTCCTGTAGTCGGTGAATTTTTGAATGTTATCCTCAAGCCTTGCCCTCTCGTCGACGGAAAGGTTTTGTTCCCCCACGTAGACTATCTGGTTGAAAAGCTCTTCTAAAGCGTCCCGGTGCTTATTTTGAAATTCTATGGAAAATATGGTATATCCCTCAAGCAGCATCCCATCCATTATCATGTCGTAAAATTTTCTGTAAGCGGGATTGGGCTTTACCTCGAATTTGTATCTATCCTTCCCGAAGGAAAACTGCTTCAAGGCGGTATTTAGTTCCTCTATCTGAGCGTAAACGGTATCGATGTTTTGCTTTAGCTTACTGATAAAGTCGTCTTGAAACTGCATCCTCGCCTTTTCCTTGGCATCCTTTATTTTTTCTTCGTATAAAGGAAGTTCTGTATTCAAAAGCCTTTCCAGTTCCTTTTTGTATTCGCCGTTATCGGGGGACGAAATATCGTAGGGCATTTTGTACTCCCTGTTGTAGTCTGACCTTTTATTTAAAAGCTCGCTCCACCTTTTTTCCTTCTGGCTCCTCGTCCTTGCAACCTGGCTTAAAAAGGCGCTTATAATGTTTTCTGGAAGTTTCCTGTTTTCAAGCTCCCTTAAAAATCTCGGCTCACCCGTTTCCTTTACAAATTCGGGTTCAAAGGAAAGTTCTATCTCCTTTTGTTTTTCATTAAGCTCTTTTTCAACTTCCTTTAACCTGTAGTTATCCACCTGAATTTCGGAATTTATTTTGTTTATTTCGCCGGTAATTTTTTCCCTTTCCCTTTTTATATTTTCCATTTCACTTTCCGTTTTTTGTATTTTTTCATCTATTTCTAAAATTTTTGAAAGGTCGAGGCTTGAAAGCTCCCTTCTTACACCTTCCAGTGCCTTTGTTAAGGAAATATAATCTTGCTTTTCCTTCTTTGCGCTTTTTGCAGTCTCTATAAAAATCTCCGTTACGGGCTCTATATTTTTTATTTTGCTTAAGGTATCGTATTTTTCCTTTATCTTATTCAAAAGCCCTTCCTTTTCATCTTTTTCGGCCAATTTTACCTCTAATAGTTTTTCTAAGGACTTTTTACCTATATAGGGGGTCCTGTACCTTTCGGGACTGAGCTGCCTTGCAACGTAATTTTGATACAGCATGCAATCGGGAGTAATGGCAGTAGCGTAATTCCTTAATTCTTCCACCCTTTCGCATTTTACTACCCTGCCCAGGATGTAGTCCACAAAAAGGCGGGCGTATCTATTCTCGGTCACTACTTCAAAGGCAAGGCTATTTTTTTCTACCTTGATGCTTTGCCTTTCCAGTTTCCCCGTATCCACAAGCCCTATGTCGTAAAAACCTTTTTTAAACTTTTGTTCATCGTAAATTTTTAGGGCATCGACAAAATACCTCGGCTCCGTAATAAGGTAAAACTTCTGGGTGTGAAGGTATGCCTCAACGGCATTGTGCCATTTTTTATCCTTTACCTCTATAAGGTCTGCCAGTATTTCAACCTTGACATCCCTTCTATATTTATTTTTTAAAGCCGTCTCTATTTCGCTTTTTAGTTCTAAAAGCTTTTTGTCATATGGCTTTATTCCATTTTTAAGGTTTTCAATTTCTCTTCTCAGTTCTAAAAGAAGGGCTTCCAGAGCAGATTTTTCCTGTTCTAAAGAAAAGTATAGTTTTTCAATCTTATTCTTAAATCCAAAAGTGAGCTCTTTTAAAAGGGACAAATCTTCTTCCTTTATATTTTCTACATTTTCAAAGGAAAGGGCTTTTAGTCCCTGTATACCTTTTTTTATTTTTAAGGCTAAATTTTCACCAAACTCTTCTTCTGCAAAGGTAGAGAAATCTTCAACGGTCTTTTCCCAATTTTTTAAAAGCCTTGAAAGGAATTCCAAAAAGCTTGATATGCTTGCCTTTTTGCCTTTGATATTTTCTAATAAGCTTTTTTCTTCCCTTTCAAGCATGTCCTTTTTCTGGTAGGCCTGTAAACTATATTTTTCCTTTATAAGTGCTTCCCTCTGCCCTTCGAGGGTTTTTAATTTTTCCTCAAGGAAAAGCTTGTATTGTTCTTTCTCTTTTATTGTATTCTCTTTTTCCTTTATCGCCTTTTGTAAATCCTGTATTTCGTTCTTCTTCTTTTCCATTTCAGCTCTTTTTATGAGGTATTCCTGCTCTTTTAACCTTTTTTCTTCGTTTAAAAAGCTTTCAAAAAGCTCTTCTATTTCCTTTAAAGCTTGGACCCTTTTCTTGACCTGCTCGGCCTGGTACTCCAGCTCTTTGTAATACCTCAGGTTTTCCTGCATGCTGGAAATATCTATTTTATTTTGCACATCGCAGACGTACTCGCTTATAAAATTTTCTATATCGATAATGGGAGAAAAGGGAACGGATTTTCTAAAAACCCTGTAAAATTTTTCGTTCAAACTCCCCATTTTTGTTATAAAGTGAAGCTGGTACTCCCGATTGGAATCGAAGATTTTATACCTTTCTTTGTATTTAGAGTTTAAGTATGTCCTTAAATTCCTTATATTTAAAGGAAAACCTCCCATTACGAATTGATTTTCGGGTAATGCTGAGTCCAAATAAAAAAACTTATGGTTAATTTCCCCATCCTCGTAAACGTCAAATACAACTCCGTAAGAAAAGCTCGTTTTTTTCACTGTATCGTAAAATTCTCCCGCTATGTAGCTCGTAAAATTGCCGCTTCTTAAAACTACAAAGCCGCCTTCACCGTCGTCGGCAATTTCTCCCCTTAAGTAGCTTTTCAAGGTCCTTTTGGATTTATCGTTGGCAGCTTTGTTGAAAAAGTCTCCTTTTGTATCACCGAGTATGAGCACCTGTAAAGCGTCTATTATTGTGGATTTTCCGGCACCGTTTTTCCCGGTGAGGAAATTTATCATTTCAAATTCGATTATTTCATGGTAAATGTAATGCCAGTTGATAAGCAAAAGTTTTTTTAAAAGCTTCAATTTATCTCCCCCTGCGGTTTATTGAGTCAGTCTATCTTTTATAAAGTTAAAATCTACCTCAAAATCTTTAAAAATCCGCACCTTTACTTTATCGGAAAAGGTATAATATTCCGGATGACCGTATTCCCCTTCCACATTAAGCCTGTAGACGAGAATGTCCCTGGCTTGCGGGTTTACTATCCAGTACTCTTTTACCTTAAAGCGGTTATATAGATGAAGTTTTCTGATATAATCATGGGAGGAGTTATTCGGTGAAACCACCTCGATTATCAAATCGGGGCTTCCAATGCATCCCCTCTCGGTCAATTTGGCTTTATCGCAGATTACGGAAATATCGGGCTGCACTATGTTTTTTGATTCTTCTATCTCTTGATTTTCCTCAATAAAGATTACGTCAAATGGAGCGATATAGACTTCGAAGAGCATTTTTGAAGTTCTCAGGTAGTTTTCGATAGAAAATGCAAGTTCCATTACCACTTTCTGATGAATCCTTGAAGGCGATGGTGACATGTCGTAAATGCGGCCTTCAATTATTTCCACCCTTTTGTCATCCGGAAATTTTAAATAATCTTTATAGGTATATTCCTTATTAATTTCTGCCCATTCTAAAGACATTTTTTATTCCTCCTCCGCAAGGTCGTTTTCTTCATCGGAAAAATCTTCGCCCAGCATGTTGTAAATTGAGTTTATCTTTTCATTGGTAATAATAAACAAAATGGTAGGGTAAATTATTATTTTGCTCTCGTATTCGTCCGCTGCATTATCCATTTTTTCTATTATCTGATAATTTTTGAAAAAATTCAGCGCATCCTTTAAGTCCCTTTCAGCCGGTTTTTTATCTATAACACCTATGTTTAAAAGTTTTTTTACAACATCCCCCTTGGTCACTATTACCTCTTTCCTTAAAGACAGCTTTTCCCTTTCTTCCTCGTATAAAAGCCTTAATGCAAAGAGCACCAGGGTGTCGAATTTCTTCAATCTCGCCCGGTTGAGTTCAAACCTGTTGTAAAGAGATATCACCCCGTAATTATTGTCCTTTTGCAGTTCCCATCCGGCAATGGAAAGGTAGTTCGTAAAAATCTCAAAGTGGCGCTCGATAAATCTATAGTCCGGGTTTATCCTGAGGCCCATTAATTTTGTATCGAATTTTTCCCTTAATATAAAATTGTGAGAAAGCAAAAAGTTGACGAGCCTTGTAAACTCCCTTTTATCGGCATCGCTTAAATTTTCATATTCTTCATACCACATCTTTACACCTTCTTTTTTATCCTCATTTGCGGGATTTTATACCCATTTACGAAAACACTTCCCTTTTCGAACACCACATCGTAAAAGGAGCCCTTTTCGTCGTGCATGAATACCCCGAGGATGAGCATTATGAATTCTTCATCGTTTTCAAGCTTTAGATCCTTTGATAGAATTTCGCTTTTCCCTTTTAAAAGCTCTTTAAAAAATTTATAGATTTTCTGGCGTGTGAAACTGTTTTTTAGCCTCTCCTTTAAAAAGTCCATTTCCCTTTCAAAATCGCTTGCATCATCGCCGATTTCGGGTATTTTAATAAATTTATCGTCGGGTATTTTCCTCTCAGGCTTTTTAATGTAAAGGGAATTTTCGTCGATGTAATTTTGTAAAAATATGTTGATATTTTTATTCACTGCTTCGTATATGTTTTCCCTTTCGGGCAGGGCTTTTAATATCTCAACAATTTTCCCCTTAATGCTTAAATCCGCATTTAAGAGGTACTGCATCCTTTCCACCGAAGCCCTGGTGTATGAAGCCCTTTTCTTGTCTATTTCGTAAAGCAAAAGGTCGATTTTATAGTAAATTTCCAAAATATCGTTTATCATTCCCGTTATTTTTGAAATAGCCTCTCCTTCGTCTTTGTATATCCTTCTTTTTAGCGATGATTTTACAAGGAGGTCCATCATCTCCCTGTCGGTGAGCCATGAGTTCAATATATTAATTATGGGGGTTTTATACCGGGGAATGGAGTCGAAGGTCTTTAAAGGGTGGTATATCCTGTCATCTATCAGTTCTTTAAATTCGTCGAAGTGCTCTTTTAGAATCTCCCTTACCTCTTCCTTTTCATACAGCATCTGATGGTATTTCCTCAGGTTGTTTAAAAGGCTTTTCAGTTCATCTATAAGCTCTCTTGTCTTTTTGTGGGCTTCCAAAAGGGCAAAAATGGCATCTTCGCTTCTTTCCACATCCTGATTTTTTAAGTTATTGTATGCCGAGTGGACAAAGGAATTGTAATCTTTTTTCTCTTGATATTGTATTTCATAAAGGGTATTTAAGATTTTAATAGAGTAGTCGTGAAGGTATATCAGTTCTTCAAAAAAATTTTCAGCGTAATCCCTATAAATCCACCCGGTTTTTTCAAGCTTCCTTAATATAAAATGGGCCAGTGAAGAAAGATTGTTCTCTTCGGGAAGTTCTTCTTCCTCACCTTCGGGTGAAAAGTTGGAAACCTCGAGAAAGCTCTTTAACCTTTCCACAAGGTCGTCCTTTCTTAACAGCACTTCCTCCCTGTAAGCCTTAAAGATTATAAAAAGGCATTCTACATAAATATGTTTATTTTTCGATGAAAGCACTGAAAACAGGTTTTCGGGTATTTTGTCGAAAAAGGCCATTCTTTTCTCCTTCTTTTTTTCTTTTTCTTTTTTAATTATATCAAAATTTTTTATGCCAATTTGGATTATTTTAGTTCCTATCATAATTTTGCATCATTTTTTATTACGCAAGAAAAGGTATAAGGTATAATGAATAATAATATGGAAATAATTTTAATGATATGCTATAATTTTACTAACTTTAGAGTTAGTAACTTTAGAGTTAGTAACTTTAAATATACTAATATTTTGAGGTGATTCTTTTATGTTTATTGGTAGAGAGCAGGAACTCAGCGTATTAAATAAGCTTTATAATGAAAATAAATTTCATTTTATTGTTATGTATGGAAGAAGACGAGTTGGAAAAACTACATTGCTTACAGAATTTTGTAAAGATAAACCTTCTATTTTTTATGTAGCAGAGGAACATAACGATAAGATAGCTCTTGAGTCATTTTCAAATAAAATATTCTCCTTTTTTGAGATAGGTGGATTTGTTAGTCGGTTTGAATCCTGGGAAAAAGCATTTCTTTTTATAGCCGAACAGGCAAAAGATAGGCGTATAGTACTCGTTATAGATGAGTTTCCCTACATTGTAAATGCAAATAAAACCATACCGTCTTTATTACAAAATCTTATTGACCATCATCTAAAAAATACTAAACTATTTTTTATCATCTGTGGTTCTTCCGTTAGTTTCATCGAAAAAGAAGTTCTAAGTTATAAAAGCCCTTTATACGGACGAAGAACGGCACAAATGGTAATAGAACCCTTTAATTTTTTTGAAAGCAGAAAATTTTTCCCAAGATATGACTTCGAAGATCAAGTTATGGCTTATGGAATTTTAGGGGGTATTCCTCAATATCTGAATAATTTTGATGATACAAAAGATATTTATGAAAATATAAAAGCAAAAATTTTAGATAAGGTATCTTATCTATATGAAGAGCCAAAACTACTGTTAAAACAAGAAGTAAGAGAACCTGCTATGTATAATTCAATAATAGAAGCCATAGCAAGCGGTTGCACCAAATTAAATGAAATATCTACCAAAGTTGGAGTAGATACCGATAAATGTTCTAAGTATATTTCTACATTAATTGATTTAAAGATACTTGAAAAAATATCTCCTGTCGAAATTAAAGAAAAAAGCAGAAAAAGTATTTATAGAATAAAAGATAACTTTTTCAGGTTTTGGTACAGATTTGTTTTCAATAATAAGGACCTTGTCGAAATGGGATTGGTGGAGGAAATAATCGAAAATAAGATAAAACCCTGTATTAATGATTACATGGGCAGTGTCTATGAAGAAATTTGTATTGATTATCTTAAAATCTTGAATAAAAAAAGGGAATTGCCCTTCATGTTTGAAAAAATAGGTAAATGGTGGGGTAATAATCCTTATAAAAGGCGTGAAGAAGAAATAGATATCGTGGCATTTGACAAAAATAATATCTTACTAGGGGAATGTAAATGGAAAAACACTAAAATCGATAAATCCATCTTGAATAACCTGATAGAGAAAGGCTGTGTATTTGATTATGATAATAAGTATTATTTTTTATTTTCGAAGAGCGGTTTTACTGATGATTTAATAAGGTATGCGCAAAGTAGTGATAACATATTTTTAATTGATAATAAAGAAATTAATGATAAAACAAATTAAGTAGTATGAAAAGTCTCAGAGTAAAAAAAGGCCATTTTACGCAAATGGCCTTTTTTATGTGCGCGCGACATGCCAACGACAAATTTTACTCCACCTTAAACTTATTTACCGATTCCGTCATTTCCCAGGCAATGTCGGTAAGATTCTGTGCCGTGGCAGCTATCTCTTCGGTGCTGGCGCTCAATTCCTGTGCCGAGGCGGAGACCTCCTGTGCCGAAGCCGAGATCTCCTCCACCACGGAGCTTATGCTTTCCGCCTTGCTTAACACCGCATCCTTGGATTTTACAGTTTCATCCAGGGCAAGATACGTATCGTTAATAAGCGGTGCGATATTTTTTACCGAATTTAAGATGTTCTCGAAAGACTTTAAAGTCTCTTCCACCGCCGAAACCTGGGAATTCAACATTTCGGACACGCGGTTCGATGTATTTGAAACTTCCCGGGTTTCGTCCCCTATCTCGTAAATCAGGTTTTTGATTTTCACGGAGGAGGACTTGGTCTCTTCCGCTAATTTCCTTATCTCCGAAGCCACCACCGCAAAGCCCCTGCCCACCTCTCCGGCCCTTGCCGCTTCTATAGCGGCGTTTAATGCGAGAAGATTCGTCTGCTCCGCAATGCCGTTTACAATGTCGTTTATCTCAGCCACCTGTGAAACGGAAGAAATGAGGTTTTGCACCCTTGATATCACTTCATCAAAGGCCTTTTTAATATTTTCAATGCTCGCTATTAAGCCATCGAGGACCTTCCTACCTTCATCGGCCTTTACCTCGGCATTTTTGGAGCTTTCCCTCCCCGCCTTCAATTTCAAATATACGTTGTCGATGTTTTCGGTGATGTTCTTTATTAAACCTACTATTTCCCGGCTATCCGCAGCCTGGTTTTAGGACATGTTTACAAGCGCTTTTTCTACCTCTTACGTAAGGGCTTTTTGAGCAAAAAAATAACTTGTAAAGGAGAGTGCCGCTAAACTTATAACGATAATTAGTGAAAATAATAAGGTCATTTTGCTTTTTATGCTACTCATACCCATCCCCATCCCCTTTCATAAAAAATAATAAAAAATTCGTCACATTCCGTTGATATTTTAACAAAATATAATGTACCTGTAAATTTTTCCTTTTTTTAATTTCTTTTATTATTTGAAATTGTATATTAAAAGCTCTTTTATCCATAATTTTCCTCAATAATTTCAAACTTTTTATAATGAAAACTTATTCAATAGACCTCACATGAAATATCAATATAAAAAAGCAAACATTTGTTCTCATTCGGTTTTTGACCCGGGGTAGGTCGTCTTTTTTGTTTTTTCACGCCTCCATTTATAATTAGAATTGTCGCGCGGCAGTAAAAAAACAATGGAGGTGAAGAGCATGGTAAACGCAACACCGGTAAATGCGGTGCTTGAAATCCACGTTGAAACAGGATTGAACGAACAGGGAAAACCCGTTGTCAAAGCAAGGTCTTTTAGAAATTTAAAGACCGACGCCAAGGACCAGGACGTAATGGATGTAGCAAAGGCCCTGGCAGGGCTTCAGGCATTTAACCTTAAAGCTGTAAGAAAAACCGTGGAAGTTGAGCTTACCGAAACCGTCTAATAGGGCTAATAAAAAAAATTAACAGGGAGGTGAAGTAAATGACCAGCAATTTGGAGCTTTCCTTTCAAAACACTGCGGGGAAAACGGTGAGGATTACCCTTCAGGAGCCCAAGCAGGACCTTACTCCAGAAAACGTGCAAAATGCCATGAACCTGATACTTTCCAAAAATATCTTCTCCTCTACGGGAGGTGACTTGGTGAAAGCTCTCGGAGCGAGGATCGTTGTAAGGGATGTCATCGAAGTGATTCCATCGGCTTAATAAAAGCGGGGTTTATCCCCGCTTTTTTAAAACCCTTTTTTTGAGTTTTAACACTACGGCTATTTTTTTCATATTTTTATAGAAAGGAAGGGTGTTTTTCATGGAAGGACTGATAGCTCAGGTTGCAAATGTGGGCTTTCCCATAGTTGTTTCTATTTACCTTTTGGTGAGGATAGAAGCCAAGATGGAAAGCCTCACATCCAGCATCTTTGAGCTCGCTAAGGTTATAGAAGGCATAAAGGAGCAAAAAAATTAGGAGGGAAATGATATGGAAAGGCTTTATCCGAGGTTTATAATCCTTCACCACACCGCAGGGTATGACGTCTCCGCCTTAGAAATAAACAGGATGCACGCCCAAAAGGGTTTCGGAGTAAAGATAACATCGCCCGATTACCTCGTGCAGGAATACATCGAAAGGGGTTTTTTAGAAACCGATGACGGTGGAGTAATAGTCAGTATAGGCTACAACTACCTCATCAGGGCTGACGGAACCATAGAAAGGGGAAGGCCCGATTTCGTGGTGGGGGCCCACTGCAGTGCGTCAGACATGAACGTGCGGTCTATCGGAATTGCTTTGACGGGAAATTTTTCTTCCAAGGACAATCCAACAGGGAAAAAGGGGCACATGAAACCCACTGAAGCCCAGCTGAAATCTTTAAAAGAGCTTATTTACTATCTCATGGATGTGTATAAAATCCCTAAGACGGGGATACTCAGGCACAGGGATGTAGTGGGCGCCGCAACAGATTGTCCCGGGGATAGATTCGATTTTAACATTTTTTCCCTTGCGTAGAAGTAAAAATGTTATATAATTATTATAGAACATTTGTTTGGTCAATTTAAGTAAAGGGGGACTTTTCTTGTCGTCTGTTTCAAAGGAATGTTTTGAGAAGTATATAAATGAAGGTATAGCAGCTCTTATCCCGGTTTACCAGAAGGATTTGGGCAATTCTACAATGCTAATTTTAAAAAGCGGTGAAGAAATTTTGGTAAAAAAGACGGTTAAAACCCTGATAAGCAAAATGGCAAGGCATTTTGGGAAGGATGTGGCCCTTTTGAGGAAGGAATACGGGAAGGCCGTCAATAAGAGGAACGGGGTCCCCCTACCTTTATCTTTAAACTACATCATGATTCCGGTAAAGTTCAGGGAAAAGCCCCATTCTTTAAACGACGGCACCTTGGGATACATATCTTTTTATGAAATCGAAAGGGTGAAAGAAAAGGACAAAAAAATGTCTATAATCTCATTTAAATCGGGGAAAGAGGTATATGTTTTTTTAAGCACCGCGACAATAAACTCCTATTTAAAAGATGCAAGGCTTATTTCAAAAATTCAAGAGGATAAGGAAAATATGGAAAATAAGCTGAAGGTTATTGAATTCTTATCGGAGTTATTTTCTAAGCCCAGCTAATTCAATTATTTTGGCGGCTATTTCGTAATTGGGGAGGACAAATTCCGCTCCTCCCTTTTCTATTGCCGCCCTGGGCATTCCGAAAATGACGGCGGTCTCCTCCGATTCGGCAATTGTCCTTCCTCCAGCCTTTCTTATTTTGACCATGGCTTCAGCACCGTCCGAACCCATGCCTGTCATTAACACCCCAATAGTGTCCTCTTCAAACACAGTGAGCACCGATTCCATAGTCACATCTGCAGAGGGCATGAAGCGGTGTTTGGGGTAATCGGTAAGCTTAATCCTCGCATCGCGTTTGTCTCCTTCTAATAAAAGGTTGTATCCTCCCTTCCCTACATAGCAGACACCCGGTTCCACCCTCATGCCGTCTTCGGCTTCCACCACTTTTATTTTTGAGTTTTCGTTAAGCCTTTTGGCATACTGCAGGGTAAAAGCAGGGGGCATGTGCTGCACCAAAAAGATCGCGGCATTTATATCCGAAGGTATGTAGGGCAAAACTTCCATTATGTTTTTGGGGCCACCTGTTGAGATTCCTATCACAACAGCTTTCATTTCCTTTGACTGAAAAAGGGATTCCTTATTTATCCTGGGCGGTGAAGCTATTAGTGTTTTATCACGCTCCTTCAAAGAAACTCTGCTTTTTGCCGCCGCCTTTACCTTTTCTATTATTTCCTCGGAAAGGTTCTTTAAATTAACAGAAATGCTTCCACCGGGTTTGGGTATAAAATCAAAGGCGCCGAACTCTAACGCCTTTAAAGTTATTTCAGCACCTTCTTTGGTTAGTGAAGAAAGCATTATAACCCTGCCCAAATTTTCTTCCTTTATTATTTTAAGGGCTTCAAGACCGTTCATTTCTGGCATATTCACATCAAGGGTTATCACATCGGGATGTAACTTTCTTGCCTTTTCGACTACATCTTTCCCGTTTCTTGCAGTATCCAAAACCTTTATTTCCGGGTCGCTTTCCAAAATATCCTTTATCATAAGCCTCATAAGGGCGGAATCGTCAGCTACAAGAACTTTTATCATAATAATTCACCTCTATCTTTATTTTACCTTATTTTACAAAATATTAAAACCCTTCCCTTAGTGGAAGAAGGGTTTTTTAGTCGCTTTCAAAGTATTTTTTTATCCTCCTTTGAAGAGAGAACCGGCTAATACCCAAAAGTTTTGCAGCTTTTGAAATATTGCCCCCGGTTTTTTCAAGGGCCAATTTAATATGGTATTTTTCCAGCTCTTCCAGGGGTATTACATCAGTTTTTGGGTATTTTTCTAAGACTATATCATCTACCGAACCCTTTATTTCAAGGGGCAGTTCTTTTTCGGTTATATGTTCTCCCCTTGATATAATAACAGCCCTTTCTATAATATTCCTTAATTCCCTCACATTTCCCGGCCAGCTGTAATTTAAAAGAATTTCCTTTGCCTTTTCGGTAAAACCTTTGATATTTTTATTAAATTGGGTATTGAAAACCTTTAAAAAATGTTCCGAAATTGGTAAAATATCTTCTTTCCTTTCCCTTAAAGGTGGAATCTTAAAGTTTACAACGCAGAGCCTGTAATATAAATCTCTCCTAAAATTTCCCCTTTCTATTTCTTCCTTTAAATTTCTGTTTGTAGCAGAAATAATTCTTACATCAACAGGGATGTAGCTTAGGCCTCCAACCCTCCTTATGGCCTTTTCCTCCAAAAACCTAAGGAGTTTTGCCTGAAGCTCTAAAGGAAGTTCCCCAACCTCATCCAAAAAAAGTGTGCCACCATCTGCGAGCTCAATTAAGCCCTTTTTTCTCTCCGATGCTCCGGTAAAAGCGTTTTTCTCATGGCCGAAAAGCTCGCTTTCAAATAAATTCGCAGGAATTGCACTGCAGTTGATGGGAATGAACGGCTTTGTCCTTCTTTCACTGTTTTCATGTATCATTTTTGCCATTACTTCTTTACCCGTGCCCGTTTCACCTTCTATTAATATAGGGCAATCGGTATTTGAGATGTTTTTAAGTTGAGAAAAAATGTTTAGTAGTTCCTTATCCTTTGTAATAAATACGCTTTTTTCCTGCAGGGATTTAAGGACACTATTTTCCTCCAAAAGAGCCTTTTCTTTTAAGGCTTTTTTTATAGAAATCTTAAGTTCATCGAGGTCAAAGGGCTTTGTAATAAAATCATAAGCCCCTTTTTTTACCGCTTCCACCGCCGTTTTGGTATCCCCAAATGCGGTTATTAGTATAAATATGGTATTTTTGTCTATTGCTTTTATAGACTCCATAACCTTAATACCGTCTAAATCGGGCAGCCGTAAATCCAATATCACTATATCGGGCAAAATCATCTTATATTTTTTTATACCTTCTTTTCCCGAAAATGCAGTATCTACTTCATATCCTTCCGTTTTTAATGCGATTTGTAACGCTTTACATATTGATGGTTCATCGTCTATTATCAGCACTTTGACCGAACTCATAAATATACATCACCTGCTTAGTATAACAATTACATCACGTTTAGATATTCGACAAACAATAGGCGTTGTCCTCCTTTACTATAAAGATGTTTTTTTCCAATCGAGTAGGAGGTAGGTAATTATTTTACCTACCGTCCTCTCACACCACCGTACGTACCGTTCGGTATACGGCGGTTCATCAGAATCTATTATGCCATTGAAAGTCTCTTTGTTAGACTTAAAAAG
>Ga0207431_10102_pt1 | contig 20049 bp, 13 predicted proteins | sample YelNats1bottle14_FD_187546 | JGI IMG/M metagenome (GOLD analysis project Ga0207431, IMG submission 187546) | Hot spring thermophilic microbial communities from Obsidian Pool, Yellowstone National Park, USA - site 1 bottle 14 (SPAdes) (version 2) | ecosystem: Environmental > Aquatic > Thermal... | reverse complement strand
GATGTCTTCCTTTCTTTCCCTCAAAGGAGGAATCCTAAGTGAAACCACGTTTATCCGGTAAAACAGGTCTTCCCTTAGCCTCTTTTTTCTCACCGCTTCTACGGGATCCTCACTGCAGGCGGTAATTACCCGGGTGTCAACGAGTCTCACCCTTGTATCCCCTATTCTCCTGACGGTGCCCTCCTGAAGAACCCTCAAAAGCTTTGCCTGAAGCTCCAAAGGCATGGAGTTTATCTCATCAAGAAACAGCGTCCCGCCGTCGGCAAGCTCAAAAAGCCCGGGCCTGTCTTCCGCCCCCGTGAAACCTCCCTTTATGGTGCCGAAAAGTATCCCTTCCAGGAGGGTGGCCGGAAGAGCGGCACAGTTTTGGGGAATAAAAGGCTTATTCTTCCTCGGGCTTTCATTGTGGATGGCCTGAACGAAGAGCTCCTTGCCCGTTCCCGTTTCTCCCCATACGAGGACGGGAATGGAGCTTTTGGCGGCTCTCTTTGCCAGGGCTTTTAGCTCTTTTATCCCTCTGCTTTCTCCGATAATATCCTCAAAGGTGAAAACCGCACCCGTCTTTTTTTCCTCGGGCCTTTTCTTGCCGTAGATTATTGCCTGCAGATCGCTTATCCTCTCGGAAAGGTCCTTTACCGAGGTGATATCCCTGGAAATTTCCATCGCACCGATTATTTTACCGCCCACCTTAATAGGCAGGGTGGTATTTATGCTCGTTATCCTCTTCCCCTTGTAGTTGGTAAAGGTCTGCTCCTTTTCGTAAATGGGTTCGCCGGTTTTCAAAACCTTTAAGAGGGTGCTTTGCTCTTCATCCAGAGATGGAAATATTTCTAAAATATGCCTGCCGACAACCTCTTCCTTAGTAAGCCCTTCTATTTTTGCCACCGCATCGTTGTAGTAAACCGTTACTCCCGAATCGTCCACAATATGTATTCCCTCTTCGATATGGGAGAGCAGGAGCTCCAACTGAGCCTTTATAATTTCGATTTCTTTCAATTTACCAACCCCTTAGCTCAGGGTATTTTACATGCGCTCGGGTGCCGATATGCCCAGTATCCTGAAGGCGTTTTTCAAAACCCTCCTGGTTGCGAAAATTAGAATTAACCTGGCCCGGGTCAAATCCTCATCTTCAGTAAGCACCCGGCAGCTGTTGTAGAAGGAGTGAAAAAGCGACGCCAAGTCCATAGCGTAATTGGCTATTCGATAGGGAGAAAGGTTTTCCGCTGCAATTCGTATTTCTTCCGGGAATTCCGCAAGTTTTTTGACAAGCTCCACTTCCGCGTCTTCCTTTAAAAGTCCCGCCAGCTTCCTTATCTCTTCAACGGAGAGGTTTTCAAATTCAATATCCGCACCCTGTTCTTTGGCAACCCTCAGTATGCTTGAAATCCTCGCATGAGCGTACTGCACGTAAAAAACGGGGTTTTCTTCCGACTGCTTTACGGCCAAGTCCAGGTCAAAGTCCAGATGGGTGTCCGCACTCCTCAAATTAAAGAAAAATCTGGCCGCATCCTTCCCTACCTCTTCGATGAGGTCCGAAAGGGTAACAGCTTTACCCGTCCTCTTGGACATGCGGGCTATCTCGCCGTTCCTGAAAAGCCTTACAAGCTGCATTATTATAATGGTCAGCCTTTCCGGGTCATAGCCGAGAGCCGCAAGCCCCGCCTTTACCCTGGGCACGTGGCCGTGGTGATCCGCTCCCCAGATATCGATCACCCACTCAAATCCCCTGTCAAACTTGTCCTTATGATAGGCGATATCGGCGGCAAAGTAAGTGGGAATGCCGTTCTGGCGTATCAGCACCTCGTCCTTTGGCACGCCGAATTTGGTGGCGGCAAACCACAGCGCCCCGTCCTTCTCGTAGGTATACCCCCGTTCCCGAAGCTTTTCTATTGTCTTTATTACCTTTTTGCTGTCGTGCAGGGACCTCTCGGAAAACCAGATGTCGAAGTGTACACCGAAATTTTCTAAGTCCTGCCTCATGCGGCGGATATTTTTTTCCAGAGCGTATTCGACAAAAACCTTCCTCCTCTCCTCGGGGTCTACGTGCAGGTATTTATCGCCTTCTATTTGTGCAAACTCCTTCATATGTTCAATTACGTCCTCACCGTGGTAGCCTCCCTCGGGGATTTCGGCCGGTATGCCGTAAAGCTGTAAATACCTGGCCTCAAGGGATAAAGCAAAGTTTTCAATTTGATTCCCCGCATCATTTATGTAAAACTCCCTTGTCACATCGTATCCGGCGGTTTTCAAAAGCTCCGCTAAAGCATCGCCCAGGGCTGCCCCCCTGGCATTGCCCATATGCATCGGGCCTGTGGGATTCGCGCTTACAAATTCCACCTGAACCTTTTTCCCGTTCCCTATATTCTGCCTGCCGTAGTTTTCTCCTTCTTTTAATATGTAGCAAAGGGCTTCGTGAGCCCAGTCCCTTTTCAAATAAAAATTCAGAAAACCCGGTCCCGCCACCTCTATCCTTTCCACGGGGATGCTTTTAAAAATGGACAGGTGCTTTTCCGCATATTCCTTAATGATCCCTGCCAGTTTCACCGGATTTTGCCTCGCTTTTTTCGCCATGACCATTGCCGCATTGGCGGCAAAATCCCCGTGAGCCTTTTCCCGGGGAACCTCCACCGCAAAGGGAGCAATTTCATCAAAGTCTAAGGCCTTTTCTTTTTTTGCCTCATTCAGAGCCGAAATTATAAGGTTTTTTATATCCTCCCTTATTTTCTGCTTGATGTCCACCCTTATTTTCCTCCATTCAAAAAACCTAAAATACATTAATATTATATATTTTTGCCCAATTTTATGCAACAAAACTATTTTTTTATCACACTTTTTTTAATTATATTGTAATTATCGTAATTGTAATAATTCATGGAAGCAAGTCTTGCCCGGAAAACAAGAGCTTCTGCCCGAATTTTTGCAGTTTCCAGTTCTTCCCGGGTGGGCTTTCTCCCGAAATGCTTTTTGAACTCTTTCGCAAAGATTTCCAGGAATTTTTCCATCTTTTGATTTCCCTTTATCCCCCATTCCTTGTAGTGCTCCTCTATATAATCCACCACATCGGCGGTTATTTCCATTATCATCCTGAACCTTCTATTTTTGTTGTAGACGTTAATGCCGTACCCCAGTAAAGCTGCAATTATCGGTTCCATTACGGCTTCGCTGGTAAGCACCTCACCTATTACCTTTAGCCAAGAGGTGTTCACGCCTAACCCTCCTCGCAAAAATTTTCCCGCTGCTCTCCCCTTTTTACCTTTCATATTTATATACTATGTTTTCACCGGTATTTTGGTTAAAAAAAAGGCTTTGAAATCAAAGCCCAAAGACTCACGCCGGCACGTTTACAACCTCACCTTTTCTATATGCTCGATTTTCCTTTTTAAAAACATCTCCCCGATTTCCCTGAACTTTTCCGGGTTGTCGGTGACGTAATATTTATGAATAATTCCCTCTGCCGGAATCCTCCGGTTAATAAGACCGGAATCTTCCAGGGTGTTTTTCACCACCACCGCCGTTTCCTTGGCGCAGTCTACCAATTTTATACCTTCTTCCAGCACCCGGGAAATGGCGGGTTTTAAAAGGGGATAATGGGTGCATCCCAGCACCAAGGTATCTATGCCCTCCCTTTTTAAGGGCATCAGGTATTCGGCGATGGTAAGATAGGTAGCCTCCCTGTCCAGCCATCCTTCTTCTACCAGAGGCACAAAAAGAGGGCAGGCCTTTGAAAGTATTTTAATATTTCCGTCCATATTTTTTATGGCACTTTCGTAGGCACCGCTTTTTACCGTCCTTTCCGTGCCTATGACCCCCACCTTTTTTTCTCTGGTCGCCCTCACCGCCGCTTTTGCTCCCGGGTCAATCACTCCTATTACCGGCACATTTGAATTTTCCTGCAGCTCTTTAAGGCATGTGGCGCTTACCGTATTGCAGGCAATCACCACCAGCTTCACATCTTTTGATAATAGAAAATTCAGCCCTTCAAAGGCATAGCGGGTAATGGTTTCCTGGGATTTAGACCCGTAAGGCACCCGGGCTGTATCCCCGAGATACACTATGGATTCCCCGGGGAGAAGTTCCATTATCTCTTTTGCCACCGTAAGGCCGCCTATCCCGGAATCAAATACTCCGATGGGTTTGCCGCTCAAAAATACCCCTCCTCAACTTAAAACAAATAGTCCTTCTTTTGTTGCCACAAAAAGGCACCTGCCCGTAAAGGCTACGGCCCTAATTTCATGGCCTTCCAGATATTTTTCTTTTAAGGTTACCCCGTTCTCCGATATTTTATATACAAAAAGCCCGCCCTTACTTCCTATTAAAAGTTTTTCCTCATTTCCAAAAAGTAAGCCCGCAGGTTCCATCGGCAAAGCCGCTACCCCGGAAAAATCCCCATCTACCGTATTTATTATGTAAAGATTCCCCTTTTTACTTAATATATACACCTTGCCCCCGGCAAGGCAGTAAGAGGAATTATCCTTTTCGGGCAGCGCTTTAAGCCACAAAGTTTCGCCCGAAAACCTGTCAAAAGCAAATAATCTTCCATCTCCCAGGGCAAAGAGGTGGGTCTCCTGTAAAAATAAAGGTTCATTGATATAGTCGGAAATTTTGGTCTCCCACAAAACCCCGCCCGTCATGTCAAGGCAGTATACATTCCTGTCATAAGAGGCAAAAAATAGATTATCATCGTAATAAACAGGCGGTGTGGTAAAAATTCCTCCCGGATTAAATTCCCAGACAGTGCCCCTTTTCGGGATAACAGCGGAAATTTTCCCCTTTTCATCGGCGAAAATGATTTTTCCTTTATAATATACGGGGCTGCCGCAAACCGGATGTTCGAGCTTGATTTTTTCTAACACTTTCCCCCTGAAAGGGTCAATTAAGGTTATTCCCTCCCCGGGAACAATAAGACAGTCGGAAGTGGCGGTTACCGGGTACCGGGGATTTATTTCGTTATTATACCACAAAACCCTGCCGTCTTTAGCATCTACACAAATAAGAATATTTTCACAAGTTACGAATATACGATTTTTATATGCGGTGATTGCTTTTACGTCTTTTAAATTTTTGTAAAAAAGTGAGTTCAATTTATCGGGAATGATAAAGGGGATATGCCCGGCATTGGAAAAATCCCCCCGAGAGGTTTTCCAGCTTCCTATGCCGTAATCCCGATAAATTTTCAGGATTTCCAGTGCCCTTTCGTCCCTTTCTTCCCCCAGGTATTTTTTAAACCTTTTAAAGGCTTTATCGGTAATTTTACCGTAAATTCCGTCCACACTTTCATCGTAAAACCCCAATTCCTTCAGCGCCTGCTGAAGGTGCCTTACGTCGGTGCCCGCAAGATACGGCTTCGTGATTTTTAAAGGCCTTTCCCCAAAGGCAAACGCGGGAAGCTTCATAAGCCTTCCCCCTGTATAGAATTTTTGAGTACATTTATATTATTCATTTTCCTTTAAAAAGGTTAAAGCCTGAAAAGGAAAAAATAAAAACCAGGGTGTGATACCCTGGTTTTGTGCGCTCAAGGAAGCTTTAGCCCTCGGGGTGGAGCTTTCTATAGTCTTCAAGCATTGCGCGTTCCGCTTTTTCAATAGCAAGCCTTACGAGATTGCCGCAGTCCCTGGAAGGAACGGAACCCCAACCCTCTTTCGCGACTATGTCGTATACCCCAAGCTCCTTTGCCAGTTCGTACTTGAGGGCTTCGGACATGACGCCGCGCCTTCTTCGGGACATAAAGCCCCCTCCTTTTTAAATTTTTTGCGCACGTTTATATTATCCCTCATTTTATTTAATATTATTATCAGCCTACCCTTTCCGCCTGCTGAAAGCGGAAATACTGCATTTCCAGCGCCTCCTTGTCGGCAATTACCTTTATTTCGAGGCCTTCCGGGTCTTCGGTGCCCTGCAGGTGACAGCCCTCCGCCTGAAGGGCCTTGGCGTAATCTATGATTTCCCTCGTTATCCTTTCCCCCGGGCAGATTATCGGAATTCCCGGCGGGTATGCCATGAGCATTTCCGTTGAAACTTCACCTTCCGCTTCCTCCAGCCTTACGGCCTTTTTCCGGGCGTAGAAGGCAAAACGGGGAGAAACCACCTGTTCGCCGCTTTCGGGCAGCGATGCTGTAATCTTTATTACGTTTTTTCTTGCGTATTTTTCGGCTATTTCCTTCATCGCGCTTACAAATGCCTCCATGCTCTCCTCGGAATCCCCGATGGCACTCACCGCAAGCACGTTGTAAAGGTCGGACAGCTCCACCTGTATGTGGTACTGGTATTTTAATATCTTCTCCACTTCGAATCCCGAAAGCCCGAGCTCCCTTACATTCACCGCAAGCTTGGTCGGGTCGTACCTGAAGCACCCTTCGGTGCCTTCCCTGTCCCTGCCCATTACGTAAAGGCCTTCCACCTTATTTAGCCTGTTTCTTGCATCCTCCGAAAGCTTTATAACTTTTGAAAGCATTTCCCTTCCGTGCAGGGCTATCTGCTTTCTCGCCACATCCAGCGATGCCATCAGCGGATAGGAAGGGCTGGTGGTCTGGGTAAGGTTCATAGCGGCCTTTACCCGCCTGTCGTCTATAAATTTGCTTTTCACGAGGAGTATCGAGCTCTGGGTCATGGAACCCGCCAATTTGTGAACGCTGGCCGCACTCATGTCCGCCCCGGCTTCCATCGCCGAAAGGGGAAGCTCGGGGTGAAAACCGAAATGTGCCCCGTGGGCTTCATCAACTATGACGGGCTTCCCGAAAGAATGGGCGATTTCCACGATTTCTTTCAAATTGGAAGCCACACCGTAATAGGTGGGGTTGATTACAAAAACCGCTTTGGCGTTGGGATGCTCCACCAGAGCTTTTCGCACGCTTTCCGGCGTTATTCCCATGGCTATGCCCATGTACTCATCTATAACTGGCTGTATATAAACCGGCCTTGCACCGCTTAAAATAAGTCCCCCGGCTACCGACCTGTGGGCATTTCTCGGTATGATTATTTCATCTCCCGGATCGGCTACCGAAAGTATCATTGCCTGTATACCGGATGTGGTGCCGTTTACCAGAAAATGAGCGTAATCGGCTCCAAAGGCGTCGGCTGCAAGCTCTTCCGCTTCCTTTATAACTCCCCGGGGGTTGCAGATGTTGTCCAGGTCCAGAAGACCCGCGGTCACATCAATGGCCAGGATGTTATCCCCTACAAAACTTCTAAACTCCGGTATTCCCCTGCCGCCTTTATGCCCCGGCACGTGAAAGGATATGGTCCTGTCCTCCACGTACTTCTTCAGGGCAGAAAACAGAGGGGTCTCCTGCTGTCTTTCAATATTCATCTCATGCTTCACACTCCCTCTGATTTTTTAAACTAATAAATAAACAAACATATTAAAGCACATATTCTCTAAAATTTCAATAAACAAATTCCGAACACAATGTTAATTTTTTGTGAAATATGGGAGCAAAAAAGAAAAAAACGCTTTAATTTTAAAGAAAATAAAGCGCATTCCCCTTTAATCCTTTATAGGGATGGTTAAAAGCCAATAACAATAAATAACGGGATTTTTTGATATGCAAAATATTTATTTGCCTTATATTTTATGTTCATCTTTGTATATATGTGTAAAATCTTACATGAAATTTCTATCTTTTAAAGGCGATCCTGGCACCTTCTCTCAGGCGGTTCAGGGCCATTTTTAGCATTTCTTCGGATTTTAATCTGAAGGTAATCTTTATTTTTTCACCGTTTAACAAAATTTCTTCCTCTTTTGTAAGGTCTTTTTTTGCTATATCCACAATGCACAGGGGAGGGAAGAGCACGCACCACCAGTTTTGCCCTTCGCCCCTTCCCAGGACTATCCTCAAGGCTTCGTAGTTTCCCGCCGGCATGTACAAAAGCCCGTATTTTTTGGGCGGGAAGGGGAAGACCCCGTAATAGGCCTTTACCCGGTATTCTTTGTTGTATTTTTGAACCTCTTTTTGCGCCACCTCTTCGATTTCTTTGAGGTGGGAAATTATATAATCTTTGCCTTCTTCATGAGTATTAACTTTTTCCAGGACCGGCATCAGATTTTTCAGCACCGCATCCCTGACCCTTAGCTTCAGTTCCTGGTCCTCCTTTGCATCGCTGTTTGCCACCACATGAAGGCGTATTACCCCTTCGTGCACGTATTTTTCATCGCTTTTTACCGCATAGCCGGAAAATACGGCAGCGAAAAAACCGGCAATTAGTATTACGACAAGGCAGAAAAGCACCCTTTTTACCCTTTTCATTTTTTGCCTCTCCCCTACGGTTTTCCTTTAGTAAAATTATTCCCACAAAATAGCGGTGATAATCATATTACGGGACCCAGGTTTATAAATTTTACTTTTGGGTTTATTATGATTTTTGCATCAGGGAAGATATTCTCCCAGTCCTTTTCGTATTTTTTCCAGACTCTGGGTTTGTATTTATATAGGTACTCTCCCACGCCCAGGACATCCACCCTGTAATCTTTCTGTACTTTTTCTATTCCTTTTTCCACCTGCTTTATTATCTCTGAGGCAAAGGTTTCTTCCAGCTCTTTCAATACCTTTGAATCTATTTTCATGATGGGAGCTTCCTTTAACGAAGCGGCTATTTCTATGTCGTACCTTAGAACCGGCGCTTCATCGGATTTTACAAGAACCGGTTTGGAGTCGACTCTGTTTATCTCGCAGACCACCATTTTCTTATCTCCCAGATCAAAGGCGGTAATGGTTTGATCGGCTTCTCCCCTCAGGATGTTTATGCCCCTTGCCTCCTCCGGGTCCAAAAATCCTGCCAGCCTGTAATTTTTTATCACCGCACCGCCATGTACATCCAGTTCCTTTCCGGTTTTCACAATAGCAGGCATCAAAGCATTCCCCTTTAAAGAGTGAATCTGCTCCATAACCTGGGAAAAGTCTTTAATAATTAAATCTCCTTTGTTCTGGGAATCCTTGAAAAGGCTCTCGATGTAATAGGCAAGCAGCACTTCCTGGTCGCTTTCCTGTCCCAATATTTCCTCTGCTTTGCCCCTTGCTATGATGAAAAAACTTCTCCTGTTGGTTTGGGTGTTAGTTTCAAAGGATTCCATGAGTTCTTTCAATCCGGACCTTGCCGCATCCTCTCCCAGGATGATGTTTCTACTGTGGTCGAAATATATCCGCCTGCTGGTTCGGTGGGCTATAAGGGACACCGCTTCGGAGAAGGACCGGGCTTCGGTTTTTATCGTATATATGCTCTTTCCTCCTCCACCACCGCCCCCGCCTCCTTCACCCCCTACCAGCTTTCTCACTATGGGGTAGGTGAAGATAAAAAGGTACTTATCATCGGCTTTATCCACTCCTACGTTGCCTATGAAAATTCTCCTGTCTATGTCTACCATATCCCAGCACCCGGTAAGCAAGACCAAAAGGATTAACAGGATGGAAGAAATTTTTAAAAAGCTCTTCACGATTTGCCACCCGCCTTTTTTAAAAAGCTAAGGAGAAGCAAAAAAGCGGGAATAAAAAATGCGGCAGGATATATAAGGTAATTCACGTACCCCGCTAAATCTTTGTTTTCGGCAAAATTATTGGGCAGGTTTGCCGCAAAATAAAAAAGGGGCAAAAATACTGCGCTCAGGTAACTTTCTTCCTTTAAATTAAAAAGAGATTTTACGATAATGGCCGTGCTGAAATAATATCCTACTAAAGTTGTAAATATTTGAACCACCCAAATGGTTATGGCAAAGGCGTCCAGCCTTTCAAACACTTCCCCGGGCGCTGTTATACCCCTTATCATCATGAAAACGGGCCATACAAAGAATTTGGTTTCGTTTTTGCCCAGGACCATGAAGGTCACCACCGTTATGAAAAGATAAAAAAGGGTGGTAACCGCAGTATACAGAGTAACTATAATTTTAGCCTTCTCGGGCTTTCTCAAATAGGGTGCAAGGAATAATAGCACCTCAAACCCCTCCAGAGCAAAAAGGGTTTGTTGGGAAGCGAAAAAAATATTTTTAAAAGGGGTGGTCATTACAGGCAGTATTTCATCTATTTTAGCTTTGGAAAGACAGGTAAAAATGATTAAAGCAAAGACAAACATAGCAGAGGGAAAAAGTACCATTACCGTCCTTACCGCAGGCTCGATGCCCACCCTCACGGCGTAAAATCCAAGGAGCAGAATGCTGAAAATTGTAAACCCTTTAGGTGTATGTTCCAGCAAAAATTGATTTATTACCTCCGCCGAGGTCTGGTTTACAACAGCGGAGATCATCAAAAAATAGATAATATAAAATACACCGATAACCCAGGTAATAAACCTTCCCGCAAGTTTTTCCGAAATCTTCACCGCATCCTCTTTTTGCCTTGCAACTAAGGCTGCGACAATAAGGCCGCCTATCAGGGTAATAATCCCGCCCAGGATTATGGATATCCAGCCGTCCTGGCCCGCCATTTCGTCCACCTGTCGCGGCAGGCTTAAAATCCCCGCTCCTATGGCTATGCTGATTAAAAATACTATTGCCTGCCTGGTGGAAATTTTGTCGTTATCCATCAGCATCTTCATCACCGCTTTGAATTTTGGATAAAAGTTCCTTGTTTATGGTGGTTTCATCCAGAGGATGGGTAAAATCGGGCCTTTTTGACATAAAGCGAAGGGGGTATCTCACCATCAAATCTTCCATTTTTTCCGGGTCCAAATTCACAAAAGGGTCCAAATAATTGGCACCAAAGCTCTTTAACGTACAAAGGTAAAGAACAAACCAGATATAACCTATTGCTATGCCGTACAGCCCCGCCAAGGAAGACAGGGCTAAAAATATGAAGGTAAGGAGCCTGAAACCTATGGCCACGCTGTAGCTTGGAATGGCAAAGGAGGATATGGCGTTTACCGCTATCACTATGACCATTATGGGGCTTACGATGCCCGCCCTTACAGCAGCTTCCCCCACCACAAGGCCGCCTACAATACCTATGGTCTGGCCGATAGGCCCCGGGAGCCTTACCCCCGCTTCCCTCAAAAGCTCCAGAGCGGTCATCATGATAAGGGCTTCAATGCTTGAAGAAAAGGGGACGCCCTCCCGGCTGGCGCCTATGGATAGGGCAAGGTCGGTGGGCAAAAGCCCCGGATGAAAGGAGACAAAGGCTACGTAAAGGGCAGGGGCGGAGGTAGCGGTAAAAACCGCAAGAAACCTCAAATACCTCACCAGGGTTGCAATATGCCACCTTTCATAAAAGTCCTCGGCGGAATGAAACAGGCTCCAGAAGGTAACGGGGGCTATAAGGGCATAGGGGGTATTGTCGCATATCAGAGCAACACAACCTTCTAAGAGGGCAGCACTTACCACATCGGGCCTTTCCGTCCTTCTAAAAAGGGGAAAGGGCGATGCCCAGGAGTCTTCGATGTACTGCTCTAAATACCCTGCATCCATGATGCTTTCCACATCCACTTTGTCGAGCCTTTTTAGAAATTCTTCCACCACCTTCGGGTTTGCAATCCCTTTTATGTACATTACCGCCACATCGGTGCGGGTATGCCTCCCCAAACGTATCGTCTTTATCTTCAGATTGGGGTCTTTGATCCTTCTTCTCACCTGGGCCACATTTATCCTGAAGGTCTCGGTAAAGCCGTCCTTTGGGCCGTGGATCACCGCTTCGGTAGAGGGTTCCTGAATGCTCCTTTTTTCCCAGCCCCGGGAGCTGATTATCAGGGTTTTCCCCACACCGTCCAAAAGCAAAAGGGTATCCCCGCTTAAGACCGCAAGCACCGCCTCTCCGAAATTGTCCGATTCCTTTAAATCCGCAGCCGTTAAAAAGCTCTCCTTGATGAGCAAAAGAAATCGGTCCGCCCCGGCGGCAGGTGGCATTTCCCTTCCAAAGATTAAAAGGGCTTTTATCACGTGATCCTGAATTAGCTGTTTATCCACAAGGCCGTCTATCCACACCACCGCCATCCTGTGTCTTTTCCCGGATGCGTCCATTACATCGAATTCCCTGAGGATGACGTCATCGCAGTCTATAAAATACTCTTCACTTAAAATTTTTAAATTTTCCTTTATATCCTTGTTTAGCTTTCGCGAAGTGTCCGGATAAATATCCTTTTTATGGTATATTTCCGTTTTTTCCGTGTTAAAAAGGGTTTTAAAGAGCTTTTTCAACGGCCTCACCCTTTCGATTGTGGAAAAGTTATTTCAGGAAAAGGGAGATAAGAAGATAAAGGGCGGGAATCCCAAAAATGTAGAAAAACCCTACAGCGGTGCAGAACTTCTCGTCCCGAGTATAGCCCTTTTTTTTCAAATACGGTCTGTCCACAAGAAGAAGAAAAAGACCGGAAGCTATAAAAATTATCACCTGAGTTATATTGAAGGAATTAATAAAATCCTTCAATGTCATATTCCTTCACTTCCTGTTTTTTTATAGTTTTTTGCCCGGCACGGTTTTTTATGCAGGCAAAATAAAAAAGGCTTTAAAAGCCTTTAAAAACTCAAGCTCCTTTTTATAAAATCCTTTTTAATATCATCCTTTAAATAACTTAAAAATCTGGAAAGCAGCACCGCCGATTCCGCCTTAGTGAGCGGGTCAAAAGGTCTGAAGCAGCCCGCCCTGTCTCCCTTTACAAGTCCCAGCTCCTTTGCCGCAAAAACCGCCCTTTTTGCCCAGGAGGGAATGGAGTCATCATCGAGAAACCCAGTGCTACCCGGATATTCTCCCGCCGCATTTATAAGGCCCAGGGCTCTTACCAGGGAAGTTACCGCTTCCGCCCTGGTAAGAGTTTTATCGGGGGAAAAGAGCCGGTAGGCCGTCCCCTCCATAACCCCAAACCGGTAGAGGCTCTCAATGTATTCGTAGCCTTCTTCTTTTTCGCTCACATCATCGTACAGGGATTTTCCCCCATTTGCACCGGGGTTTTTCAAAAGGCCCGCACCGCTCCCTTCCAGGATCTTAGAAACCCTTGAAGGGGAATCCATAAGCCTTCCTAAGGCCTTTGCAAAATTGCCCCTTTTTTCATAACCTTCCGGGTAAAAATAGTTTCCCGTTTGTACTAGTATTCCAAGGGACAGGAGCTTTTCCACATCTTCTTTTGCCCAGTGGTTTTTCAAATCTGCCGCCTTCACGATTTGCATCCGTTTGCTGACCGGCGACGTTTCCAGGGTCTTTTCCATTGCCCCCGAATTCCTGCCTGACGAAAGCGGGACACCATCCTTCATCCTGGGGAGGTCGTAATCGTATTTCATCCGCGAAAACTCTCTGGTTTCCTCCAGAAATCCTCCCTCGAAGCTTATGAGCTTTGGATCGTTTTTGATATATGATAAATCCCTGGTTATTTCCCGGTATATTTCCGAACCTATTTTAGCATCCCAGGAATGGGCGGGAATATTTTGTTTTGAGTTTTCCTTCCTGCTGCAGGTAATCAAATAGGTGCTTTTCCTTATCTCTAAGCCGCCGAAAGGGCTGTTGTATTCAACCCCTTTTGAAGAAAATTCCACTACCACTTCCCCTTCATCCCGGTTTATCGAGTATACCTTCCTTCCGCCGAAATTCAGGGAGGTATAATCGACCGAAGGTGTAATATCGGTAACCTGAGAGGAGGAAAAGGAATAAGAAACCAGGCTGTACCTATCCTGCGTTTTTCCTCGCTTCACGGTGATGTTTTCGCTGAACCGGGAAAGGATGGCATCTTCTATTACCTGCCTTTTTTCCTTTATTTCCCTTACCGTCACGTCGAAAGTAAGGCTCCTTGTAAGCTGAATCATCTTTTCTTCATCGGAAAGGCTGTAGCTTATCCTGTCCTGCCTTTTGCCGTTTTTTACCCTGCCTTCGGTTATTGTCACCTTTCCCTTCAAAAGCACCGGTTCTCCCGTCAGAAACAGGGGTTCGACGTACTCCACCTCATTTTTTATCCCCCCCTCATAGCCCGGAAGGGCAAAAGCTCGAACCGGAAATAGGTATAAGGCGAGGGCGAATATCAGGTTCATACCCAAAAACATCTTAATTTTTTGCAATTTTTTCATGGTATATCCCTCTATATTTAGAATTTAAAGATTACTAAAGCCCGGTTGTTATCCCTTATAAAATATATCCTGTCGCTTACATTCAACCCGTAAGGGTCAAGGATTTCTCCTTCTTTTATCACCAGCGCCCCGCTGAGGTTTATATCCAGTGATGCGGAATCGTAATTCCATTTGCCATTAAAGGGGCTAAAATCCTGCATCCTTTCAACTGTCGCCGCCTCTGGTGGCATTGCAATGGACGAAATCCTGCCAAGGCTTATTATATCTTCCTTTTCACCATCCACAAGTACGATTCCCAGGACCGAGTCCCTTTTCTTCACCAAATAAGCCTCTTTGTAGTAGTAGTTTTTGTAGAACCTGTCCTTTATAAAATCCTCTCTGGTAAGGACCTTTGCCTTTGAGGAAGTAAAGTCTACAAAGTAAAGCGAATCCTTTAAGTTGTGGTAATTTATAGCGGAATCCTTGCTGTTCCAATCGTTTTTGTAAAGCTCCCTCTGGTATTTTATGCCCACGCTGTCCTCCCGGATTTCATAAATTTTACCCTTAATAATGCTAATATCCGGAGGATAATAGACGGGCTGGTAAATAATAGGGATTCTTATAGAATTACCATCCTTATTAAATACAGCAAAAGCTTCTTTTTGTTCTTCCAGCACCTCGGGTAAAATTAGTGTATCGTTATAGGATGCAATGGTGGAATCATCGAAGGTGCCCTGGGAGCCGGTAAAGTTAATGATGTTTAATGACCATACGGGTTTAAAAAATCCGTTTTCTAAATATTCGTCTCCGTTTTTTACTATAACCTTCAGGGCTTTATAGTTTTTTTCTTCCCCCGAACAGGCCACATAGGCTTCTTTCCCCTGAAGTTTTAAAACATCATTGACGGGAATTCTCTCTCCGGAAAGGTAGGCTTTTGTATCCCCATCTATATTTATTTTGAAAAGCCTTCCTTTATCGTAGAACCTCCCCATAAAAAATTCCTTTACATTGGAAAGCAAAAGGGCCCCGCTAAAATCGGATTTTTCTATTTTGCCTTTTAAAATTGCGTTTACCCTCCCGCCGGGAAGAAGGCTTACCTGCAGGGCTTTTTTTGTCTGCCCTGAAGAAATAACCCTGGCTTCCAATTCGTCCCCCGGGCTTATATTTTCATAATCCACCTTGTTTCCGGCTTTCAGCACTTCGGTATCGGGGTATACGTAAAATTCCTCGTAAACCCGGCTCTCTCCGTCAAAATTTACCAGAGTGACCTTTACGGCATCCTTTTCAGCGCTTGCCGTCAGCACCATCCCTTTTACGGTCACTTCCCGGGGAGCCCGATAATCTTCACCTTTCAGGTATACCGCAAAAACCCTGTCCCCAAATACCCGGACCGTAGCCTCAACCCCGGATTGTATTTCCTTTTCACTCACCCTTTCCTGGCCCATGTAGACCTCGGCTCCGCTGACCAGGTAATAATCCTTAATATTTTTGTCCTCTGTCTTTAACATTATCAGCCTTTTTGTTTGATCGTATTTTTCTATGGTTCCGGAAATAGCCTTTTCTCCATTGCCGAGAACCTGAACGAGTAAAACGGAATCATTTTTTATAAACAATTTGACCTGGTCGCCCGCATTAAGGGAATCCGAAAGATAAAGATTTTTCCCTTTTAATACCAGAAAATCCAGGCTTCCCTTTACCCTTTCTATTTTTATATTTTCGCCGGTATAAAGCCTTATTTGTATATAGGCGGAATCCCTGCCCGTTACCTTCCCCTCTTTTACCGTGTAAGGTGATGAATCTTTTTCCAAAAACCTGTCCAAAAAGGCGGCAAATTCCGCCCTCGTAATGGACTTTTTAGGGTAAAGCTTCCCTGCAGAACCGTAAATATAGCCCTTTTCAAAGAGAGAGGCTATATAACCCGCCTTTTTATAATCTATTTCGCCGGCATCCTGGAATACCGAAAGGTTTAGGCCGTAGTTTTCCTCTGCCTGTAAGTTCAGGGCTTTCGCGGTAAAATAAAATATCTCTTCCCGGGAAGCGGGCAGGGTAAAATCCATTGAATTTATTTCCTCATCGGAAATTATCCCCATATTTTTTGCCTTCATGATATCCTCTTTTGCCCATTCGGAGGCTTTAACCTGAGCTGTAGCTGTCGAGCCGGGCAAGTTGTTTGCCCCATAATTTTTCGCTTTTTCATAAAAAAGCCTTACCAGTACCGAGAGGGCTTCCTCCCTCTTTAAATTCCTCCCGGGATAAAACCTTTTCCCATATCCCGTCATGAGTAAGAGGGAGTAAACTCTTTTTATTGAGGACTCTGCCCAGTGATTTTTTGTATCCTGAAAATCGGGAGTTTTTTGAAAAACTCCGGCATAAGGCACCCCTTTGTAGTCGCCTTCCCCGGCAGATGCCGCAGGAAAAGGAAGAAGAGGATTGATGATTATGCTTAAAGCCAGAATTAATATCAAAAGAGCGTTACATATATTTAATCTCCCGGAAAAAAAGACTTTCTTTTTATAAAAACGCATATTACACCAATTTTTATTCCTACTATTTTCGTAATAATGCATCTTACCCTCTCCTTCCCTCTTGAGGCCCTCCCATGCCACCTGAATTTACCTTCCTATAACCCCGTAATAACCCGGGGCGGTTATTATTCCCCCCGAAGTGAAGTAATACCCGGCCGCTTCGGAAACCTTAGCCCAGGAGCGTTTTTTATCATCGTATTTTTTCAAATCCGCGCTCTTTAGCCCTTTCTGATAAAAGGTGTTAAAATCGTAATCGATGTAAAGGTTTGCTTTCACATAATCGGGCTTCGTGTAGTATTTAGAAACCTTGTAATCAAAGTCCACATAAACCGCATCCGAAAGAACCACATCCCCTTTGGAAAGGCCCTTTAACAGCTCATCCTTTTCTTTGCCTTCTGCCCTTTTAACTTTTATTATCAGGCTCGTGTCCTCTTTTTCTTTTTCGCTCAAAGAAGCAATTTTATAAGAGTAAAGGGAGCCGGAATTTAAATTTATAACCACTTCATCGAAGACAAGGGTTACAGAGCTTGCCTTAGAGAGGATTCCAAGGGGCAGATAAGCGGTGTAATTTTTGTAGTTTAAAGCCTTGCTGGATTTCACCGTAACTTTGTAACCCTTATCCTTCAAAATCCCTTCGCTTTTTATATAAACGGTCACCTGGGATTTGCTCTTATCCTCGGAATAATCGTAAGGGAGCTCCAAAAGGTTTTCCAGTTCTCCCTTTTTTGTATAGGCGTAATCGGCATAGGAGAAGTCAGATATGCCGAGCTCATTCACCGCCCTTACCTTGAAGTAATATTTTGTGTCCGGTATAAGCCCCGTCACGAAAAATACCGTGTCCGCCGTTTTGCCGATGTATTTGTAATTGGAACTGCTGCCTTCCGCTCCGTAAATTTCATAATAGTTGGCATTAAGCGAAGGTTCCCAGGAAAGTTTAATTGTAGTTTTATCAAAACCCGAGGCCCAGAGGTTCGCAGGGGCTTCCGGCTTTGTCCTGGGGGGTTTATAGTAAAACCCGTCTTTTAAGGTAGCCTCCGCACCGTCCGGGTTAATTACCTTTACCTCTTTATAACCGGCCGTGTGGGGCGGTGTCTTAGCCGTGATTTTCGTATCTCCCAGCACATTTACGTTTTGAGCGGTTTTTCCTCCTATGAGAACCACAAGTCCCTGCTTAAAGTTTTTTCCGGTGATTGTAATTTCGGTTCCGCCTTCTACCGGACCTTCGGAAGGCTCAATTTTTTCGATTTTTGGGAAATCTACATAAGTAAAACCCTCTTCCAGAACGTCAATTCCCGTATCGGGGTTGATAACTATTACATCCTTTACCCCCAGCTCTCCCGGCGGGAGAATTATCTTTACGTGATTTGGCTCAACAAGGGTTACCTGAGCCTCGTTTTCGCCGATAAACACCTTTGCATTGCTCAAAAAGTTTTCACCGTAAATATTTACCTCAATGCCGCCGTAGGCAGGGCCTTTTGACGGGTCAATCCCGGTAATCCTCGGATATTTTTCGGGCACTTTATACTCAAAGCCGTCTTTTAGCGCTCCGGAAAGGCCATTGCCGTTTAATACCACCACATCCTTTTTACCCGGCGTATTGGGTGGGGTGTATCCTTTTATTGTGCTGTTGTCCACCGCCGTGGCGTTTTTGGCCAGTTCCCCTCCGAAGTAGACGCTCACGGGGTTTACAAAACCGCTGCCCTTTATGATAAAGGGAGTTCCCCCGGAAACCGCTCCTTCCGCGGGGTTAATAAATTCCAGTTTCACCTCGCCGGCAATATTTAAATATTCATATCCCTTGGAAAGGATGGCAAGGCCTCCATCGGGATTAAGCACCCTTACGTCCGCCTTACCAATTTCCCCCGAAGGAACTTCTGCGGTAATTTTTGTACCCGCTGTAAACCCCTCATCGGTGGAAAGCCTGCCCGTATCGTCTTCAATTTTTTCCACCCTTGCCTCATTTTTCCCTATATACACCCGGGCATCCTTTCTGAAATCCTCTCCCTTAATGGTTATTAAAGTCCCTCCGGTTTTCGGCCCTTTAGCCGGGTTTACTTCAAGTATTCTGGGCTTTGATTCGGGGACCACAAAATAAAATTCCTCTCCGTAAAGGGCAAGCCCCCCATCCGGGTTTACGAGTATCACCTCAACGGGATATTTACCCTCTTCAAGCCGATCCGCCGTGCCCGTTTTATAGGCGGGTGTGACACAGGTGGCAAGCTCTCCCGTTTCATCCACCGCCACCTCCTTAGCCTCCACACCCCCGAAGTATATTTTCGCACCCAAAACAAAGTTTTTCCCGTAAACCTTAACAAGGGCGCCTCCAAAAATTGTACTCTGAACGGGGGTTACGCCGGTAATTACCGGCAGCGTGGCGGGCGGTACGTATTCAAACCCGTCCTTTAATGTAAACGTCCCGCCGTCCTGGTTTACAACGGTTACCGCCTTTTTACCGTAGGTATCGGCTACAGGTGTTTTTATCCTGAGCTCAGTGGGACTTATCAGGTTTACTTTGTCATTTGGAATTTCCTTGCCGTCTATCAGGACTATTATACCTTCTCTGAAGTCACTTCCGTAAATTGTAACCGGAGTGCCTCCTTCAGAGCTTCCCTTATTGGGGACTACCGAAGTTATCTTGGGTGAACTTCGAGGCACGGTATAGGTAAAGCCCTTTTCCTTTTTTGCAAAACCGCCGTCGCTTAGATTTATCACCTGCACGTCCACCGGACCTTCCTTGCCCGGAGGTGTTTTAGCGATAAGGGTGGTGGAATTTTTATATGTCACCGAAGGCGAGAAGGTGTCGCCGAAGACTACCGCAGCGTCCTTTGCAAAGTCCTTTCCCGTAATCGTGATATCGGTGCCGCCGTCCACCGGGCCTTTATTGGGAGTAATATAGTAAATCTCGGGCTTTGTATAGGTATCCCTGTAAAGGTATGCCCCTTCTTTTCTGGCTTTGCCTGCATCGCCCCGGGCATCCGGGTTGACTATTTCCAGGTCGACAAAACCTTTGTAGCCCCCCGGTGAAGGCGGGGTAAAGGCTTTAATCACGGTTTCATTTAGCACCTGAACGTTTTGAAGTTCTATGTAATTTTGCCCCTGGTAGACAAAGCTCCCCGTGAAGTTTGCCGTCAGGCCCGGAATAAAGTTTTTGCCTTTTATTTCGATGTACATTCCTCCCTCAACCGGGCCTTTCTGAGGTGTGACGGATTCTATTACCGGTGTGCTTATATATTGAAAACAGTTAATTAGGGTATAAGTCCCTCCGTCGCTGTTCACCACGGTTATGCTTTTAAAACCCGGCGTTCCGGGAGGTGTTATAACCTCTATTTCGGTGGTGCTCTTCACATTTATTTGCTGTGCCTGAGTTTCCCCGATGAAAACCTTTGTGCCGGGGCCTGCCATAAAGTCCTGACCGGTAATGGTAATTTTGTCCCCTCCGGTGGATTTCCCAAAATCGGGGGTTATCCCCGTTATTACGGGTTTTGTCTGTTCCACAAAATAGAGGAAGGCCTTTGGAAGGGTTGCGCTTCCAAAACCGTTGTAGACCACCACATCTTTTTGCCCGGGCGTATTGGCGGG